>Ga0208229_1000400_pt1 | contig 11349 bp, 6 predicted proteins | sample LakMenEpi22Aug11_FD_150725 | JGI IMG/M metagenome (GOLD analysis project Ga0208229, IMG submission 150725) | Freshwater microbial communities from Lake Mendota, WI - 22AUG2011 deep hole epilimnion (SPAdes) | ecosystem: Environmental > Aquatic > Freshwater > Lake > Epilimnion/Euphotic zone ... | reverse complement strand
AAATATTAAAGTTATTGACTCCTCTGCTAACAACCCAAGTTCACGAGGAAAAGCAGAACGAACAGTTCAGCAAGTTAAGCTCATTATGAAGAAAATTCTTGCATTAGCTTCCTCAAAAACTTTGAACTGGGAATACATTCCGTTATTTGTTTCTAAAGCTATGAATCAAACCGTTACTCCTAGAACTGGTTTTGCTCCCATTCAAATGGTCATGGGAAAAAGTAAACATACCGAAAGTTTTCTAGACTTAGACCCATTATTTCCCACTCATCACTCGATCAAAGGACACAAAGAGGAAATTGAGAAAATTAACTTGGAAATTACTGAGATGTGCAAAGTAGCACAACAAAATATTTATGATTTGAGAGAAGAAGTTCACAAAACAGTCAATAAAAACAGAATTGACAAGAAGCTCAATTTTAAGACTGGAGATATAGTCTTTGCGCTGGATAGATATAACCTTCCTGGAAATTCCAGGCCGCTTAAAACGACATTTCTTCCAAGTCCATATGTAGTTATTGAATCTTATTACACTACTACATTAATTGAGCGCTTAGCTGACAAATTTCGTACATTGCTGTCTAATGACGATATAAAGCTTTATAACAGAAAGCTTCCTGAGTATACCAAAACACTTCCCAAAGAAGTTATGAAAATTTTGGTTAACAGATATGAAAATTTACTTCCAGAAGAAATTCTGAAAATAGCAGAATTTGACACGTTACAAATTCCGCCAGGCATTCCTTTAATTAATGAAGATGAGCCTAAAATAAAGTCTTTTGACTCTCCTCTTTTTGTAAAGGGAAGGGCCCCATCTGGGCCGGATGATGAAAATAATTTTCGTCCCACTGAAAATTTTCATACTGATGATAATGCTGATGATAATGATGATAATCACGATTACGATGACTTGATAGTCTCTCATGATGAGGACAATCAACTCAATCAAAACGATAACGTTGCTAACCCTAATGAAAATAACGTTCAACAGGAAGACAACCAAGATGAAGAAAATCATGAAGAAAGAAGAGACCTGCAACTAAGAGGAAGAAAAGTCACATTTGACTTACCGTGAAGCCATTTCAAGAAGCTTCACCATCACTACCCTCTGTCTCTCTTTCAAACTTTCTCTCTTGCTCTGTGTTTCAGCTAGAAAGCTATGTATATTCTCTAGCTCTTCCTATTTTCGAACACTAATTGGCCAGCATTTGTGCAATTTTCCCCCCTAACCGAAATTCTCTCTGTCGCTCTAACTGGAGATATATTTTCCCCCAGTGGCTGGACAAATGTCCCCCTCTTTCACTGGGCATGCTATTTAGTAATATTTAGGAAGCCCCTGACAGGAAGTGGCTTGCTAAACCAGTAGGACATGCAAAACACCCCCACTTCCGCTTCCTAGTTAGCAAATTTTCACCTCCAGGGGCAGACGAAAAGGGTGGGGAACTAAGCGGAATATTTAGCGCACATTAGATCTCATGGCCTGATATAATGAGTAGGGGAATGATGTGCCATCGCAGTTGGTTGGTGGACATCATAGTAGACATAGGTGGGTGAAATTTCTCTCTCTAGAAATTCCCCCCCCCCTCTCTAGCTATATTTTCATTCATATGTGACTGAGATTTCAAATGAGTTATTATCGTCACGATTCAAATTGGGTTTTGCAATATAATATTCCTGCATCTATCAAGAATATTATAATCATAAATATTCGTGGAAATGCAAAAATACAATTAGTAAGCAGTCAACCATGGTGGGAGCACACAACTGAAATTTTAGTTGATAGATCAGCATTTCATTTTTGTATTTGTTCAATTGACAGACGAAGAGTTAATTTAGCCCTCCGTTTCTGGAACAAAAATTTTCTCAGAAAAGTTACTCTAAGAGTTAACACTTTACTTCTGATTGAGAATGCTGCTTCCCCATTCCAGATCTCTCAACCTTTTTCATTAGGAGATCAAGCTGCTGTGAGATTACTTATGTCAGGCATCGTGTCATGTCCATATGATTTGGCAGTTCCTCTGTTTACTTTTAAAACAGTTACATATGACATTCCAATTTTCGAGAATTTTCTTGAAAAGAAAAAGTTAGTTCCTACTTGCAATTATGCAGAAGTCAAGGAATATATTCATGAAGACAATATTCAGGAATTCTTTTAAGTGATGGGAGATAATTCTGTTTCAGAAAAATATGAACCAATTCCTGGTACATTTATTTTAGTTCCCCATCGCACGAAAATCATCCTGATTGTCTCTTTAAAATCAGATGCCGAAGTTGACATATTGATATCTCAGCCATTTAGCAAACAGAAATATTCACTAATTCCACAATTTGGAGGAACATTTTTCTGCTTATGCAACATTAACCTCGCAGTCTTTCATGTGTTTCTAGAAAGTAAGTTAAGGTGTTACCGAGTAGTTAAAGTCCAAACACAACATGTGTTCCTGCTTGTTGAACAAACTTGGAATCCGCATACAAAACTTCCTAGAATACCTAGATTGTGGGAATTAGCAGCCGTTAACCTTCTTTTACAAGGTTACATTCATACTGATTGTCAAGTTTTACTTGAATCCCCATTGCTTACATGGAGACGTATGAATTTTCTGCTGCCACATAACCCAGTTCCATTTAGACTTTCTTGTGCTAATCCCAGACATGTTATTTCACGAATTCCAGATAACCTCATATGTCCGGAATTCTGGGATTAAAAAGTTCACAGAAATCTTTCACATTTGACAGATTTGACAGTCTCCCCCTATCCGGAAATATTTACTGTAGGGGTGGAGTCGGAATGAGTAGTGTGAAATTCCGGGGACAGGTTAATTAGGGGTTTAACACTCTGTTTAACAACCCCCCCCCAGCCATAGATTAGGCTCACACTATCTCTCCTACCATCTGTCTCTGTCTCTTTCCTTCTATATACCTATCTCTGTTCTCAAATTCTACCAAATGTTCGGTGTTCAGGAATTCTGGATGTTTTACAAGAACATGGGAATCACCTGAAGAACAGAAGATGGATGGAGCATGGCTCACTCCTCAATGGGAACAGCCTACCAGGCAGACTGACATATTAGTCACTCAGCCTCTTCACATTGGGATACCTTCCTGGGACTACCATTATCCAAGAGTCACGGAAGACTCTCTTCTCCTCAAGAAAGTGCCAGCAAGTTCAGCACAGGAGGAAGTACAAGTCTCAGCTGCAGCAGTGGTTGAGCAAGACCACTGTTATTTGCCTGCACCTATCCCACAAGTTCAAGATTCCGTTGAGCTATTGCAGCTCCCTCAAGCCCAGTCAAGACAAGTTCAAGAGATGACTACCGTTACAGAAGATAACGAAGAAACCACTACAGCTCCAGAAGAGAGTGACGATGATGACGAGGTGACCAGAGATTATTCTGAGCTAATAAGAATTTTAGGAGGCCAGCCCCCTGAAAGCTTGCCGGAAGTTGATGTAGCTGATGTGGAAAGGCTCTGCGAAGAATTCCCCAGCAAAGTTGACGCTCAACCTCAAGCCTCTTCAGAGAACAGCCAGCCCCAAGATTCCGAACAGCAAGAACTCTCAGCACCAGCAGAACCAGTCAAAGCTCAAGCTCAAGCTCAAGAAGCTGTCCCACCAGTCGGACAAGCTCCCAATCCAGAACCTGTAGCTACGGTTACAACAGATGAACTTCCTCCACAAAGAGAGCTTAGAAGTTCCCAGACTAGGAAATCTGTTCTTACTAAAGCTTTTTCAAAACCTGCTACAGCAAAACTTGAGAGCCCATTTAAAGGTAAAACTGCACGTCAGATTTTAGCTGAGTCTGCAGTAGAGCCAACTGGTCCTGTTAAATGTTCACGCAACTTTTTATGTCAAGTTGACACACATCGTTCACTTGGATTGTTCACTGAAATGCACAACAGTTTTCCTGCTAGCTTTAAGCTTATAGTGCTGTACATATTAACGTGTGCTATCACCTATGTAGAAAATGGAGTCCGTTTTTGTGTACTATGTCGCACTGAGCAGAACAATGGAGAACGTGGAACCTTTTTCCAACTTCTCCAGCATTCCCTTACACATGGTCTGATGTTAGTCCAGTGTAGAACTGTAGAGGAAGTGGTTAGAAAACTTTTGGCTTTGATTCTTGGAAACAAGCAATTCCGTTGGAACTGTTCCTTTCTGAACTGTAGTTTTACTACAAAGAATTCTCACTTGATGTACATACATTTTGTAGCTGTACATAGGAACCTTCCAACACAACTCATGCTGTACTGTCCATATTGCTTAGCACAATTGACAGGTGATTTTGTTGAACACATGAGTCAGCCACATCCTCGACATACATTTAGCTGTTGTAACAAAGAAGAACGGATGGGTTTTGCAGATTATCTGTTACATTTTGTAAATGCTCATCCTAGAGACCTTCTGAGTCAGTTAGACCAGACCACACGAGTCAATCTAGTCAGCTTATGGGAATCAAAAAGTATCCGTTTGTTTTGGACTACTAGAGTACCCATTGTTACTGTAAATAGGCGTAACATAAAACTAAAAGATGTCTTCAATCGTGTAACTTGGAAAACTCCAGTTGACACTGTTTCAAAGTTGATTAATTATATCACTGATTTGAATGAACTGGAGAGAATCAAGACTGTCGTTAACACAGTACCCGTTCCAACTGTGGAACATTGGAGATTACTAAAACATGAGATACTCGAGCAGTTTATCTGGAAAGAGTTTTATCCTCTCATTGAAAAAGTTGCTGTACTAGAGATTTCGTGCACTAAGAATACTGATACTATGACCCGTTGTGAAAAACGTAAATTTGACAATATTCAGTCCACAAGTTCCCAGTCTGAACCCATAAGACGTAAAATTCAAGATACTGATGAGATTACTAGCAGTTTGCCCATCTTCAGAACTAAGTTACATCATGGCCTGAAAATTAGAAGCCCATGCGGCATCATCTTAACGACTTCGTTAAGTACATGGATGTATACACCTGATGTAACGACCAAATGGTTAAATCTGTCTATTAACGTAGAAGATGACATTGAGACTCATCTAGTTAATGGAGTTCCTCATACTGAAACAAAAGATGGTGAGCTTTACAAAACTGACAAATCTTATTTTTATAGGGTTCATGAAGCTTTGGAACTATGTAAGTGGAAGGACGATGTACTAATCTTGCTTGATTTCCCTAAGTTTGCTCACTTAGATATGGAAGCTCTGTTCATGAAAGCAAATGCTTATGCTAGACAAGCTGAACAGTTGATCAACAAGTACAAGGATTACCATTTCATTGTCATGTTGCCTCTCCCTCCTAAAAACAAAGTTCAAGAAGAACATATCAGGGACCACAGAATTTATATTCAAAAATGCTCACTTATTGTAGCGGTCCTGATGCAAATCAAACTAATCGTTATTCCGTTAGCTGGAATGGTTGAGAGAGAGCCACATGCCATGAAACATGGAAGAGATTTCAAGACTTTCAAGTGGAACACTGCAATTTGTGATTTCCCAAAGTCCATTGAAGCAACTAGGAATGTGCAAAATGAGCCGTTACCTGAGCTAAGACGTAGGCTAGGAGTCCTGTTAGATCGTCTAGTCTCAGCCAAAACTAGCATGTTAGAAGAGTATAACGCTCTAGGCAGTGCCACAGAAGTTAGGTACGCCCATCACAAGAAATTGTATTCCTATGAGGATTATTTCAACTTTGGCGGGTATGCTAAACCCGACCAGGAAAAGTAGCTAGTCTAGTAACGCTCTTAGTCACAACGACATATCGTTAATTTAACATGTCCTAGTCAACCTGATTATATGTCACTGAAAAATGATGTTGTAAATATAGACACGTCTGGTGATAAATTTTAATTTTAATTTCTTCAGGTTCCAGTAAATATTTTCTAATATTCCAGTATGTGTTATGTGTAGAATATTCCATATGTAGAATATTCCAAGTACCGTATACCATGATATTTCTGATACCGTATACCGTAATATTTCCAAATACCGTATACCATGACAATTCAGATACCGTATACCGTACAGTTGTACATTTTACTCTTCAGTGCCAAAAATGCCGAATAATGTACAACATATTTTCCGGATTCAGTATGCTTTCAATGTACCATATTTCCAGTTAAAATTTTTCTAGCAGAGAATTTTCTGAGCACGGTACCGTATACTAAAATTTCTAATTTCCGGAACACAAGTCTAAAAATTAGACTTCCTTTTCTTTGATCTACTAACGAATAACGAATTTTTATAAACTAAACCGTTAATTATAAATTATAAAGTCAATAAGAAGACAAGGTTTTAGTTTACAATATTTTATTCATCATGAGTAGATAGAAAATTAGCCCAGTCATGATAAGCAAACTCACAGGTGAACAGATGCTCTAGAATGACTACCTCTGTTCTTACAGTTTCCACCCTGATAGTGTTTCTTGAAAACACTGGAAACATTGTTGACATAGCAACATCATCTATTCCCATTGACAGAAGAGTAACTGCACTCCAGTTCCTCAGGAACAATGGTTGGACATCAGCTGGTCCAGGAATTCTTGGATGAGCTACAGCTGGTCCAAGTGACCATATTTCTTCATATACTGAGATTGGAATATCAATCCTACCAGTAGGTGCAATGATGTACAGGTCTTGAAACCTTGACTGAACATTACAATAGGTAATGAGATCTTGAGTTCTTGTCCTCCATCTCACATCATAACATTCCCTTCTCAATGTGCAGAGACATATGTATGTCCCTCCATTTGGATTCAGATGAATTGTAATATCATCTCTGAACACTCCATCTGGAGATAGCAAGTCCAATCTAAATGTTCTATCCTCACCAAAACTGATGATTAACAACCCTTCAATTTCCTCAGGAATAATCACAGGAAATTCCATCTTCCATCGGAGATCTATTTCTTTGCTTGAGATCAATAAGATTACATAAGAGATCAGATTTCACATTTTGTCTTGAGAGCAGCCTCCAAGAAGGCCAATGCTCTATTAAAGCAGAATGAATGGATGAGTGTGTGTGCAAGTTGCAAATGCTGTGTAAGAAAATGCTGGATGCATAGATGTTAGATGCTTATGCAGGTACAGTGCATGCTTGGGTGCATGTGCTAGTACAGTTGCAAGTGCAGGGCAGGTGCTTGTGTTAGTGTTGTGATAGTGAGGGATGAGTGCTTTCCCTCACACAACAAGGAAGTCCCTTGAGGACCAGGCACAGCCACCGGAGTCATCCATGTCCTCGCCCATGTCCTCCAGTGACTGATTCCAGTCCTGAACACAAAAGGACAGATTAATAACAATGTCTTAATAATTAAGATTAAAATCCTGTTGAGAACACAAAAACACAGAATTTACATGACTGTCATGACTCATTATGTCCTCTGATTTAGGCCTAAAATTCACTATCTATACTCATGTTAAACTATACAAATTGCTTAAAAATATATTCCAAATGCAGATGAAAATATTTTCTATGATTACAAAAGTTTCTGTACTCCCAGAACTTGTGTTCTTTGGCGGTCCCAAACACATAGGTAGCGTAACGCTCTAACCTATGGGGACCCCATTCGATTCTAACACAGACAAAAGAAATATTTTTGAGAATGCTTTTTAAGCCCAAAAATAAGTAAATAAGCTTGGTGCGGACGCCAATTTCTAAGGACAGCTCTCAAAAATAAGTATTAAGAGCGTAATCTTAAATCAGAAAGGGCGTTGTTCAAAGTTTCTTAGGCTCTGAACCACCCCTGTTCTGACGATTGGTAATAATTTTATTCCTAAGTGTTAAAGCTTGACCCCCCCCCCACTCTCGGAGTGTGTGTTGCGGTCACAGCGGTCATACTAAATAGTCCGTACTATTTTCTTAATTTCTAGCCAAAATACAACACTTTGTGTTTCACTTTTAAAATAAGAATGAAAGTTTAGAATATTAGCTATAAATTTTATTAAATGATTTAAGCTAATAAATGGCTATTAAGAAAAGTTATTCGAGATCAAATAAAACAGGGTTTACACCCTTTCTTCCTTTGCTATTTCTAGCAACAACACTGCCGTTGCAGTCTCTGGAGAATATTTACACTCCAATGAAACAAATAATTATTTTCTAGCAAAACTGCTGAATAAGAAGCTATACAAATGCTAATCCTATTATGGATACTTAATGTTAATAACATTACTAATGCTAATGAAGCAATTTAACGGCGATAATGACCGTTAACCGGGCAATTTAACGGCAAAGTGTCCGTTTATATTCCAACACAACCTCACCTCTCAGAACCTCCAGTTGTGTGAGGATGGGTGAGATGAAGGTGTTGATGATGCCTAGAGGGATGATGTGGAGGGCCCTGACCCCCTTCCTCCTCTGCCTCGGTTGCCGCGGCCTCGTCCACGGTTCTAAACAATTACAATTAACGTTTTAACGAGTGTTTCCGTTAATTAACGTTTAGCCTGAAACAAATGTTTCCGTTAAAGTAACGCTTTAATTGCTTACTCAATACAATTGGCTATTAAACTTTTGCTTGTATAATTGCTAAAGGTTGACAAATTTCCCTTTATTTTAAGGATGAGACCTACTACAGTACTTTTGTACTTCTTAGCATATACATATTTCCAGAGAGCACAAACACAGATTTATGATGCAGACACTTATAATAGCAGCTATGTTACCAATGAATTAGGTTTTATAACCGAAGGTAGACTTATCAACATAGGCAAAACTGTAGAAGAGCTACTTTTAGGAGTCGATATTGTGACTATTCCTTATGCTAATTACTCTACTGCCGTGTTTGAAGCTGCTAAAGCCCTTGAAACTTTGAATAGGTGGACAGTTTGGAAACTAAAATCACCTAAAATCAAAACTTTAACTGCAACTAAAGCTGAGATAATTGCCAGCAATGAGTTATTTAAATTTAAACTCAAGTCTATTGATGCATATAGAGACGAAAACTCTTATGCCAATACTACAGGTCTACACAGATGTGTACTAAATGTACCTGGATATGATCCACAAGTTATGGTGGCTTCTTTTCAAAGTTTATATGAAACTTTAGAACACACTACTCAAGAACTCAATGACACCTTCATTGAAACTTCTGAAGGTGCTCATGTATACACGTCATTAGTGTATTGGGCTCATCATTTTCTAGAAACCTTATCCAATATTATAGAAAATTTGGACAATAGGCTAGAGATTCTTGACAGTCTACTATCACATACAGTGCCAGCTAGCTTGAACATACTTCTACAATCTCAGGACTGTTATCCCAGTTCCAGTGCTAATGTAGAAGGTATAGATGTACGTTATTGTACCCAGACTCCGACAGGTATCTACTGTGAATTACATATTACTTCACAGACAGAAACAGAACAGTCATACTTATATGAACTGATTAATTATAAAGGTGTACAACTCAAATTACGTACTCCAGATACGCGACTGATTCGTCAAGATGACAACAGTTGGAAAGAGTTGACATGTGTACACCATCATTTGACTCATACTGATGCTGAGGAGTTCCAACAATGTGAACTCGCTCCGTTTGATCCCAAATGTATGGATAAGTTACTAGGGACAAACTTTAAAGAAATTCTTGCTGTCTGCAACTTTACGTTTGCTAAGCCTAAGGCAATTTCTATGACAGTAAATGGAATCCTATTGCAAGGGAATGATATTAATTCCATAAAGGAAATACACCCTAGTTCATGGAAAACAATAGGAATCATCAGAGAGTCACTACCTGTCTTAATTTCTACGAACGCTCACGTAGAAGTAAACTTAGGTCATAGAGAATTGACACTCAGACCTACAAAAACATTTGCAAACCGTACAGTTAACTACACTTGGCTTGAAAAATCTGACATAGACAAGCTAGTCACCATGACAACACTGAACTTAGTTGTAACAACGACAACTTACAGTGACATTATAGATGTAGTGTACGGAGTCATTATTCTGACTATTTTGCCAGCTATTTTAGCTTTGTGCAAGAGGCAATGCCAATCAGGTACATGTTGTTCTATTTTCTGCAGACCGTCGGCTCCTAAGCAGCCTGACCCAAGAAAAGTTAACTATAGAATGAACAAAAGACTACTTTTGCAACAAGAGTCTCCTATAGTTTGTCTGTAAGAAATATTCTTATCCCCGTTAAGCAGCAATACTGTAATACTGTAATATTTATACCTGTATATAAAAGGTTGTACAGTTGGACACCAGATGTTGAATGTTGAACGTTAATCTTATCAAGATTAACCAAGCTCAGAAAAAGGGGTCCTAACCCCAGAACAGTGCAAATGTTACTAACCCCAGAGCTGGTTGAGGGCTGTTCCCGCCCCCTGGCCGTGGCAGGACCAGGAGAAGGGCCGGCTGTCCCTTCCTCCACATCCGGTGGCTAAAATAGTAACGGATACTTTTGCACATTTGTTCAAAATAATTGATTATTGTTTAGATGATTGTTCTCTTTTGCTTTCAGGAGTGAACACTGGTTCCAAATCCTGAACTCAAAGCACTCGTTCTCATATTCATTCTCATATGTAGACATAGGTTTCAAAAATCAGTCTTGATATGGAAGAACCATCCACACCATTTACAGTATCCATAGAAGGTGCAGTAGGTGTAGGAAAAAGTAGGTTTATCAACTTCCTTAAAACCAACAGAGAAATGCAAGGAGTAATTTTTCTAGACGAAACTCTAGAACAATGGGAAAACTTCCATGGCAAAAATCTCCTAGAATTATTTTATGCAGATCCAGAACAATTCGCCTTCACCTTTCAGAACTATGCATTACTTTCTATGATGGATAGACAATTCAAATCTGAGAAAGCAGAGATCAGAATAATGGAGAGATCTCCATTATCCTCCATCACTATTTTTACAAAGATAATGCAAGACAATGGACATATTTCTGAGGTTCAAGGAGAAATTCTGAGAGATTGGTACAGAATGTTGGAGAAAAACAAGCTGATAAACCTTAAGATAGATCTACATGTTTATGTGAAAGCTCCAGTTAATATTGCATTAGATAGAATAGCTTTCAGGAATAGAACTGGTGAACAACATCTCACAGAACAGCATGCCACTCAGTTAGAAGCAGCACATGAGAGTTGGTTACTCCAAACTGATGCTGAAGTTTTTGATACTGATCTTCATTCCAAAGTTTTTGTCATGAATGGTGCAAAAACAGGTAGAGAAATTACCAAGGAATACTTAAGAGCAATTGAGTGGATCAAACTGAAGAAAATTCAGAGGGATGGACTGTGGCTTCAACAGGAAGCAGATTAACACCCTCATCCTTTCTTTCAGTTTAACTAAATATGCTGCATTCTGAATTTTTCTGCATGAATCTCAAACCTAGCATGACCTT
>Ga0208229_1000397_pt1 | contig 11389 bp, 8 predicted proteins | sample LakMenEpi22Aug11_FD_150725 | JGI IMG/M metagenome (GOLD analysis project Ga0208229, IMG submission 150725) | Freshwater microbial communities from Lake Mendota, WI - 22AUG2011 deep hole epilimnion (SPAdes) | ecosystem: Environmental > Aquatic > Freshwater > Lake > Epilimnion/Euphotic zone ... | reverse complement strand
CTGGCGGAAGATGAACCCGTTAGTCAGGAAATCTCGCGCTACTCGTTGGAAGATGTCGGCTTTATCGTCGATATCGCTGAGGACGGCCAGCAGGCGCTGCAACTCGCCAGACAGAACCGCTACTCCCTGATCCTGATGGACATGCAGATGCCGACGATGAACGGTGTCGAAGCAACGCAAGCGATCCGCACCGACTCGCTGAACATGACCACACCCGTTCTCGCCATGACGGCGAACGTTTTCGACGAGGACCGCCAAATCTGCCTTGATGCTGGCATGAACGACCACATCGCCAAGCCGTTGAATCCACAGAGGCTCTACGAGACCTTACTGAGGTGGCTTGAAAAGGGACGGGGCTAAACGGTTGGTTTGGGGCTGTTTCCTGCCGTCGAACTCTTGACAGGTCGAATGACAACAATGGGTCGATTTGAGTCAGCTACCCGATTTAGTATCATCATAGAGACGAGAAATTTTTCTTGGGGATGGGGTTTGTTTTGCTCTCGAATCCTCGAAAAATTGTTAGTTGTTCACCATCTTTGATTTTCGGGGTGTTACTGGCTAACTAACAGTAAGCATCATTCAGAAATAACGATGGCTGCGCCGTGGCCCGCAGTGCCGAGGTCAAGGCGCTGGGGGTAAGGATGGGCACACCGTGGTTTCAGATGAAGGCCCTGGCAAGGCAGCATGGCATCCTGGCGCTTTCCAGCAATTACGCGCTGTATGCCGACATGAGCAACCGCATGATGGCGGTGCTGGCGCGGTTTTCTCCCGATCAGGAAATCTACAGCATCGATGAATGCTTCCTCGGGATGGACGGATTCAAGCATCTCGATCTGCTCGGCTATGGCCAGGCAATCCGCAAGCAGGTGAAGCAGTGGATTGGTATCCCCGTCTGTGTCGGCATTGCTGAAACGAAAACGCTGGCGAAGCTGGCGAACCACTGCGCCAAGAAGAACCTGGCCGGAACGGAGGGCGTCTGTGACTTTGGCCGTATCTCCGATGCGGAGCGTTCTGCGTTGTTTTCAGCCATTCCAGTGAGCGAGATATGGGGGATCGGCCCGAGCTTGTCGAAGCAACTTGGCGAGCGCGGGATCGCCACCGTTGAAGCCTTGCGGACGGCGGACCCCAAGGCCTTGCGCCGGGAGTATTCGGTGGTGATGGAGCGTACCGTCATGGAGTTGAACGACATCCCCTGCGTGGCAATGGAAGATGCGACGCCCAGCAGGCAGCAGATCATTGCTTCGCGGTCTTTCGGAGCCTATGTCCATGACCTCGCACCATTGGAGGAGGCCGTTGCCAGTTACATCGCCATCGCCACGGGCAAGCTCAGAAGCCAGGGCTCCCTGGCTGGCATGGTGCAGGTCCATATCCGCACCAATCCGCACAAGCAGGCGCCGCAATATCAGCGAGGATTGACTATCCCGATGCCGGAAGCAACTGACGATACCTTGCGGTTGACCCGGGCTGCGCTCTGGGGATTGAAGCGGATCTACCGTTCGGGTTTTGCCTATCAGAAGGCAGGGGTGGCACTGCTGAACCTTACTGCCGCAGCCCACCCGCAACTCAGCCTGTTCCCGAAAATGCGGGACAACTCCCGGCTGATGGAGGTCATGGACCGGATCAACGGGATATGGGGGCGTGGGACCTTGCGCTCAGCGGCAGAAGGCGTCCGTACGGAATGGCGCATGAAACGCGAACGGATGTCGCCGGGCTACACCACGCGTTGGGATCAGTTGCCCGTCGCGACATGAAATTTGCGACTGTTTTGCTCTCAAGGCGCCTCCTGCAAAACTCGCAAGCCACGTCAGCCGTAGAACGAAGACCTGACGTAAAGGTTCTGCCCGCTCGGCGTCGGCAGGATCTGAACGCTGGTGTAGGTGCGGTCGTCCGCGGCGGGAAGCGAGCAGGCCCGCAGCAATGATTCCGCAAGTTCGCGCGGCAGGCTCATGCGGGAAGCATCGTTGGGGCCGATGCCGATCGTGTCCGGTGGGGTGAGAGTAAGCATGTCCGCTCCTTGCGTTTGATTGACCAGAGGCAGCCCGGAAATCGGGTCGGCCAAACTGCAAGCGGAGTAATGCAACTACTGTTCCAACACCTGAAGCGCTGAATTGGACTGGAATCGCGGCGTAATTCCAATCCCCTTGCTCTGTTTCGTGACGGCCGGGATTTCTGCGGCGAGAATTGCCGCCGGTTCGGCATGGTCAGAGTGGCAATACCTGCCGCCCCTTCATGGGGGGGCGCCCGGGAGTCGGCGCCGGCGTGACGCTGATTTAGAGCCCTACTGAAATAGGCTCTTACGCCTGGCCTTGTCCGGTGGCGGCTTCCACGCGGTTGCGCCCGGCTTTCTTGGCCTCGTACAGGGCAGCATCGGCGCGATCTACCGTCTGGTCCGGGAGTTCTGTTTCCTCATATTCGCTGACGCCGATGCTGACGGTTACGTTTACCTGCCGGCCGTTCACCGCGATGGGTGTCGCCGCAATTTTCTGCCGCAGGTTTTCGGCGATGCGCGTGGCTTCGGTCAGATCGCAACCGCGCAGAACCAGCAGGAATTCCTCGCCGCCCCAGCGCACTGCGATGTCGGATTGGCGCTGGTCGTGCAGCAGCATTGCGGCAACGCTGCCAAGCACCTTGTCGCCGGCCTGATGACCATGGCGATCATTGATTTCCTTGAAGTTGTCGATGTCCGCCAGCAGCATGGCGATCGGCTGCGGCACGCGATGGTGCTCGGCCATCAGCTTGTCCATGAGGATGGCAAAGGCATGGCGGTTGAGCAGGCCCGTAAGCTTGTCGGTCGAGGCCATTTCCTCGATGCGATGCTGGTAGCGCGACAGCACGAGGTGCGTCAGGAACAGCACGATCATAGTCACCACGAGGCTGATGGCGAGATTGGTGTAGAGCGTGCGCCGGATGCCGGCGAGCGCTTGTTCCTCGTTCTGCTCGACGAACAGATACCACTTGAGTTCCGGCAGGAAGTTCACATTGAGGATATGGTTGTCGCCCTTGACCAGATACTGGTAAGACCCGGCCTTTTCCTTCAGGATGCGGTCGACCAGCGGCCCCAGGCCCGGCGTGGCGCGCAAATCGGGGGCGCGGCTGGTCTGGTTGCCGAACAGGACCACCTGGCCTTCCGTGTTCACGAAATAGATGGTGCGCTGAAAGCGCTGCTGGTAATCGTTGATCAGGCGGCGTACGGCATCGACGGTGAGGCCGATCCCCGTGGCGCCGATGTAATTGCCGGAGAAGTCGAAGACCCGGTAGTTGATGAAAATGGTCAGCGCGTCGGCATTGGCGAGATCGGGGTCGACATTGATCTCGTAATCCTGCTTCATGTCGCGCACGCGGTAGTACCAGGCATCGCGCGGCTCGTTGGGCGACACGCGCTTCAGGACGCCTTCGCCGGTGTAGTAGATCGTGCTTTTGTCGGAGACGAAAAAACTGCTGAAGGCACCGTAGCGTTCCTTCATCTCGTTGAGATAGCGGGCCATGTCGGTGACGTTGCCCTCTCCCTTGAGCACCCAGGCCCGCAGAAAGGTGTCGTTGGCCATGGTCGAGGAGATCAGCACCGGACGTACCAGATCCTTCTGGATTTCCGAGTAGATGTTGCTCGCCGTGAGTGGCAGGTCCTGGCCGATGATCGCTTCGCGGATCGCCTGCTTCGAAACGAAGTAGCCGAACAGGGTCGTGGCGAAGAAGCCGCTCGTGAGCAGCAGGCCCAGGGCCAGCAGCAGGCCGCGACGGTCGAATATGCGAAAGTCTTTCATGGAAAGCACATTCTATTCGATGCCGGCGGGATTGCCTCCCCCCCCCCCCTGCGGGCGCATGGCGGGCTGGGCCCTTTTCCGCCGTGTTGCCGCTTCGAGCGGCTCGGTATTCGGGCCGTGCCGGTGCTCAGCTTGCCTTGGCGAGCTTGGCCTTCAGTCTTTGCGCCGTCTTCTCGACGCCGACAATGAAACGGTTGTGCTTGCCGCGGGCCACTTCCTCCACGGAGTCGCGCGCAGTGAAGTCGAAGGAGACGGCACCGCCGTTGACCGCGGTCAGCGTGACGGTGATTTCCACCCACATGCCCAGCAGCGTGGCACCGACATGGTCCAGCTCGACCCGCGTGCCGACCGAGTCCTTGCCCGGCTCGATGTGTTGCAGCAGCAGGTCGCGGCAGGCCATCTCGATGTCGTAGAGCAGGTTGGGCGTCGAGTAGACCCGGCAGTCGTCGCCCATGAAGCTGATGGTGCGATCGCGGTCGATTTCAACGCGGCGGGTGGCCGAGAGGCCGGCTTGCAGTGTTTCGCTCATGATGTGTCCTCGATTGACGTGGTTGTGATTCAGCGGCGATTCTTGAGTGAGTCGGCATACAGGCGTGCTTCGACATAGCGCACCAGCGCACGGGTGCCGCGTGCGCAGTTGCGGAACACGCAAACGCCCTGGTCCATCAGACCGGCGCACATGGCGTCGTAGAGTTTTCCGCCATCGACGATGCCGATGACCGGCTTTTCATTGCCGGCGACCAGCGGCGGCATCAGATGCACCGTGCCCTTCGGGTCCGTGATGTCGAAGCCGGGGCGCAGCTTGCTTTGTTCCAGCGCCCGTACCGAGGGGGCCGTGGGGTCGAGTCCGACCACCACGGCGTCGATGTTGGGATCCTGCAGGAAGGCTTCGACGATTTGCAGGTGGGCTTCGTCGTCGGCACCGGGATTGATGTCGATCGGGTTGCGGACCTCGACCAGCGCATTGAGCTTCTTGGCGAGCAGAATATCTTCGACATGTTTGACCGTGCCGGATTCGAGTTCGCCCATCGTCATCGTGAAATTGTCCGATTCGATGGAGTCGGCCATGCCGACCGCCTCGAAACCCGCGCCACTGATGGCGCCGAGACGATTGCCGCCGATCTGCTTCTTGTGCAGCGCGCCGGCGATGTAGAACAGGTCGTCGAAGGTATTGAAGTCCTCGGCGACGATCGCGCCGGCCTGGCGCACCACCGATTCGAACAGGATCGGCCCGCCCGCGATGGATGCGGTATGGCCCATGACGCCGCCCATGCCGGGCACGGTCCTACCTGATTTATAGACCACCACCTGCTTGCCCTTGAGTACGGCCTTGCGCACCGCTTTGGCGAAGTCGAGGCCGTCGAGATCCTTGAAGCCCTCGATGTAGATGCCGATGGTTTCGATTTCGGGCAACTCGGCAAAATAGCCGAGCATGTCGCCGTGGGTCAGGTCGGTCTGGTTGCCCAGCGCCAGCATGTAGCGCGGATCGAGCCACGGGTTCTGGCTGATGCGGGTGATCATGAAGGCGCCGCTCTGGCTCAGCATCACCGAGTTTCTTTCCGGTTTCTTCTGCGGCTTCGGCAATCGCTCAAGCGGGATGAACCAGGAATCGTAGGAACCGGGATGGGAGACCACGCCCAGGCAGTTGGCGCCGAGGAACACCGGTCCGCCACCGGGCTTGCCATGGGCTGCATTGATGCGTGCGGCCAATGCGGCGGCGGGTTCGCGGCTGGCCCTGGTTTCCCCGAGGCTGCCGGGAATCAGCATGACCGATTCGACGGCGTCGGTTTCGATGATCTCGTCGACCAGTTCGTAGACGGCGCTGGCGGCGACCGCGACGATCAGCAGGTCGAGCTTGTGGTCCAACGCCTTCAGGCTTTCGACACATTTGACGCCATCGATCTCGGTTTCACCGGGACGGATGATGCACAGGCGTTCCTTGCTGTAGCCGCTGCCCATAAGGTTCTTCAGGATGATGCGGCCGAAATTCATGCTGGAAGACGAGACCCCGATGATGCCGATCGAAGCCGGATGAATCAGCTTGTCGATCTTGTGAATGGGGCGGGGCAAGCGGCGAGGCGACGGGACGCCGAACTCGCAATGCGCCGCGTGTATTGTCAGCCGGTCGCCGATGGTTGCGGGATCGAGGTCCAGGCGCTGCAACGCAAATTCGGCGTCCGGGTTGCCTGGCGCAAATGCCCTGGCCAGTTCAAGCATGCTTGCAAAGCAGGCCTTGAGCAGTGCGTCGGGGAGGCCGGTGCCCTCGCGTTGGGCGATCCGGGCAAGCCTTTGATAAGCCAGCGTGCGCCTGAACAGGCCGAGAAAATTCTCGGCATCCGTGAGTTCGGTGGCGGCGTAGACCGCGGCGCGATCCTTCCTGAAATTCCCTGCCTCGAGCTCGGCATCGAGTCCGCCCATTCCGGCGCTGATGACCATGCCGAATTCACGGGTGTTGTTCAGGCTGATGCGAAGCTGGACCGGATGCGCTGGCTGTGCCGGTTCCTTGCCCGCTGCGTATGCGATGCCGAGGTCGGAAAGCAGGGTACCCAGTTCGCTCTGGCTCAGGGTACCGCGCCCTGCGGCGGCGGCTTTTCCGAATAGCGCGGTCGGTGCCGGGCCTTTCGGCGCGGGATGGGTTCCCGATTGCGGGGGATTGCTCATGGTCGTGACTCCCTAGGTTCCGTGCGATCAACGGATGCTGCACGGGGGTCACTATAACAGATACAAAAATATCAATAAGTTTTAACTCTAATGTATCGGTTGATATCCATCAATTTGGACCGATTCCTGCTGAAAAAGGCGCTAAGCCGGCTCCAGCCCGCCGAATCGCTCGTAGAAATAGGGTGCCGCCGGGGGTAGCGGCCCGTTGGCGGTCTCGCAGACGGAGAGCAGGTGCTGTTGTGCCAGCGGATAGGTGATGCCGTAGAGGTCGCGGCACAACTGGCGGGCGACGCCGCCGCTCCAGTTGGCGGGAAGCAGCTGTGATGGCAGTTGCGGATCGTGCAGCAGGGCCCGTCGAAAGTCGTGCATGAGCAGCGTCTGCACCAGGAAACACTGCTCGGGATCGAGGCTGTTGGCGGCGCGCAAGGTGCGCAGCACCGGCCTGAACAGCTCGATGAAATCGAGGTACCTGGCGGACAGGACTTCCAGGTTCCAGCAGTCATGCACCAGTTCCTGCAGCGGCTTGCTGGTCAGGGCGCTGATATTGACGGCCTTCATGGCCACGACCTTGTCGTGGGCGCCGGTTTCCTGAAGGATGTCCAGCAGCGCTTCGGTGTCCGCCGAGGGGTGCGCAAGTATGCCCGAGGCGAGCGCGCCGTAGCCGGCCCAGGCCAGGTCCTTGCGCAGGGCGTCGCGCTGCGCGCCACCGAGCGAGGAGGGGATCATGACCAGTTGCCACTCGCCGGACCAGGTGTCCTGCGGCGCGAAATAGATCCGCCGGTAGGCATGTTCGAAGCGGCGCCGGCCGGAGGTAGTCAGGCTGTAATAGCTCTTGCGGCCCAGTTGCTCTGAAACCAGCCACTTCTCCTGGGACAGGCGATAAACGCTGGTCCGCACCATGCGTTCGTTGAGGCCGAGCGGCTGCACCAGGCGAATGAAACTGCCGAGCCAGACGGTGCCGCCATGCGGGGCGATGAAGTCGCCATACACCGTGATGATCAGCGAATTGGCGCGGGTTGGATGCTGATCGAGGAACTCCTTGATCCATTGGCTGATATGTCGACTCTTCACGTTGTTCCTCTATGAGGGCCTGAGCATGCCGACAACAGGGCGGCTTGATCCGCCGGTGGATCCGGCCTGGCGCCGCATCGGGCTAAGCCGGGAATGCAAACCGCTTGAGTGCGCAGTATAAGACAACTCTAATGTGATACAAAATGATTGTATTTAATCTTGGTAAAGTGTATCGTAATGGAAGTAGGGGTAAGTTTGATTACTTCCATTTCAGGCGAGGCGGGCAATGCGACACGAAGCAGGTGTGGGCATCGAGGCACATAACAGATACGGCGCTTGTCGCTGGGACGGCGGCATTGCCACGCATTCGGACGAGACGGTGGCGGAAGAAGTGCCGGTGGCGCTGGTCTATAACGGCATCTCGCATGCCGTGATGCTGGCCACGCCGTTGGACCTCGAAGACTTTGCCCTGGGTTTCAGCCTGAGCGAATGCATCGTCGGCCGTGCCGGCGAAATCCACGATCTGGAAATCGTCGAGCGCGACAACGGCATCGAAGTCCATATGCAGCTCTCCGCCGAGCGCGCCCATGTCCTCAAGCAGCATCGGCGGACACTGGCCGGTCGCACCGGCTGCGGCCTCTGCGGTTCGGAAAGCCTCGATCAACTGGCAAAGCGGGCGACTACGGTCCGGTCTTCCGCGGTGTTGAACACCGGTGCCTTGCCGCGTGCCTTGTCGGCACTGCAGGAAATGCAGCAGTTGTTTGAATTGACGGGGGCGGTGCATGCCGCCGCCTGGTGCGACTTCCACGGCGGCATCGACCTGGTGCGGGAGGATGTCGGGCGCCACAACGCGCTCGACAAGCTGATCGGTTCCCTGGCGTCGCAGCGCAAGAGTTTTGACGGCGGCTTTGTCCTCATGACCAGCCGCGCCAGTTACGAAATCGTGCAGAAAGCAGCGGCTGTCGGCATCGCGGTGGTAGCCGCGGTATCGGCGCCGACCGGCATGGCGGTCAGGGTGGCGGTCGACTCTGGCGTCACGCTGATCGGTTTTGCCCGCGGCGAACGGCACTGTGTCTATTCGCATCCCGAACGCGTTCATTAATCGAGGAATCCGAGCATGGAAGCGCAAGCCAAGTCCGTCAAACGGGTTCCGACCTACTGCTACAACTGCGTGTCGGGCCCCGACCTGATGAACATCAAGGTGGTCGATGGCATCGCCACCGAGGTCGAGCCGAATTTCGCCGCCGCGGACGTGCACCCGGCCAAGGGGCGGGTCTGCGTCAAGGCCTACGGCCTGGTGCAGAAGACCTACAACCCCAACCGCATCCAGACCCCGATGAAGCGCACCAACCCGAAGAAGGGGCGCAACGAGGATCCGGGTTTCGTGCCGATATCCTGGGACGAGGCGCTCGACATCGTGGCGGGCAAGCTCAAGGCCGTGCGTGCCAAGGGCCTGCTCGACGAGGCGGGCCTGCCGCGGGTGGCGGTCAGCCTCGGCCATGGCGGCACGCCGTCGAATTACATGGGCACTTTTCCGGCTTTCCTTGCCGCCTGGGGCGAAGTGGATTTCAGCTTCGGTTCCGGCCAGGGCGTCAAGTGCGTGCATTCCGAGCATCTCTACGGCGAGTTCTGGCATCGCGGCTTCACCGTCGCCGCCGATACGCCGAACTGCCGCTACAACATCGCCGTCGGCGCCAACGTCGATGTCACGGGGGGGCCCTGCGCCGTGATCCGCCATGCCGACGCGCGCGTGCGCGGCTACAAGCGCGTGCAGGTCGAGCCACATCTGACGGCGACGGGCGCCTGCTCCGCCGAATGGGTACCGATCCGGCCCAAGACCGATCCGGCTTTCCTCTTCGCCCTGATTCACGTGCTGGTGCGCGAGAACGGGCTGGAAAAGCTCGACATTCCCTTCCTGCGCGACCGTACCGCTTCGCCCTATCTGGTGGCGCCCGACGGCCTCTATCTGCGCGATCCGCAAAACGGCAAGCCACTGGTATGGGATGAAACCACGGCCAGCGCCGTGCCGCACGACACGCCGGGCGCGCGGCCCGCCGTTGCCGGCGCCTATCGCGTCGCGCATGCAGTCGTGGTCGATGCCGACAAGGAGCGGCGCGAGTATGCGGACGTCGAAGGCAAGACCGCCTACGAAATGCTGGCGCGGCACATCGACAAATACACGCCGGAGTGGGCCGAGAGCATCTGCGACGTGAAGGCGGAAACCATACGCCGCATCGCCAACGAATACCTTGCAGCCGCCGGCATCGGCGAGATCATCGAAATCGACGGCAAGACCCTGCCGCTGCGACCGGTCGCGGTGACGCTGGGCAAGTCGGTGAACAACGGCTGGGGCGCCTACGAATGCTGCTGGGCGCGCACCGTGCTCGCGGCGCTGGTGGGTGCGCTGGAAAACCCGGGCGGCCTGGTCGGCACCACGGTGCGGCTCAACAAGTCGCGCGACAACCGCCATCTCTCGGTGAAGCCGGGCGATGACGGCTTCATGGTCCAGTATTTCAACCCGACCACCAAGGAAGAATGGCAGGCGGCGCCCTCGACGCGCAACCTGCACCAGACCCTGGTGCCCATCGTCGGCCACAACGGCGCCTGGAGCCAGGCCCTCGGCCCCACGCAACTAGCCTGGATGTTCCAGGGCGAGCGTCCCGACGACTGGACCATGCCGATGCCGACGCTGCCGGAAGTATGGCTGGTGTATCGGTCGAATCCGTCGATTTCCTTCTGGGACACGCGTCACCTGGCGGAGATCGCGGCGAAGTTTCCCTTCATGGCCTGCGTCGCCTACACGGTGGATGAGACCAACTACATGGCCGACGTGCTGCTGCCCGAGGCGACCGACCTCGAATCGACGCAGATGATCCGCATGGGTGGCACCAAGTACATGGAGCAGTTCTGGGACCACAGGGGTGTGGTGCTGCGCCAGAAGGCCGTCGAACCGCAGGGCGAGGCGCGCGATTTCACCTGGATCACCACCGAGCTGGCCAAGCGCACCGGCCTGCTCGAACCCTACGTGAATGCCATCAACAAGGGTGTTTCCGGGGTGTCGCCGCTGAAGGGCGAGGGCTACGACTTCAGCCTCGACACGGCGGTCGAGCCCGCCCCCGAAAAAATCTGGGACGCGGTCTGCCGCGCCGCGACCGTAACGCTGTCCGAAGGCCGCGAGGAACACGACCTCGAATGGTTTCGCGAGCACGGCTTCTATACCGTGCCGATGTCGCGCCTCGACTGGTATCTGACGCCGACCATGGAAAAGCACGGCCTGCGTTATGAACTGCCCTATCAGGAACGCTTGCTGCTTGCCGGTCGCGAACTCGGTCGTCGCCTGCATGAGAGCAAGATGAACTGGTGGGATGAGCAGCTCTCCGAATACACCGCGCTGCCGGAGTGGCACGACGTGCCGGGGCGCTGGATCCGCAGTCTGGAAAAGAGCGGGGCCAGGGCCGAGGACTTCCCCTTCTGGCTGCTGACCACCAAGAGCATGCAATACCACGCCGGCGGCAACGCGGCGATCGAGGTCATGCACGAAGTGGCGCAGAACCTGCGCGGTCACGCCGGCGTCATCATCAACGCCAAAACGGCGGCCTCGCTCGGCATCGCCGAAGGCGATCGCGTCGAGGTGCGCTCCCACATCGGCGCCACCTACGGCAAGGCCGCGCTGGCGCAGGGCGTGCGCCCCGACACGCTGGTGATCATCGGCCAGTTCGACCATTGGGCGACGCCCTTTGCCAAGACGATGGAGGCGCCCAGCCTCAACAGCATTGCACCGATGTCGCTGGACCTGACGGATGCCACGGGCTCGGGCGCCGACATCGTGCGGGTCAGCGTACGCCGCATGGAGGCTTCGGCATGACACGTTATGTGATGACCATCGACCTTCGCCGTTGCGTCGGCTGCCAGACCTGCACCGCGGCCTGCAAGGGTGCCAATGCGACGCCCCCGGG
>Ga0208229_1000396_pt1 | contig 11411 bp, 10 predicted proteins | sample LakMenEpi22Aug11_FD_150725 | JGI IMG/M metagenome (GOLD analysis project Ga0208229, IMG submission 150725) | Freshwater microbial communities from Lake Mendota, WI - 22AUG2011 deep hole epilimnion (SPAdes) | ecosystem: Environmental > Aquatic > Freshwater > Lake > Epilimnion/Euphotic zone ... | reverse complement strand
GCCTGCCACTGGCTGCGGATCTGGGGCAATTTCAGTTGTTTCAACAGGTCTGGCAGTGCCATCTCCAACGCCGGCCGGCTGGGGGGCTCCACCCAGGAGTTCGTCATAGCTGCTGAGGGTGTGTTCAGGGATCTGGAGTTCAGGCATGGCCGAGAGGCCCCTTGGGGGCCGCAGGCCGTAGTGATCGCGCAAGGAGCTGAGGCTCAGCTCACCGCGACGGAGCTGACGGCGCAGATACCGCTCCACACCTGGCAGGTCATCCGTGCGGGCGGCGACATGCAGGGCGTCGACCATGACCTTGGCGGCCTCATCCGGCGGCAGGGCCGCCAGCAGCTGTCGCCACAGCTGACGCCACGGTTCGCCGGGGAGTAGATCGTTCTGCAGCTGGGCGCGCAGCAGCGCCCGGGGCTTACGCCGCAGGCTTTCGATCACATGGCGGAAGTCGATCCGCCTCGGCGCCTTCTGCCCTTTGCGGGCATGCAGCCGCGGCAGGGTCTCCACGAACTGGCTGCGCAGGAACAGATCCAGCCGGTCGTGGCGCAGGTGCACGCTCAGCTGCTGACCGATCAGCCGTGAGGGGACGCTATAGGTCACCGAGCGCACCTCGATTGTGCTGGTGCTCCGCACCCGCGCCACCACAGGTTCGTAGTCGGCAAAGCGCTCCACCGGCAACGGGCGCAGATGCAGCCGCTCGATCGCCAGCTTCTGCTGCACGATCGGCCGGGTGTTGAGGTCGGCGCTGACCTGTGCCACCAGCTGGCGGTACTCGGACTCGGTGGTGAAATCCCTGCTGCCGCGCTGGATCAGCTGTTGCTCCAGCCGCCGCTTCCAGTGCCGATGCGGGCCCTCAATGGCGCCGTTCTCATGGGCGACGCCGCGGTTGTTGCGGGTGGCGATCACCCCCAGGTGGGCGCAGAGCTCGCGGTAACGGCTGGTGTAGTCGCCCGCGTAGCTGCCGTCGCGGTTGCGGAAGCAGGCACTGAGGCTGTCGGTGCGGTGCTCCGCCGGTACCCCGCCGCAGAGAGCCAGGGCGTTCTGCAAGGCCTCGGAGAGGGCGACAAAGCTGTCACCGCCGTGGATCACCGCCACATGACACCAACCCGAGAACGGCAGACGGAAGTGGAACAACCGGTGCTCCAGCACCTCCCCCGCAATCGTGATCGGCTCGCCCTTGAGCACGGTGAAATCCGAGATCCCAAGCACCCCGGCCCGGTGCTCCTGCAGGAACATCACCTCGCGGGCCGGGCCATGCAACGCCCGCCACTGCTCGATGCGGCGCTGCAGAGTCCGCTTGCGCCGGTACCACTCCTGATCCGGGAAGGTCCGCTCCAGGTGCAGCAGCAGCGTTTGGGGTTCCAGCTGCGGAGCCTTCTCCAGCATGGGCACCAGGACGCTCTCCCAGACCTCAGCAAGCGGGTCGGCGCGTGTGCGCCAATGCCGGCCCCCTTGTTGCCCGAGCCCCTCGGGCTGCAAGTCACCCCGGTCAATCCGCTGGGCGCTGCGCACCGAGATCCCCACCGCATCAGCCGCCACCTGCTGGTTCAGCCCACCGGCCCGTTTGGCCATGTACCGCTCCTTGATCCGCAACGACAGAGGGGCGGGCATCGCGGGGCTCCAGACCGGGATCGGAAGCCCTGTTGTCGCGTCCTGAGACCCGCCTATGTAGTTGCGCAGTCCCGCCTATCTAATCGTCGCCGGACATCGCCGGATGCCGCCACCCGCCACGGTCCACGCCGATCAGCTGCAGGGCCCGCTCGGCCGGCTCACCTCTGCCGAGCTCACGGCGATCGCCGCCAGCGTGATCCAAGCCCTTGATCTGCAAGGCTTCGAGCCGTGGCAGCTTGGCCCTGAAGCCTGAGGCGCTGCAGCCATCGCCATCAACGCGCCTACTCCGGGGGTCCCGCCGGTAACGGGGCAGCTGCATGCCCGTGATCGCGATGGTCAAATCTGCCGCCGGACTATTCCCGATGCAAAGCCCAAAAGAGTCGAGTCGCCAAGGCGCCAGAGGAAGCAGCCAACAACAGCAAGGCCAAAGAAGAATTAAAAAGCCGCAGGCCAACAGCCAGGCTTAAAAACAGCCAGTGTTGAAGAATTAGTGGACCAAGTATTAAGAGAAGGACCCTGGGGGAGGCAGGCCAAGCTGACATATGTGCCGAGAGAGGGCGAGCGGCGATTGTGCATCATGTAAAACGACTCATTGCATGACAAATGTTTCGTACAATTCTTGGCCAACTCCCGATGAGCACTAGTAGCACTTGAACCAATGTGGTCACCCAGACTCCCAACTGAGGGCAATCGCCGCAGCCTCCATTGGGCGGCAGTTGCCCAAGAGCTGAGAAGCCTGATACTCGACCCTCTGGATATTAACAAATTGCTCACGGCCAGGAGGATTAACATCTATACAATCATCGCTAACAAAACACGAAACATGGATTCATCCCTTCTGACTCACCCCTAGAAACGCATATGCAACACCTTAGGCGGCCTTTCCCCCATATTGTGCAAGCGCTCGATAACAGGCCATCAGCTGCTCTTCGGTAAAGACCTGCACATACAAGATCTCCAGTCGCGTCTGAGGATGTCGTAGGAGGTACCCGATTGCAGCATCGAATAACCTCTGAATTGCAACATAGAGGGGTGCGCCACCACTGCCCGTTCCGAGCAGAGGCAGCAGCAGAGAACGCGGTGCCACTTCATCGAGTGCGGCATCGTCGACTTGAGACAGAACGGCATCAACGCAAGCTCCGATATCTGGGACCGGTCTGTAGCCGCCGCCAACGTCACCCTCGACCGCAGCGACATGCAACAAGCGCTTGACGCCCAAGCTAGTGAGTTGGCCACTGCTTGTGACGATGACAGTGGCCGGCGGCACCCAGTTTTGTCCAGCCATGGCAGAGGCCAATTCCTCCGCGATGACGTCGCGATACACTCGCCCAAACCGCTTCTCGGCGCCAAGATACCTGATGACGGCGGATCCGGCACGGTCAAAGTATCGCGCCATCTGCATATTAGTGTTCTCCGAGTTTACCCAAAGGTCGATCTTCTCTGTCACCTTTCTCAGGTCTCCTGTAAGCAGAGCGATTCGCCGGGAGGGTCCCAAGCTAGGCAAATGAAAGAATTGGGGAGGTCCAGCCTGCATCGGCCGCGGTCCAGCCTCCAGGTTGAGGACTTCATGGACAAGGCTATCGGTGTCGTTGACCTTCAAGCCGTTTATGACATATCGCGCTATGTCACGCCGTGCCTTATCTCGACTAGACTTTGAATCATGATTGTAGTGGATAGCCTTGAATCCGTTCAGATTGAATGGTGTGCGCGTACTCTCATGACAGATAATGACAGTCACTGACCTACGCAAAGCATGACGAACGCCGAGCTCGTAGAAAACGTTTGGATTGAGCGTCGATAGATCTACCACGACCACGTCGCTAGAGAAGATGGCCTCGATCATCTGGCGGTGGATCCAGCCGGGCTGCTCGATCCGATCGCACCGCACAGTGTCGAACTCTGGACCACCAGCCTCCGCCATCTCAGGGCCGCTCAGGGCGGGAACGATGATGTCCTCGTAGATCACATCAAAGTCGATGTCCCGTCCCTCGGCATCTAACTTCGTTCCAAAAGGCATGACCACAAATGCCTGGAGACGTCTCGTGCTCACTACGAATCTCCTAACCATCTCATGACCGCAATGGCCGTCTTGGCATCTATCAGCCGGCCAGAGCGCCAGGCATCCTGCAAACCCGCTCGCGTGAATTGGGCCACTTGCGTGAATTCACCCTCCGCTTCTACACCTCCTCCCGGGGCGATTCGTCCAATCACAGGCGCGAGAAAAAGATCCACACGCTCCGAACACGCACCAGGAGAGAGATAGAAACGTCCTAGGTGCTCCAAGCTCCCGAGTTCAAATCCTGTCTCTTCGACGACCTCGCGCCGAAGTGCGCTTTCCGGTGTCTCATCCTTGCCGATGATGCCCGCTGCCAACTCGAGCAGCCAGCCATCCCCGTGTTGATGCGTAGCGACCCTGAACTGCTCGACGAGCCATGCCGTGTCACCGTCAACAAGCAGTGCAGCGACCGAGTCGCCGCGTTCCAGCACAAGACGCCGAGTAGGTGCGGATAGAGTGCCGTCGCTGCGCGGGACGCGATAGCGAATGGCGTCGAGCTGAAAAAAGTCGTCTACCAGTCGCTGCCGCTCGACAATTTCCACGCGATGGATGGGTGAGGCTGAGTCATCAGCCATGCGAAGTCTCCTTAACATACGACATCAGAAACGTCAAGGGCTAGTCTGACGCCGACGCACGCATCACGATCGATCGGCGCATGACGATATCGGGAATCTGTTCGGCAGAACGTCTCATCGTCCATCCATCCGCCTCCGCGGATCGAACGGAACGGTCCATCAATGTCGCTGCACCAATCCCACGTGTTCCCACATAGTCCATCGAAGCCCTCTTCGGTTGCCTGGTATGTGCCGGTCGGAACCGGCATGCCTTCTCCGAATGCCACTCCAAAATGCGCGGTTTGATCCGTCAAAGATCCGTCGACGGTTGCGTATCTTCGATGCTGGGCGCCGCCCAGCGCCGCCCAGTACCAGGAGGCTTCAGTTGGCAACTTTCCTCCGTACCAGATAGCACACGCAAGTGCCTCATACCAGGTAATGCCCGTGACCGGGATGTTGTCTTCAATCCATGATGTACGCGCCCATGTCGGAGGCGGCGAAACCTCGGGCATCGCCTTCAAGAACTCGCGGTACAACGCGTTGGTGATCGGATGAATAGCCAAGTACTGCCCTCCTGAAGACCCAGGAATTCGAATCAGTTCTATGCGGCCGTCTGCTAGCCAAGCCCTTTGTCCATCGACATGCATCGCGCCCCAACAAGTCGAGCGTGAAGCCATCCGAGCGAGCAAGCTTCGTCCCTCCTCATTCAGGAGTAGGCGACTCTTTCGAATGTCGACGGCTGAGTCGTAGTACACAGCATGTCTAGATCCATCCAATCGCCCTACCCCCCCGTAGCGAGCGTTGATGCGCCGGACGGCGTCGGCGTCGCCACGCGCATTTACAACAATCAACTTACTGTGGACATCGCACCAACGACGCTCCTGCTGTACCCACGGTGATGCTTCAGCAGCCGAGGACTGTAAGTACACCGCTAGTCGGCAGTACGCCAATCGTTCTGCGAGCGCGTCCCGCCAAAAGGCGTCACCTTGGGGGAGGTCGGGACTGATAAAGCAGGGAAGGCCAGCGGATTCGAGTTCAAGGATCAATTGCCGCGCCTCTACGGCGTCCTCACGGGCGTGTGCGAGGAAGATCATGAGCTTGCTCGCAGGTCGCGCAATCGACCGGCGATGCTCGCCCACTGTGCGAGTACTTCTCTCTCACGCTCGTGAATCATTCCCAGGCGAATCGTTCGGCCGTGCCGGTCAGGTATCCAGGCCTCACCGTCGCTGTTGACGAGGAGATAGTCGCCCAGTCGGCTTGTAATACTGCGCGGTTGTATCCTCGCGTCTGCTCCAAACCGCTCGCGCAGCTGCTTGACTTCCGTATCGAATGTAGCATCTTGAACAACGAACATGTCATTGACCTCCGAGCGGCTCTGGTCTGTCGGGGTGTACTGAAACAGGTTCCAACAACTCATGTTACTTAGGCCAAGCACAATTCGGGCAATCCTCTCGAGATGATCGATATTCCCGGCGTGCACTACAGTATTGACGATTAGCTGGCCGGGAGATGCCGCGCGATCGAGCACGCTCAGTAGCGCCACGGTTTTGGAATGCAGGTCGGTAACACCCCGGCGGAACATCCGGGCGCTGGTATCATCCCAACCATCGATCGGAATGGCGAGAGCGTCCACCGCGGCAAGGAGTTGTTTTGTATTCAGCATGCCCTGCCAGTCTGACCCGAGCAAGCCTGCGCCAACCGTGTCGACTTTGATGTGGCACATGCCCGCGGCCCTCATGTCCGCAATCCAGGCAAGCGGCTCCGCCAGGAGCAGCGGGTCGCCACCTGAAAGCGTGAGGGAGTTCATTCCGAGCGAGACGAAGGCTGTCGCGCTCTTGACCAAGGCGCGTCGGTCTGGTTCATGGCGTCCGAAGACCTCGTAGCAGCCTGGACACTGCACCGGACACCGGCGCGCAATCGCATAATTCAAGCGCTCGGGGAGCATCATTGTTAGGTCACTGATTGATAGGAGTGGCATGGAGATACGCAAGCAGTCACATACCGACGACCTGTTGCCAGAGCGACACCAACAATCGATGGTCCAATCGTGGGCCAATGGCGCTGGACGCATCGGCCTGGCTCGACAATAGCGCGCAGTCTAGTGAAATCAGTGCAATTGAGGACTGCTTCCGCAGGAACTCGATCACGTGCTCATGGCTGTATCTGACGCCGAGGCATCCGACTTCGTGAAAGCCTGCATCCTGCAGCGCCTCAAGTCGGTCGGGCATGCATCGAACACCTCGATTACGGATCTCGACTTCGACTGCAGCGAGTTGGCCACGGAATTCACGATACTGCATAGACCTCAGTGTCGGCAACCAACAAAGACTAAGGCGCGGAATATAGACGACCATCACTATCACCAAACCCGCAAAGCGACATAGCTTTGATCCGGGTGTTCCAGAAAGATTACTAAGCTTAAAACGAGCATTGTGAGTCAGGCGGGGCATCTTTTGACTTGATTACCCAGCTCGCTCCGCGGCAACCGGAGCCGAGCCGTAGACTGGTACACAAATACCAGTCAAGTCATGGCCCGCAGTGCGATCCAGTTCCAGAAAGGCCTCTCCCTGTCTGAGTTCCAGCGGCTCTACGGCACTGAGGAACAATGTGAGCTGGCCCTGGAGAAAGCGCGCTGGCCCGATGGATTCCGCTGTCCTCGCTGCGGAGATCATGAGCATGGCCTGGTCTATGGCCGCCGCCTCAAGCGTTATCAGTGTCGATCCTGCGGCCACCAGGCCACGCTCACCGCCGGCACGATCATGCAGGCCACCAAGTTGCCACTCACCACTTGGTTTCAGGCTTTCTATCTGATCGGGCAGGCCAAAACTGGCATCTCCTCCCTCGAGCTCAGCCGCCATCTGGGAGTGAAGTACGACACGGCCTGGCTGCTGCACAACAAGATTCTCAAAGCCATGAGCGAACGGGAGGATGCTTACGTGCTGCGGGGAAAGATCCAGATGGATGATGCCTACCTCGGCGGAGAACGACCGGGCGGCAAAGCAGGTCGGGGATCGGAGAACAAGATTCCCATCGTTGCTGCCGTTTCCCTGAATGAGGCGGGGCACCCGATTCACGCCAAAATTACGCCGGTGGCTGGGTTCAGTTCCGAGGCAGTCGGCGCCTGGGCCAAAGAGAACCTGTCACCCGGCTGCGCAGTGCTCTCCGATGGCCTGGCCTGCTTCCGCTCCGTCACCGCGGCGGGTTGCAGCCATGAGGCCATCGTCACCGGTGGGAAGCACCCCAACGACCTGCCCCAGTTCCGCTGGATCAACACGCTGCTGGGCAATCTCAAGACCAGCCTCAGTGGCACATTCCACGCCTTCAACTTTGACAAGTACGCCAGGCGCTACCTCGGCGGCTACTGCTTCCGTTTCAACCGCCGCTTCTCGCTGGCGGCAATGACGGAACGAATCGCCAATGCGGTCTGCTGCTGTATGCCGTGCACGGAGCGGGATCTCAGGGTTGCGGAGGCTTATGGGTAATCAAGTCTTTTGATGCCGTTGCTGACGCATGAGTGCGCTAAACCAATATAAACTCTAACCCAACTTAGGGCGCGGCGGCACCCCCGTCCAGCTAATCCTCACCCGCGACTTTGGGCGCCATGCTGGTTTGTACCCCGACGCGCAGATTGCAGGTGGCGACAAGGTTTTCCCATGATTTAATATCAAAAGCATGATGATTTGTCACTTCATTTCATGCCAATCAACATGGAGGCAAGTTCAGTACGCTCGCCTAGTTTTAAAGCTGATCGAGCTGAGAGGCATCTGGCCTCAGAGCCCGTGTCTTTGGAGTCGTTCACCCAAATCTCAGGAACTCCTCCAGCTCCACCTCATGCACGGGGCCCTCATAGCCATCCCGGCCGCTCTCCGCCTCCTCCCTGGGTGAGCCCATCTGGAAGCGACCGGCCGGGATGCGCACCATCGTGAGCGACTCCCCATCGCCAAGCGCCTCGAATAACGCCTGGGTGGTGCTCTGCCAACGCAACAGCTGGGGCATCCTTCAGCCCCCCCCAGCCACCGGCCCCTGCCCGCCCAGCAGCACGGCGAGCAACAGCAGCAGGTAGAGCAGAGCGAACAGGGGTGGCACCCAGGTCTCCACCCGGGTGAGGGGCAGGTAACGCCTGGGGTCCCTGCCTTCGCCCAGCACGGCCCACTCCGCCGCGTAGGGCGCTGCGGGCAGCAGCGTTTCCAGTTCCAGGATCACCGCATGCTTGCCGCTGCTGAGCTGGCGGTAGCTGCCCACGATGCGCCACCAGCCATAACAGAGCACCAGCATCGCGATCAGGGGCAGGGCCCCGGCGATGCCGCTGATGATGCCGTCCTTCACCAGGTTGGCCAGCACCGTGATCAGGCCGGTGTTCACCGCCAGAAAAAACGTGTTGGCCTGCATCCGCCGGGCGCTCAGCCGGTCGGCCATCTCCACCACCAGCCTGTATTGATCGAACAGGTGTTGGCGATACAGATTCCCATAGCCATCCTCCGAAACCCCTGGCAACAGCGGCTTCAGGGTTTCTGGCCGTACGGGCAGTGGATCAGCGGGCACCGCGACGGCGAAGCGTGGGGTGATCGCCCCGCAGATTAGATCCAGGCCGCGAACAACACCCGCCGGCGTGACAGATCCCGGCAGTCGCTGCAGCATGGATCAGGAACGGTGAATCACCATGGCGCCTATCCCCTTCGCCGTCCCCAGCCTCCAGCGCCGGCTGCACCTCGGCGACGCCGACGACAGCGCTGCCGCCGATCTGCGCGACAACCTCTCCGGCCTGGCGGCTGGTGATGGCTGGCTGTGGCTGGCGGGCGATGAGGGCCGCAGCCTCCAGCGCCTGCAGGCCGATGCCAGCGGCGGCTACGGCCACTCCAGCCGGATCAAGCTGGCCGACTTCGGCCTGGCTGGCGGCAAAGCCGAGGGTGAATCCGATCTGGAGGGCCTGGCCCTCGACGGCGATCGGCTCTGGCTGGTGGGCTCCCACAGCCTGCGCCGCCGCCGGCACGACAGCGACAAGGGCGAACCGCTGGCCCTCGACCCCCAGCGCAGCGCCAACGGCCAGGTGCTCGGCTGCCTTCACCTCGATGGCCGCGGCTTCCCCCGCAGCGGCCAGCGGCTCCGCTGCAACACCACCAACAGCGAGGATGCCCTCACCGCCGCCCTGGCCAGCGAACCGCTGCTGCGGCCGTTCCTGCCCATTCCCAGCAAGGACAACGGCCTCGACATCGAGGGCATCACCGCCCGCGGCGACCGGCTGCTGCTGGGCCTGCGCGGGCCGGTGCTGCGCGGCATCGCCCTGGTGGTCGAGCTGCACCTCGCCGGCCTTGGCGAGGACAGCGACAGCGGCGAATCCAGGGCCCACGGCAGCCCCCTGCGCCTGGCCAGCCACCAGCTCCACTTCCTCGAGCTCGGCGGCCTGGCCGTGCGCGACCTGGCCCTGCTGCCCGGCGGCAACGACGTGCTGATCCTCGCCGGCCCCACCATGACCCTGGCAGGCCCCTGCCTGCTCTATCGCTGGCGCGAGCCCTTCCGCAGCGATGCCCCAGCGGCCGGAGCGCCCCCGGAGATCACGGTGCACACCCCCGAGCCGCTGCTCTGGATTCGCGATGGCGCCCCCGGCCCCGGCCACAACAAGCCCGAAGGCCTCCAGCTCGAACGGATCGATGGCCACCTGATCGCCTGGGTGGCCTACGACAACCCCGATCCCAACCGCCGCCGGGGCACGGGCTGCTGCACCCGCCTCGATGGCTTCCTGCTGCCGGAGGCACTGGGCTGATGGCCGCTGCCCTGCTGCAACTCCAGCGACACCTGCCGGCCATGGTGGGGTTCGCCCTGCTCCTGGCGCTGCCGCTCACCCTGCTGTTGAGCTGGGGTGTGCTCGGGTTCTACCAGCGGGCCCTGCTGCGCCTGATGCGGCGCAACCCGCCGCCAGCGCTCGCCGCTCCAGGCGCTCCCTCCCCAGCTCCGCCGCCGCCACCCCTGGCCGCCAGCCCGGCGGCCCCCTTGCCGCCGCTGGCCCTGCTCCACCGGCGCGAGCGGCGCCACTGGCTGGCGCTGGCCCTGCTCTGGCTGCTGATCGGCCTCACGGCGGCGCTGCTCTACCTGCCGGTGCACGGCATTGCGACCAGCCCGTTCAAGGTGCTGGCGGTGGGACTGGTGTGGGCCACCCCGGGCTGGCTCCAGCTCGGCCTGATGGCCCGGCTGCCCTGGCGGCGGGGCCTGGCCCTCGTGCTGGCTGGCTTTGCGGGTCTGTTCGTGGTGATCGTGCCGATGCAGCTGGAGACCTCCGGGGCGTCGTTGCTGCAGCTGTTGCAATGGCTGCTGACCGCAGGCCTGCTGCCCCTCGCGGCGCTCACCCTGCTGATCGGCATCCCCAGCCTGCGGGCCAGCGCGCCGCTGCTCTACGGGCCGGTGGCCGGCCTCACCCTGCTGGCAACCCTGGGCCAGCCCCTGCTGATGGCCGCCTTCGCCGCTGGCCTGGAGCGTTGGCCGGTGCCCCTGGGCGCCGGGGTGCTGGCGTTGCCCGTTCTGGCCCTGCTGCCGCCGCTGCTCGCCGGCGCCCTGCCCCTGCACGCCCTCAGCCGGGCCATCGCCGCCGCCTACCGCCGCGGCTGGCTCAGCGACCACAGCTTCAGCCTGGCGGCCAGCGCCCTGCTGGTGCTGCTGTTGGCGGTGGCACCCGGCTGGGCGGGCAGCGGCCTGGCGGGGCTGCTGCCCCTGCTGGCCTGGCTGTGGGTGCCCTTGGCCATCGGCTGGCTGCTGCCGCGGTTCAGCCAAGCCCCGCCCGCGCCGGCCACGCCGCTGCTGGTGCTGCGCCTGTTCCGCCGACCCGGACCGGTGGGCTGGTTGTTCGACCAGGTGGTGCAGCGCTGGCGCTTTGTGGGGCCGGTGCTGCTGATCACCGCCAGCGACCTGGCGGCCCGCACCCTGGATGCCGATGAGCTGGTGCAGTTCCTCGAAGGTCGCCTGGGCGAGCGATTCATCGCCTCTCCGGATCAACTGCCGCCGCCACCGGCCACCGCCGCCGGCCACGACGGCCGCTTTCCCGTGCAGGAGTACTGCTGCTACGACAGCAGCTGGCAGGCGGTGCTCGAAGCGCTGCTGCAACGCAGCCAGGTGGTGCTGATGGACCTGCGCGGCTTCGGGCCGGCCCATGGCGGCTGCCTGCATGAGCTGGGCCGGCTCGGCGCCAGCGCCCACCTGCAGCGGGT
>Ga0208229_1000392_pt1 | contig 11441 bp, 6 predicted proteins | sample LakMenEpi22Aug11_FD_150725 | JGI IMG/M metagenome (GOLD analysis project Ga0208229, IMG submission 150725) | Freshwater microbial communities from Lake Mendota, WI - 22AUG2011 deep hole epilimnion (SPAdes) | ecosystem: Environmental > Aquatic > Freshwater > Lake > Epilimnion/Euphotic zone ... | reverse complement strand
CCGTGGTCGAGGCGATCCGTGAAGTCATCCGGAATGTGGATATCCCGCCCAAACAGGTGATGATCGAAGCGCGCATTGTCGAAGCGTCAACGGGTTTTGCCAATTCGCTGGGCGTGCGGATGAATGCCTTTAACTATCAAAAAAATGGGTATGTGATTCCAGGAACCAATACCCGGGGTGTGCTTTCCGTCTCCCCGTTGAATACTGGCAACAATATTGACATCTATGGAGCGGGCATTACCCCATCGCTTACTACGACCACCCAGATTTTCCGGCCCAGCTACACCTTGGCCGGGGCGGCCAATTTTGGCTTGATGCTGTTCAACAGCGCCGCCACAAAACTGATTTCGCTGGAGTTGCAGGCGGCGGAGAACGACACGCGCAACAAGACCGTTTCAGCGCCGAAGATTGTTACCCTGAATCGCAAGGCGGCGACCATCAACAACACTCAGCAGGTCACCATTCTGACGGGTGTCAATGCGACCACGGGTCTGCCGATTTACCAGACTTTCTCGGCCCCGCTGACTCTGGGGGTTACGCCTTCGGTGAATCCGGACAACCGCATCAGTCTCGAACTGAATATCGCCAAGAGCACGATCACCAATGCGACGACCGGCAGCCTCGACACCAATACCATCACCACCAGCGTGATTGTGGAAAACGGCGGTACCGTGGTGATCGGCGGCTTCGCCCGTGAATCGGACATCACCACGCAGGACCGCGTCCCCTTCCTCGGCGACCTGCCCTACGTGGGTTTCCTGTTCAAGACCACGCAGAAGAGCCAGTCGCGCAGTGAATTGCTCGTATTCATCACGCCGCGGATTGTCTCCGAAGCATTGACCGTGCGCTGATCGAGTTCGTTGTCATGTGAAAGGGGCCGGCTTGTGCCGGCCCCTTTGTTTTGCACTGCTACAATTCGTCCGTGAATGCAAAGAACAACATCTATCTGGTGGGCATGCCGGGCGCGGGCAAGACAACGGTTGGCCGGCATTTGGCCCGGCGCATGCAGCGCACCTTTGTCGATGCCGATCACGAGATAGAAACGCGCACCGGGGTCAGAATTCCGGTGATCTTCGACATCGAGGGCGAGCAGGGATTCCGTGACCGGGAATCCAGGGTCATTGCCGAACTGGCCGATGAATCAAACCTGATCGTGGCTACCGGCGGCGGTGTCGTCCTGCGCCCGCAAAATCGCGCTGCGCTCCGGCAGGGGGGGACGGTAATCTACCTGCATGTGGCGCCGCGCCTGCTCTTCGAGCGCACCCGCCTCGATCCGAACCGGCCCTTGCTGCAGGTCGCCGATCCCATGCAGAAGATAGAGGAACTGTTTGCGGTACGCGATCCCCTGTATCGCGAGGTGGCGGATATCGTCATTACCAGCACGGGTGGCAGCATCAGTCATCTTGTAAAGCAGCTTGAACGGGAGCTGGCCAGACAATGCGCCGCTTGAATCTTGACCTGGCTGAACGCAGCTACCCGATCCTGATCGATGGCGGCCTGCTTTCCCGCGCCGAGGAGATACTCCCGTTTCTGCGCACTCCGCGCATCGCGCTGGTCAGCAACACGACCGTCGCCCCGTTGTACATGGACGGACTCGTCAAGGCGCTTGAGAAAGTCGGCGTTGGCGTTACGCCGATCATCCTTCCCGATGGCGAGGCGTACAAGACCTGGGAGTCGCTCAACCAGATCTACGACGTCCTGCTGGCAACGCGATGCGACCGCAGCACGACCATTGTCGCCCTCGGCGGCGGCGTCATTGGCGATCTGGCGGGTTTCGCCGCCGCCACCTACCAGCGCGGAGTGCCTTTCATCCAGATACCGACCACCCTGTTGTCGCAGGTGGATTCCTCGGTGGGCGGCAAGACCGGCATCAATCATCCGCGCGGCAAGAACATGGTCGGCGCGTTCTGGCAGCCGAAGCTGGTGCTGGCCGATACCGATACTCTGAAAACCCTTCCGGATCGCGAACTGTCGGCGGGCATGGCCGAGGTGATCAAGTACGGGCTGATCCGCGACCTGCCCTTCCTCGACTGGCTGGAAGCCAACATGGACGGGCTTCTGGCGCGCGACGGCGAATTGCTCGCCCATGCCATCGAGCGATCCTGCATCAACAAGGCCGAAGTGGTGGCGGCGGATGAATTGGAGACCGCCAGGGAAGGCGGTCGCGCACTCCTGAATCTCGGCCACACTTTCGGCCATGCGATTGAAACCGGCATGGGCTATGGCGAATGGCTGCACGGCGAAGCGGTTGCCGCGGGGACCATGATGGCCGTCGAACTTTCGCGCCGCCTCGGCTGGTTGTGCGTCGCCGATGTCGAGCGTGTCCGCACGCTCCTGCAGCGCGCCGGTTTGCCCGTAAAAGGGGCGGATCTCGGCGCGGCACGCTATCTCGAACTGATGTCCCACGACAAGAAGGTGATCGCCGGCAGCCTGCGGCTGGTCCTGCTGAAGTCGCTGGGCGATGCCGTGACCCATGCCGATGCGTCGCGCGAGGATATTGTTGCCGCGATCGAAGCCTGTTGCCGTGCGTGATCTGGCTCCCTATGCCGTTGACGACGGCGCCAGTCGCGGCCGCGTCGTCCCGGAGCCGCGCCCGAAAGCTCGCAGCGAGTTCCAGCGCGACCGCGACCGCATCGTGCATTCCACCGCCTTTCGTCGTCTCGAATACAAGACACAGGTCTTCGTCAATCACGAAGGCGACCTGTTCCGCACCCGACTCACGCACAGCATCGAGGTCGCGCAGATCGCGCGCTCGATCGCGCGCGCACTGAATCTCAATGACGATCTGACCGAAGCCATCGCACTGGCCCATGATCTCGGCCATACCCCCTTCGGCCACGCCGGACAGGATGCGCTGAACGAGTGCATGCAGGCGCACGGCGGCTTCGAACACAACCTGCAAAGCCTGCGCATCGTCGATCGCCTTGAAGAGCGCTACGGTGCCTTTGACGGGCTCAACCTGATGTTCGAGACGCGCGAGGGCATCCTCAAGCACTGTTCACCGGCGAAAGCACGCGAGCTGGGCGAACTGGGCCGGCGATTTATCGAGGGCCGCCGGCCGTCGCTGGAAGCGCAAATCTGCAATCTGGCCGACGAGATTGCCTACAACAATCACGACGTCGATGACGGCTTGCGCTCGGGGCTGCTGACCCTGGAGCAACTTGAAGGGGTGAGTCTCTTTGCCCGCCATGCCGCTGAAGCGGACGCTGAATTCCCGAACATTTCGGGTCGTCGGCGCGTGCATGAAACCATACGCCGCATGATCGGCGCGCTGGTGACGGATCTGCTGGCCGAATCGGGGCGCCGCATCGCGGCGGCGGCGCCGCAAACCCTTGCCGAGGTGCGCGCCGCACCGGCGCTGATTGCCTTCACCGACACCATGCAGGCGGAGAACCGGGCGCTCAAGGGTTTCCTGCGGGAGCATCTGTACCAGCACTATCAGGTGTTGCGGATGACCTCGAAGGCACGTCGCATCATTCACGATTTGTTCGGGGCATTTGTCGGCGATCCGCGGTTGCTGCCACCGCAGTACCAGGAAATGGCGGCGACCGGGAGCGTCGAGCGTGCCACGGCCGACTATATTGCCGGCATGACCGACCGCTATTCGATGAAGGAGCATCGCCGCCTGTTCTCGGTTGGCGAGTTGTGATGCCCCGATGCTGCGTTGCAGCGTCTTGAATTCGGCGGCTTTTGACGGTATATTTGCAAGTTCGTCCGCCGTGTTCGGCGGGCCATCCAAGGCCGGGGAGCGGCATCACCCCGGCTTTTTTGCCGGCCGTATTCCCGAGGAAAGACAAGATGGTCCTCCCCCAGCGCCAGGGTTTATACGATCCTGCCAATGAACATGACGCCTGTGGCGTCGGCTTCGTTGCACATATCAAGAACCGGAAGAGCCACTCCATCATCGAGCAGGGCCTGCTGATTCTGGAAAATCTAGAACATCGCGGAGCGACGGGCTACGACCCTTTGCTGGGTGACGGCGCAGGCATCCTGATCCAGATCCCCGACGCGTTCCTGCGCGCGGAAATGGCCAAACAAGGCGTTACGCTGCCGCCGTCCGGCCAGTATGGCGTTGGCATGGTATTCCTGCCGCGCGGCGATGCCAGCCGGCGTGCCTGCGAGGCCGTGATCGAGCGCGCCATTCGCTACGAAGGCCAGGTTCTGCTCGGTTGGCGCGATGTCCCGGTGGATAACGCGGGACTGGCCCAGGCGGCAAAGGATATCGAGCCGGTGGTGCGTCAGGTGTTCATCGGCGCCGGGCCCGATATCGCCGATGCCGACGCACTGGAGCGGAAGCTCTACATCCTGCGCAAGTCGACCGGACACACCATTCAGGCCCTCAAGCTGCCCGACGGCAAGATGTTCTACGTGCCGTCCATGTCCTGCCGTACCATCGTGTACAAGGGCATGCTGCTGGCCAACCAGGTCGGCACCTATTATCTCGACCTGCAGGACAAGCGCGCCGTTTCAGCCATGGCGCTGGCACACCAGCGCTTCTCCACCAACACCTTCCCGACCTGGGACCTGGCGCATCCCTTCCGCATGATCGCGCACAACGGCGAGATCAACGCCTTGCGCGGCAATGTGAACTGGATGCGCGCGCGCGAGCACGGCATTTCTTCGCCGGTGCTGGGCGAGGACCTGGAAAAGGTCTGGCCGCTGATCTATGACGGCCAGTCCGATTCCGCATCGTTCGACAATGCCCTGGAGCTGCTCGTCATGGGTGGCTACAGCCTGGCGCACGCCATGATGATGCTGATCCCCGAAGCCTGGGCCGGCAATCCGCTGATGGACGAAGAGCGGCGCGCCTTCTACGAATACCACATGGCCCTGATGGAGCCGTGGGACGGCCCGGCCGCGGTGGCCTTCACCGACGGCCGCCAGATCGGCGCCACGCTCGACCGCAACGGCCTGCGTCCGGCGCGCTACCTGATCACCGACGACGACCTGGTGGTGATGTCCTCCGAGATCGGCGTGCTGCCGATCGCCCAGGAGCGCATCGTCAAGAAGTGGCGCCTGCAGCCCGGCAAGATGTTCCTCATCGATCTCGAACAGGGCCGCATCATTGACGACGCCGAACTCAAGCGCACCATGTCCACCGCCAAGCCCTATCGCAAGTGGATCGAATCCTCGCGCCATTTCGTCGATGAAATGCCCGAGGTCAAGGCGCAGGAAAAGCCGAACGGCCCCCTGCTGAAAATCCAGCAGGCCTTCGGCTATACGCAGGAAGACTTCAAGTTCATCCTCGAACCGATGGCCACCCTGGGCGAGGAAGCCACGGGCGCCATGGGCAACGATAGTCCGCTGCCAGTTCTCTCGGACCGGGCCAAGCCCCTGTTCAACTACTTCAAGCAGCTGTTTGCCCAGGTGACGAATCCGCCGATCGATCCGATCCGCGAGGAAATCGTCATGTCGCTGATATCTCTGGTCAGCCCCCACCCGAACCTGCTCGGCGTGGACGAGACCAGGCCGGCGCCGCGTCTCGAAGTGCATCAGCCGATACTGTCGCCGGCCGACATGGCCAAGCTGAAGAAGATCGACGACCTGACGCAGGGAACCTTCCGGCCCATCGTCGTCGACATCACCACGCCCGCGGCCGAAGGCTCGGCCGGACTGAGCCGATCCCTCTACCAGGTCTGCGTCCGCGCCGAACAGGCCGTGGCGGCGGGCTACAGCGTCGTCATACTCTCCGACCGCGCCGTCAACCACGAAAACGCGCCGATCCCGGCGCTGCTGGCGTGCTCGGCCGTGCATCAGCATCTGGTGAAGATCGGCTTGCGTACCTCCTGCGGGCTGGTGGTCGAAACCGGCGCCGCCCGCGAAGTGCATCATTTCGCCACGCTGGCCGGCTACGGTGCCGAAGCAATCCATCCCTGGCTGGCCTTCGACAGCATCGCCGCGATCGCCGGGCAGTTGCCGAGCAAGCCGACGGCATATGACGCGCAGAAGAACTACATCAAGGCCATCAACAAGGGCCTGATGAAAGTGATGTCGAAGATGGGCATCTCCACCTACCAGTCCTACTGCGGCGCCCAGATTTTCGAGGCGGTCGGGCTCTCGTCCGACCTCGTCAATCGCTACTTCGCCGGCACGCCGACCAAGATCGAAGGCATCGGCCTCAAGGAAGTCGCCGAGGAAGCGCTGAAAACCCACGCCGACGCCTGGAGTGACAATCCCGTGCTGGCCAGCATGCTCGACTGCGGCGGCGAATATGCCTTCCGCGTGCGCGGCGAAGAACACATGTGGACGCCGGACGCGATCGCCAAGCTGCAGCATGCGACGCGTTCGGGCAAGACCGAGACGTACAAGGAATACGCCAGGCTGATCAACGACCAGGGCAAGCGCCACATGACCTTGCGCGGCCTGTTCGCAATCAAGCCGGCGGGTGCCTCGATCCCACTCGATCAGGTTGAGCCGGCCAAGGAAATCGTCAAGCGTTTCGCCACCGGCGCCATGTCGCTGGGCAGCATTTCCACCGAAGCGCACAGCACCCTGGCCATCGCCATGAACCGCATCGGCGGCAAGTCGAACACCGGCGAAGGCGGCGAAGATCCCAAGCGCTTCCGAAAAGTCGGCGCTGGCGAGACGGTGGCCGGTGTGATCGGCGCCACTCGCATCGAGCGCGACATTCCGCTCCGGGAAGGCGACAGCCTGCGCTCGGCGATCAAGCAGGTGGCATCCGGCCGCTTCGGCGTCACCGCCGAGTATCTGGCCAACGCCGACCAGATCCAGATCAAGATGGCACAAGGCGCCAAGCCCGGCGAGGGCGGCCAACTGCCCGGTCACAAAGTGTCCGAATACATCGGCTTCCTGCGCCATTCGGTGCCGGGCGTGCAGCTCATCTCGCCGCCGCCGCACCACGACATCTACTCCATCGAGGATCTGGCGCAACTGATCCATGACCTGAAGAACTCCAATCCGGACGGCAGCGTGTCGGTCAAGCTGGTTTCCGAAATCGGCGTCGGCACCGTCGCCGCCGGCGTGGTCAAGGCCAAGGCCGACCACGTGGTGATCGCCGGCCATGACGGCGGCACCGGCGCCTCGCCGATCTCGTCGATCAAGCATGCCGGCACGCCGTGGGAACTGGGCCTCGCCGAAACGCAACAGACTTTGGTGCTCAACCGCCTGCGCGGTCGTGTTCGCGTCCAGGCCGACGGCCAGATGAAGACCGGCCGCGACGTACTGATCGGCGCGCTGCTCGGCGCCGACGAGTTCGGCTTCGCCACGGCGCCGCTGGTGGTCGAAGGCTGCATCATGATGCGCAAATGCCATCTGAACACCTGCCCGGTCGGTGTCGCAACCCAGGATCCGGTGCTGCGCCAGCGTTTCTCGGGGCAACCCGAGCATGTCGTCAACTACTTCTTCTTTGTCGCCGAGGAAGTGCGCGAACTGATGGCGCAGATCGGCATTCGCAAGTTCGACGACCTGATCGGCCGTTCCGACCTGCTCGACATGAAGAAGGGTGTCGACCACTGGAAGGCCAAGGGCCTCGACTTCTCACGGATTTTTTACCGGCGGCCGGAAGTGGCGGGTGTTTCTTCCCGTCACACCGAAACCCAGGATCACGGACTGTCCGGCGCGCTGGATCACGGCCTGATTGCCAGGGCCATGCCGGCACTGGAGCGCGGCGCCAAAGTGGTGATCGAGTCGCCGATCAGGAACCAGAACCGCACCGTCGGCACGCTGCTGTCGCACCAGGTGGCGAAGCGCAAGGGTCACGAGGGCTTGCCCGACGACACCATCACCATCAAGTTCACCGGTACGGCGGGGCAGAGCTTCGGCGCCTTCCTCGCGCGCGGCATCACGCTCGACCTTACCGGCGAAGCCAACGACTACGTCGGCAAGGGGCTTTCCGGCGGCCGCATCATCGTGCGTCCGCCACAGGATTTCCGCGGCGTGCCCTGCGAGAACATCATCGTCGGCAACACGGTGCTTTACGGCGCCACCGAAGGCGAGGTGTTCTTCCGCGGCGTCGCCGGCGAACGCTTCGGCGTGCGCAATTCGGGCGCCACGGCGGTGGTCGAAGGTACGGGTGATCATGGCTGCGAATACATGACCGGCGGCACGGTGGCCGTGCTCGGACTCACCGGACGCAACTTCGCCGCCGGCATGTCGGGCGGCATCGCCTATGTCTACGACGAGGACGGCATGTTTGCAAAACGCTGCAATCCGGCCATGGTCGCGCTGGACAAGCTGCTGCCGGATGCGGAGCAGCCCGATGACGGCATGCGCCACCGCAACCAGACCGACGAGGCGCAGCTCAAGCACATGATCGAGCAGCATGCCCGCCTGACTGACAGCGAGCGCGCCAGGGCGCTGCTCGCCGACTGGGCCAAGGCGCGCGGCAAGTTCGTCAAGGTCTTCCCCCATGAATATCGTCGCGCCCTGAAGGAACTGGCAGCGACCCGTCTCAAGGAAGCAGCGTAATGGGCAAGCCCACCGGATTTCTGGAGTTTCAGCGCATCTCCGAGAGTTATGAGAAGGCGGAGACCCGCGTTCGCCACTACCACGAATTCATCCCGCATCTGTCCGACGATCAGGCCAGGACACAGGGCGCGCGCTGCATGGACTGCGGCATCCCGTTCTGCAACAACGGCTGCCCGGTCAACAACCTGATCCCGGACTGGAACGACCTGGTCTACAAAGGCAAGTGGCGCGAAGCGATCGAGACCCTGCATTCGACCAACAACTTTCCGGAATTCACCAGCCGCATCTGCCCTGCGCCCTGCGAGGCGGCCTGCACGCTGAACATTCCGCAAACCCCGGTCGGCATCAAGTCGATCGAGCGCGCCATCATCGACAAGGCCGGCGAAAACGGCTGGGTCGTGCCGCAGCCCGCGGCGAAGAAGACCGGCAGGAAGATCGCGATCGTCGGCTCCGGCCCGGCGGGACTGGCGGCAGCGCAGCAACTGGCGCGCGTCGGTCATGCGGTGACGGTGTTCGAGAAGAACGATCGCATCGGCGGCCTGCTACGTTACGGCATTCCCGACTTCAAGCTGGACAAGCGCCTGATCGACTGGCGCATGGCGCAGATGAAAGCCGAAGGTGTCAAGTTCGTCACCGGCACCATGGTGACCGACGCCGCGCTGCCCAGGGGCGTGGTCAATGATGCAAAGAAGACCGTCAGCCCGGCGCAGTTGAAGAAGGATTTCGATGCCGTGGTGCTGGCCGGCGGCGCGGAAAATCCGCGCGATCTGCCGGTACCCGGCCGCGAACTTGAAGGCGTGTACTTCGCGCTCGAATTCCTGATCCCGCAGAACAAGGAAGTCTCCGGCGGCCGCAAGAATCCGATCGACGTCAAGGGCAAGCATGTTGTCGTCATCGGTGGCGGCGATACCGGGTCCGACTGCGTCGGTACCTCCAACCGCCATGGCGCGGCCAGCATCACCCAGATCGAACTGCTGCCGCGTCCGCCCGAACAGGAAAACGGCGCGCTGACCTGGCCCTACTGGCCGCTGCGCATGCGCACGTCCTCGTCGCACGACGAAGGCTGCGCCCGCGACTGGGCCATCGGCACCAAGGCCTTCGTCGGCGAGAATGGCAAGCTCAAGGCCATCAAGGCCGTGCGCCTGGCATGGGAAGGCAACAAGATGAGCGAAGTGCCTGGTTCCGAATTCGAGATTCCGGCCGATTTCGCCTTCCTCGCGATGGGCTTCGTCAACCCGGTGGGCGGCGTGCTCGATGTGTTTGGTGTGCAGAAGGATGGTCGCGGCAATGCCAAGGCCGACACCGAAGGCAAAGAAGCCTACAGCACCAGCGTGCCCGGCGTGTTTGCCGCGGGCGACATGCGGCGCGGCCAGTCGCTGGTGGTCTGGGCGATTCGCGAAGGTCGCCAGTGCGCGCGTACCGTCGACGAATACCTGATGGGCTGCACCACATTGCCGCGCTGAGCTTCAAGTGAAGAACCTTTTACCGCGGAGGCGCAGAGGCGCGGAGAAAGACAGCGCAGAGGAACCCTGCTTTCGATTTTCTCTGCGTTACCTCTGCGCCTCCGCGGTGAGTTCTTGATCGTGGCCATGAACGTCGTCATCCTCGCGGCGGGGCAGGGCAAGCGGATGCGTTCCGACTTGCCCAAGGTCTTGCACCCGCTGGCGGGAAAGCCCTTGCTGGGCCACGTGCTCGACACGGCGCGCGAAATCGGCGCGACGAAAATCTGCGTGGTGTACGGCCACGGCGGCGAGCAGGTGCGCGCCGCCCTCGACGCTCCCGACCTGACCTGGGCCTTGCAGGAGCCGCAACTCGGCACCGGCCATGCGGTGTTGCAGGCCCTGCCGCATCTTGCAATCGCCGTATCTCCCAAGGGGACTTCCTTCGGGGCGTCGCTAGCGCCGACTTTTACCCTGGTGCTCTACGGTGACGTGCCGCTGATTCGCGCGTCTACCCTGCGGCGTTTGATCGAGGCGGCGGGCGACGACTCGCTGGCCCTGCTGACCGCACATCTTGACGATCCGCACGGCTATGGCCGCATCGTCCGGGTCGACGGTCTCGTCACGCGCATCGTCGAGGAGAAGGATGCCGACGATGCCGAAAAGGCGATTCGCGAAATCAATACGGGAATCCTGGTGGCGCCCACCGCGGCGCTGGCGCGCTGGCTGCCCTCGCTGGGCAACCGCAACGCGCAGGGCGAGTACTACCTGACCGACATCGTCGCCCTGGCGGTAGACGAAGGCATGCCGGTGGTGACCGCGCATCCCGATGCCGCCTGGGAAACCGAGGGCATTAACAGCAAGCTGCAACTCGCCGCCCTGGAGCGCGTGCATCAGCGCAACATCGCCGAACGGCTGATGGAAGCAGGCGTAACGCTGGCCGACCCGGCGCGCATCGACGTACGCGGCGAACTGGTCTGCGGTCGCGACGTCAGCATCGACGTCAATTGCGTGTTCGAGGGCCGCGTCGTGCTCGGCGACGGTGTACAGGTGCGCGCCAACTGCGTGCTTGAAAATGCAGTGGTCGGCGCCGGCAGCATCGTCGGGCCCTTTGCCCGCCTGCGCCCCGGCACCGAGCTCGGTCGCGACGTGCATATCGGAAATTTCGTCGAAGTGAAGAATTCGACCATCGCCGACCACTCGAAAGCCAACCACCTTGCCTACATCGGCGATGCCACGATCGGCAGTCGCGTTAACGTCGGCGCCGGCACCATCACCTGCAACTACGACGGCGCCAACAAGTTCCGCACCGTGATCGAGGACGACGTCTTCATCGGCTCCGACACGCAGCTCGTGGCGCCGGTCACCGTCGGTCGCGGCGCCACGCTCGGTGCCGGCACCACGCTGACGCGCGATGCGCCGCCCGACCAACTGACGGTTTCGCGCGCGAAGCAGATGTCGATTCCCGGCTGGAAGCGACCCGTCAAGAAAAAGAAGGACTGAGCCATGTGCGGCATCGTCGCAGCCGTTGCCGAGCGCAACATTGTTCCGGTGCTGATCGAAGGCCTGACCCGG
>Ga0208229_1000382_pt1 | contig 11504 bp, 7 predicted proteins | sample LakMenEpi22Aug11_FD_150725 | JGI IMG/M metagenome (GOLD analysis project Ga0208229, IMG submission 150725) | Freshwater microbial communities from Lake Mendota, WI - 22AUG2011 deep hole epilimnion (SPAdes) | ecosystem: Environmental > Aquatic > Freshwater > Lake > Epilimnion/Euphotic zone ... | reverse complement strand
GAAGATCTCGCTACGTTATCGACGTCTGTTATTTCTGGACTGTCGGCGGCGCAATCGGGAGTCTTGACTAACTTGCAGATCGGCGAACTGACCACAACCCAGGCTGGCGCGCTGACAACAACGCAGGTTGGGCAATTCACCACGTCCCAACTGGCGGCGATGGAGACGGTCGATCTCGTCAAGCTGTCTACCAGCGTGATCGCGGGTCTGACCACAACCCAGGTGGCTGGCCTGACGGGCGACCAGGTGGCTGCGCTTTCCGCAACTCAACTGGCGAAGCTGAGTTCCGATCAGATTGCCGCGATCGGCACGTCGCAGATACAGTCGCTGACCACGACTCAGGCTGCGGCGCTCACCGCTGCGCAGGCAGCGGGGTTGACCACGGCCCAGATTGCCAAGCTCGAAGCCGACGATCTGGCGAAGCTTTCGACTGCTGTCATTGCCAGCCTTACGACCACGCAAGTCGGCGCACTCACCAATCTTCAGGTTGGTGAATTGACCACCACACAGGCGGCGGCGCTCACGTCGACGCAGGCCGGGAAATTGACGACAGCGCAACTGGCGGCGATGGAGACGGTCGATCTGGCAAAACTTTCGACCAGCGCGATTACCGGGCTGACCACGACTCAAATGGCGGCATTGTCCGGCGACCAGATTGCTGCCCTGACGACCGCCCAATTGGCGAAGATGTCGTCCGAGCAGATTGGCGCAATCGGGACCACGCAGATTCAATCCTTGACGACCGATCAGGCGGCGCTGCTTACCGCGGCACAGGCTGCCGGACTGACGACAGCTCAAGTGGCCAATCTGGAGGTTGCCGATTTCACGGTACTCGGTACGGCGGTGATCGCCGGCCTTACCACCACACAGGTCGAGGCGCTCACGGCGGATCAGGTTGCCGGTTTGACTACAAGCCAGTTACCGAAGATTACATCGTCGCAGTTGGGTGCGCTTGGTACGTCGCAGATTCAGGCGCTGACTACTACTCAGGCACAATCACTGACGGCAGCGCAAGCCGCGGGTTTGACGACGGCTCAGGTCGCCAAGCTTGAGGTTGATGATTTGAAGAGTTTGACGACCTCGGTAATTGCCAGCCTGACGACGACCCAGATGGGCGCGCTGACCAACCTGCAGATCGGTGAGTTGACGACGACCCAGGCCGCCGCCTTGACGGCCACCCAGGTCGGTAAACTATCGACGGCCCAGCTTGCCGCGATGGAAACCGTGGATTTGGCAAAGCTCTCCACCAGTGCAATCCAGGGCCTGACCACGACGCAGATGGCGGCGCTTGCCGGAGACCAAGTCGCTGCGCTGAGTACCGATCAAGTCGCGAAGCTGACCTCCGACCAGATCGCCGCAATTGGTACCACCCCGATCCAGTCATTGACCACGACGCAGGCGGCAGCGCTGACCGCTGCCCAGGCGGCCGGCCTGACGACCGCGCAAATATCCAAGCTCGAAACGGAGGATCTGGCCAAGTTGTCCACTGCCGTCATCGCTGGATTGACGACCACCCAGGTCGGTGCTCTGACCAACGCCCAGGTTGGCGAATTGACCACAACGCAGGCTGCGGCTCTGGTTGGTACGCAATTGGCCGCGCTCTCCACCAGCCAGTTGGTTAACATGGAAACGCGCGATCTGGCGGCAATCAAGACCAGTGTCATCTCCAGTCTGACCACCGACCAGATGGCGGCCTTGACGGTCGATCAAGTGGCCGCGCTCACCACCGGCCAGTTGTATGTGCTCAATTCCGATCAGATCAAAGCAATGACCACCGCCCAGATCGAGGCGCTCACCACCACGCAAGCGGCGGCGCTGACCGCGACCCATGCGGCTGGGCTGACGGCGACCCAGATCGCCAAGATCGAGACGGCGGACCTGGTGCAATTGAAGACCACGGTCATCCAGGCCTTGAATACCACGCAAGTGGCGGCTTTGACCACCGACCAGATCGCCAGCCTGACGACGGCACAGTTCGTCAAGCTGTCCGCCGAGCAGATCGCGGGCATGACGACTGCGCAAATTGCCGCGCTGACGACCGACCAGGTGCCGACCTTGACGGCGGCCCAGATGGCGAGCCTCACCACCACCCAGGTGTCCAAGATTGAGGTGGCCGACCTCGCGTTGTTGCAGACCAGTGTCATTCAGGGGCTGAGTATCGCCAACATCACCAAGCTGACGACCGACCAGATTGTCGCCTTGAGTACGGCCCAGGCTGCCGTTCTGACTGGCGAGCAGGTGGCGGCGATGTCGGCAGCGCAACTGTCGAGCATGGAAACCCGGGATCTCGTGGCGCTGCGGACCAGCCAGATGTACGGTTTGAGCACGGACCAGGTGGCGGCGCTGACCGCCAGCCAGGTGGCTGCACTGACCACGGGCCAGTTTGCCCAGCTGTCCGAAGCTCAGGTCGGAGCCTTGACCACCGCAGGGATTGCGGCGCTTACCACGTCGCAGGCGGCGACCTTGTCCGCCACCCAGGCGCTTGGTTTGACGACGGCTCAGGTGTCCAAGATCGAGGTGGCTGACCTGGCCAAGCTCAAGACCAGCGTAATTCAGGCGTTGTCGACAGATCATGTTGCCGTGCTGACGACGGACCAGATCGCCGCGCTGACGACGGACCAGGTCGCGAAGCTGTCGGCTGAGCAAATCACCGGCATGACGACAGCGCAGATTGCGGCGCTGACCACCGATCAGATTCCGACCCTGACCGCGTCGCAAATGGCCAACCTGACGACGACCCAGGTGTCCAAGATCGAAGTCGCGGACCTGGCCTTGCTGAAGACCTCGATCATCCAGGGCTTGAGCACCGCCCATATCGCGCAGCTGACCACCGACCAGATCCAGGCATTGAGTACCGCGCAGGCGGCCGCTCTCACGGCGGATCAGTTGGGGGCGATGTCCACGGCGCAACTGTCGAAGATGGAAGTCGCGGATTTCGCTGCCTTGCGGACCAGCCAGCTCTACTCGCTGACCACCGACCAGATGGCGACGCTGACTACCAATCAAATCGCCGGGATGACAACCACGCAAGTCAGCAAGCTTAGCGCGGAACAGGTCGGCGCCTTGACAGCGAGCCAACTGCCAAGCCTGACCACGGATCAGGCAGCGGCTCTGACGGCAATTCAGATCGTGGCGATTACTACCGACGCACTGGCGGCGATGCAAACCGCAGATCTGATGGCGCTGACCACCAGCGCTGTGAGAGCCTTGACCACCGACCAGATGGCCAACCTGACTGTTGGTCAACTGGCGTCCTTCTCGCTAACGCAGGAAGCCGCGCTAACTGCAGCGCAGATTACCGCGGCGGGCGGTGCGGGAGTCTTCACCAACGCCAATTCGCCGCTAATTCTCGACCTGAATGGTGACGGAGTGCAAACTGTCGGCATTGCCCAAGGAGTCCGGTTCGACCTCACGGCTACCGGTATCCAGCACGAAGTGGGCTGGGTCTCCGCGAGCGACGGCTTCCTGGTTCTGGATCGCAACGGCGATGGCCTGATCAACAGCGGACGCGAACTCTTCGGACAGGCAACCCTGTTGGCCGACGGTACAACCGCCAAGGATGGCTACCAGGCGCTCACCACGCTCGATGTCAACCATGACGGAGTTATCGACGTCAGCGATGCCGAGTTTGCGAGCCTGCAGGTCTGGCAGGATTCCAACCAGGATGGCGTCACGCAGTCCGGCGAACTGCACGATCTCAACTCCATGGGCATAGTCAGCCTCGATCTCGACGCGCATCAGACATCCGTGGTGCAGGAAGGCAACTGGATTGGACTTGATTCCAGCTTTACCACTGCCGATGGTTTGACTCACGCCATGGCTGACGTCTGGTTCGCGATCAACAAGGATATGAACCATACGGTCGATCTTTCGAAGCTTGATCCGACACTGTCGCAGGGCGTTCATCTGCCACTGGTCGATCTCTCGGGCAATGGCGGCAACGGCGATACGGTGCTGGTGAATGCCCAGGATGTAGCCAAGTTGGGGCAGATGGATCTGGTGGTGAATGAGCAGACCGGCAGCGGACATATCCAGATGATGATTCAGGGCGATGCCAACGACGTGGTCAGGATCACCGATCAGCCGGGTGTCTGGACGGACGCGGGAACCACCCAGATCGATGGGGAAACCTACCGCATCCTCAACGATGCCCAGCAGCACCAGCTGCTGGTCGGGGTGAAGATTCACGATCCGCTGGCTTGATCATATCCCTGTCGTAGAATTGCAGGCCGCGTTGCCAGGTGCAGCGCGGCCTGTTTCTTTTGTGCGGCATGGCAAGGAGTGCTTTGGCAACGATGTTTTCCGGCGGAGCGAACCGAAATGTCTGACTGGTCGGAAGGGTATGTCAATGGTATTGACTATACCTATGATTATTATCGCGAACTGAATCCGCTTGCGGCGAAGCTCGCATTGCTCAATGCCGGGATCGCGTGCGACAGTGGCGCAACCGGCGTGTCGTGCGAGTTGGGTTTTGGTTTTGGCGCAAGCACGAATATCCACGCCGCCGCTTCGGCCAGCCAGTGGTGGGGCACCGACTTCAATCCGGCGCAGGCCGGCTTTGCGCGCGAATTGGGACAGGCGTCAGGTGCGAATGTGCATCTGTTCGACCAGTCGTTCGCCGAGTTCTGCAATCGTTCCGATCTGCCTGACTTCGATTTCATCGGTTTGCATGGCATCTGGAGCTGGGTCTCCGATGAAAACCGCCGTCTTATCGTGGATTTTGTTCGTCGCCGCTTGCGTGTGGGTGGTGTCATGTACATCAGCTACAACACCCAGCCTGGCTGGTCGCAGATCGTGCCAATGCGCCAGTTGATGACGGAGCATGCCGAAGTCATGTCGGCCCCTGGCAATGCCATTGCCAGCCGCATTGAATCGGCAATCGGATTCGTGGATGCCCTGGTGGATGCAAGCCCCGGCTATGCCGCAATCAACCCGGCGGCGGCAGGTCGCATCAAGAAACTGAAGGAACAGAACAGGAACTATCTTGCGCACGAGTACTTCAATCGGGACTGGCAGCCGATGTTGTTCTCCGAGTTCGCCCGTTGGTTCGAGCCAGCCAAGGTGAGTTTTGCATGCTCTGCCTTGTATTCCGACCACTTTGACACCTTCAATCTATTGCCGGCCCAGATCGAGATTTTGCGGCGGATTCCGGATGCACGGTTTCAGCAGTCCGTCCGGGATTTTGTGATCAACCGGCAGTTCCGCAAGGATTACTGGATCAAGGGCCCGCGGCATTTCGAGGCTCCAGAACGAATGGTCGCACTGAGAGCGCACCGGGTCGTGCTGGTCAGCGAACCGGCCAGTATCGTCCTGAAGGCAGGAGGCTCACTGGTCGAACAGGACCTTCCGGAGGCTGTCTACAGGCCGCTGATCGAATTGCTGGCAGATCGCCGGATTCGTTCCCTGGGCGAGATCGAGGCAGGATTACAGGCCAGGGGAATTTCGTTCGCGCCGATGCTGGAAGCCGTCATGGTGCTGGTCGGCAAGGGTGATGTGGCCTCAGCTCAGGAGGAGGACGCCATGGAGCGTGCGCTGCCTACCACCACCAGATTGAATCAGTACCTGATCGAGAATTCGACGAGGGCGTCAAGGGTTCGCAACCTGGCCAGTCCGGTTACGGGCGGCGGATTGCACGTCCAGTCATTTCATCTGCAGATGTTGCTTGCCCGCCTGAAAGGCCGCGCTCGCCCTGAGCAATGGGCCGAGTTTCTTCTGGAGAACCTGGTTGCCAACGGAGCGGGGATCGCCAAGCGCGAAGGGGGCGTCATGTCCGAGCAAGAGAGCCTCGCAGCGCTCACGGATGAAGCGCATTCGTTTGCCACAAACCAGTTACCTGGTTTGCGGGCGCTCAAGGTTGTCGATTGATCAAGAGGTGACGATGGTCGTCAAAGACGCCAACGCAGTTGCAGAGTCTTTGAGAGTATCGGCCGAGAAAGGCGATGCATCGGCGCAGTATCGTCTGGGCCTGCTCTACGCGAGCGGCCAGGGAGTCAAGCAGAACCCGCGGCAGGCGCTCGCCTGGTATCGGGAAGCGGCGGACCAGGGGTTTGCTCCCGCGCAATGTGTCCTCGGCAACAAATATGCTCTTGGCCAGGGGGTGAAGCAGAATTTCAAGACTGCGTTTTCCTGGTACCTGAAGGCTGCCGAGCAGGGCCATGCGCGAGCCCAGTATCATCTCGGCACCATGTATGAGGAGGGCCATGGCACAGAGAAGGATGCCATGGACGCCGAGTACTGGTACTTCCAGGCGGCAGAGCAGGGAGATGCCGAGGCGGCTTTGAAACTGGCCCGCCTGAATGAAGACAACCAGTACATGGCGGCAACGTGGTACCTGAAGGCCGCGGAACAGGGCATTCCCGAAGCTCAGTTCATGCTGGGGAACAGGTATGCCACGGGACAGGGCTTGCGCAAGGATCCGGCGAAGGCCTTCGACTCCTATCTGAAAGCCGCCAACCAGGGGGATTTGCGGGCGCAGTGGAAAGTCGCCCTGGCCTATCAGGACGGCCTTGGTGTCGACGCGGATGAAGGCGAGGCTCTGGAGTGGCTTGCAAAAGCCGCAAAGGCCGGATTCGTTCCGGCGCAAGCTTCGCTAGGACTCAGATACGCAAACGGGGTGGGCGTTGCACGGAGCTACGCTAAGGCCATTTTTCTTTGGGAAAAAGCGGCGAAAAAAGGCGATGCCGAGTCTCAGCACAATTTGGGATATCTTTTCAACAATGGCCTCGGTGTAACGAAAGACGTCAAGCAGGCCGAAGGCTGGTACCGGCAGGCTGCGGAGCAGGGTGTGGCCGAGGCGCAATGCATTCTGGGGCTGATGTGCGCTCGTGGGGAGGTGGCGGACATCGACTATGTCGAAGCTCACAAGTGGTTCAGTATTTCTGCAATGGCAGGCAACAAAGCCAGCGAGGCCAATTTAAAATACGCGGAAACGCTCATGACGCCCGATCAGATTGCCGAGGCAAAACGGCGGGCAGCGGAATGGATGGAAACATTCCGGAATCGCTGACACGCGCTCAGTCAGATTTGCGGCCTCAGCCCGTTCCGCAGACTCACTTCGTCCGAACTCCCTGATATTCAGATAATGGTAATGACCAAATGTGGTTTCGCAATCTTCAGATTTTTCGCCTGACGCCTGAGTGGACTTACAGCACGGAGGCTTTGTCGGGTGCCCTGCAGAAGGGCCTGTTCCATGGCTGCGGCGCAAGCGATCGCGTCGCACGGGGCTGGGTGCCGCCGCGCGGGGAACCGGGTGATCTGGTTTTCAGCGTCGAGCGCCAGCAGTTGATCGCGCTGGGCGTCGAACAGAAGCTGCTGCCGGCTTCCGTGGTGCGCCAGTATGCCCAGGCCAAGCTGGCCGAGATCGAGGCGGCGCAAGGCTACAAACCCGGGAGAAAGCAGACGCGCGAAGTCATCGACCAGATCGAGGCTGAATTGCTGCCGCGTGCCTTCGTCAAACGCGGCCTCACCTACGTCTGGATCGACCCGGTCAATCGCTGGCTGCTGGTTGATGCATCGTCAAGCGCTCGCGCCGATGAAGTCATGGAACATCTGAAGTTGTCCCTCGGCGAGCTGCCCGTCACTCTGATCAAGACGCAACTGGCGCCGGCGACCGCCATGACGCAATGGCTGGCGGCGGGCCATGCGCCCGGCAGTTTCACGGTCGATCGCGATTGCGAACTGTGTGCGGCGGTCGAAGAACGTGCCGCGGTGCGCTATGTGCGCCACAACCTGGACAGCGACGAGGTGCGCAGCCACATCGCCGGCGGCAAGTCGGCTACCCGGTTGGCGCTGACCTGGAACGATCGCGTTTCGTTCGTGCTGACCGAGCAATTGCAGATCAAGCGCCTGGCGTTTCTTGATTTGCTGAAGGAGGATGCCGAGCGCCAGGCCGAGAATGCCGATGATTTGTTCGCGGCCAATTTCACCCTGATGTGCGGAGAGCTGGCACAACTGCTCCAACATCTGGTGGAAGTGCTGGGCGGTGAAGGCGAATGAAATGAAACACGCGCTGCTCGTCCTGGCAGCGCTGACTTTCGGGCTGCCCGCACTGGCCGATGGCGTTGATGTCGGCAAGCCATCCAGCGTGCGCAATCTGGTGCCGGCGGGTGCGATTGAACAGCAGGCGGTCCAGCAATACGAGCAGCTCAAGCGTCAGGCGTCTGCCAAGGGCGCGCTTGGGCCGGCGGATCATCCGCAGGTAATTCGCCTGCGAGCGATAGCCGCGCGCATGATTCCCTTTGTCGAACGTTTCAATCCCCGCGCCACGCACTGGAAGTGGGAGGTCAACCTGATCGGCTCGAAGCAGATCAATGCGTTCTGCATGCCCGGTGGCAAGATCGCCTTTTATTCGGGGATTCTCGATACGCTCAAATTGACCGATGACGAGGCGGCGATGGTGATGGGCCACGAGATTGCCCACGCCCTGCGCGAGCATGCCCGCGAGCGCATGGCGAAAAGCCAGATCACCCAGTTGGGCGCCAATCTTCTGGGGGAACTCGTGGGGGGCGGTCGCTATGCCGGGGCTTTTCAGATCGGCGGCAATCTGCTGTCGCTCAAGTTCTCGCGCGACGATGAATCGGAAGCCGATGTGGTCGGGCTGGATATCGCGGCACGAGCGGGTTTCGATCCGCGCGCCGGGGTCAGCCTGTGGCGGAAAATGACTGCCGCCAATAGCAGGGCGCCGCTGGAATTTCTTTCAACCCATCCGGCGGGCGATCATCGCATCAGGGAAATCGAAAAACACCTGCCGGAAGTGATGCCGATCTACGAGAGAGCTCGTAGTGGCGGCAGATAACAAAAAGTCGGCGCTGGCGATACGGCGATACCGGAGCGGGCCCAAGCCGTCGCTCTGCGCGCTGGGGATTCCGCTTCGCGGGGCAGTGTCAGCCCATCCCAGACTCGCGGGCCTTGCGCTCGCGTTCGACCTTGATGATGTAGCGCTGGATCAGCGTCAGCATCGGACCGGGCAACTTCACGAATTCGCAGCCTGCCCGCTTGGACTTGACGCCGCTGCGTGTCGCGGATTCGGATACGCTGCGCACAATGATCGTGCCGGTTACCACGCCAACCTCGGGCAGATCGATCTTGCAACCGAGTTCGAGCCGGGTTTCAATCTTGAGGTCGATTGGAAGCGAAACCAGGCCCAAGCCGCCGCCGCTGATGTCACCGATGTGAGCTTCGACCGTCTGACGCTTGCCGTCGATTGCCGGAAAGGAAATCGTGCATATCAGCGGGCGCGTGATCGGTGTCGCCAGCCGGTAGTATTCCCGGCGCTGCAGGCGCAGCACGCTGTCGGGCAGGGCGGCAAAGAACGCCGGCCCGCTTTTCGTCTCGACTTGCTTCAATCCGCGCAGGATGAACTGGACCTTGACCTTGTCGAGCAGCGTGACGCAGAACAGCCTCTGGGCTTCCAGCGCCTTCCGGTTCATCTCCTGACTTGGCCCGAGATCGAGAAGGATGCCGTTGTCGTTGTAGCTGATCATGCAGGTCAGCACCATGTCGCGGCCTTCGTTGAAGAACATGGTGACTTGCGAGACATGATCCACCATGCCACGGAACACCGCGAACATTTCGTTCTTGGTATTCAGCATGTACTGGCTGAATTCGTCCGTCGACAGAAGCTCTGCCGCCAGCTTCTGCGAACTGGTCTGCTCGGCGACGGGTGCCGGCGCGTCCGGCTGGGAGGGTTTTTCGGCTTCGGTACCGCTCATTGTTCGAGAAACGACGGGATTGGAACAGATTAATTTTTCATTTTAGCCGAGTTTGCCGGCCGAAAGGCCATCCGGGCGGGCACCTTCGCGCTCCACCTGGTATATCCAGGCCAGCAATTCGGCAACGGCAATGTAGAGTTGGGGAGGGATTTGTCCATCAAGGTCGACTTTCGACAGCAAGGCGACCAGCTCCGGCGATTCGTGCACAAAGATGCCGTGTTCGCGTGCGCGCGAGATGATCTCTTCGGCGATCAATCCCCGTCCCTTTGCCACAACCGTCGGTGCCGAATCGCCCGGCGCATACTTCAGTGCCACGGCAAGCGCCCGCTGTTCGCCGTCCTTAGTCTTCGGTGGCATGCTTGACCTGCAAGGAGAGCAGCGGCACACCGGCTGCGGCCATGGACTTTTCCAGCGATGGGGCGGCGTCGAGCAAGTCCGCGGCGCTGGCGCCAGTCGGCGTGGCTAGGGTGATTCTGGCTCCCACCGGCGTCAGACTGAGTCGTGCGTCGATTTCGCCCATGCGTGGTGTCGTGAGGCGCAAGGACGTGATCCAGCCTCTTTCCGAATCTGCCTGTTCGCTGTCCGTTTGCCGTCCGTCCGGTTCGATCTGCCAGTCCAGCGATTGTCCCGGCCAGACTTCCCCATGCCATGCCAGGCGCTGCGTTGCCGCAGCGTCCAGTTGCTGCTGAACCAGTGGTCGCAGGTCTTCCGGTATCGTTTGCGCCGGATTTGCGGTTGCTGCTGCGGGCGTACCGGCGTGCTGTCGAATCTCCTCGCTGCCGAGCAGATTTTGCAGGAGCCCCATCGGTCCCGAGAGTTCGGCTGTACGTCCGCTGGATGTCGGCCTGGTTGCCGGATTGCCGGGTTCTTCTCCGCCTGTGAGCGAGGCTTCCGCAGGCGAGTGCTTCGCTTGTGGCTCCACCAGCAGATCGCTGATAGGGCGCTGCCCCATGACCCACTGTACTTGATGGGCTTCGTAGAACAGCCCGCTTTGGCCAACAGCCTTGGCCAGTAGTGGTGCCAGCTCGGCGGCCATGTTGGCTGCCTGTGTCGATGCGCCGGGAAGAAGTGGCTGCCCGCGTGTCAGCGCCGCCGGAGCTGGCGACGTACCATCGCGTGCCAGCAAAGCGCCAATCAATTGGGCCGTGCGCGACAGGTTGGTGAATGGATAATCGCCATCAGTCGCCGCAGTGCCGGGACTGCTCTGGCTGGCGAGTTGGGCGACGATCAGGCGTGGCGTCCGGTCGACCACGACCAATTCCAGCGTGTCGCCCGCTTTGGCTCCCTGCGGCAGTGCCAGTGTCAGGGATCGGCCCGCCACCAGGGCTTTGTAGGTGTTCTCCGGCAGGACCTCCTGGATGCGCGCCGAAAAGGTCTGGCCCGGACGCAGTTCCACCAGATCGGCCGGAATTTCACTGACCGGGCTTATCGGATGCAGTGCGGTTTCGGTCTCCATCCGCATGCGGATGCCGGCATCGTTGGGGATCAATACCATGGTGCTACCCGGATCTCAGAAGGACGTGAAGGCGAGCATCGTGGCCGCCTGCCAACGCCGGAAGCTCAGGCTCCGAAGCGGCCGGGATCAGCTTCTCCGGCGCCGGCCGCATAGGCTTTCTCGACGTCGCGGCGGCGGGTGCTGTTGCCCAGGTACTTGCGGACATGCTCCATCCAGGGTTCGGTGTGGCGTCGCACCTCCGCATCGTCTTCAAGGATGCGCCGGATCAGGCTGCGTTTGCGCTCCAGATCCGTGGCGGGCGCATTGCGGTCTTCGGGCGTGGCCATCAAGGTGTTGCG
>Ga0208229_1000378_pt1 | contig 11528 bp, 7 predicted proteins | sample LakMenEpi22Aug11_FD_150725 | JGI IMG/M metagenome (GOLD analysis project Ga0208229, IMG submission 150725) | Freshwater microbial communities from Lake Mendota, WI - 22AUG2011 deep hole epilimnion (SPAdes) | ecosystem: Environmental > Aquatic > Freshwater > Lake > Epilimnion/Euphotic zone ... | reverse complement strand
CGAAACCGAGTTCAGGATAATCCAGGATGTGTAAATGCGATTTCATGGTGATGTGAATCAGAAAATTCGGAGTACAACGCCATCGAATGATTCCTCGGTTGTACATTTTTTGGAGATGTAAACGGTTAGGAAGCCCGAAGTACCAACCTTCTTGCAAGATGAAACTGAAGTTTCCATAGGCGATTTCTTGGGATAAGTGCATTCCACTGCTGAAGTTGTCCCTGCTTCGGAAGGTAGTGTTGGGTTTTACGCTGAGCTCGGTTTTCGTGGAGGCATCGTAAAATAAATCAAGTCCTCCTCCGAAAAAGAACTTATAAAATGCACGGTATGTATATTCTGCGCTCAAGGATGAGGTAAAATATAAGGTGCTTTGCAGTGCACGAGTATGCTTGCCACCAGCGGCATAGATGAACGCAAATTCATGGTTAGGTTGAAATTTTGCAATTTCAGAACGGATAAAATTGTCTTGTTTCCCTATGCTTTTGGCAATGCCCCCGTGTACATACAGCATGTTCAATCCTAAATTGGGTTCCGCCATGTTGGCATTGGAAAAATGGCTGAACCGAACCCCTGTCTCTGCGATTAAGTTTGCACTAAGCGGGAATTTACATCCAAGCTGATAATCGAAATGCATGTTAAGGTGAGAACCTACTGAAATGTTGGTGGGATTCGATTCGATGTTAAAACGTCGGTTGGTATACCCTAAGCCGAAGCCAAATTGATGAAAAAAACCAACGTTTCGTCCTCGGAAGAAATAGGTGCGAAAGAAGGGATAAAGGGCGAGCTCTTGCCCAAATACGTTACGGTTGCCGAGCGAACTATAAAAAAGCGTAAAACCGTATTCGGGATAACGGTATTGTTGTTCCGTTTGGTTACTTCCAATGGTACGTTTCAACCAAGTTACTTCTGCCGATTTTAACGTGGATTCCGATAAATATGCAATGTTGCTGTATTCCGGAATGAGCCATCCCTGGTTCCATTTAACCATGAGGTAGGAATTATTCTTCCAAGTACTTTGGTTAAAGGCGAAGCTTACCCAAAGGGACAATACCGCTGCAAACGTTGTTTTCACAACTTATTTTTTTCGTGGCTTTCCAGTGTTTCGTTCTTCGTCAAATTTAGCCTTCATCGTGGGGTTGTTGTAGGTCAACTTTTTGATGGTAAGATCTTGTGCTTTATCGTTCGCTAAGCGCAATTGGTTTGCTGAGGTTAAAAGTTCCGATTTTACTTTGTTCATTTTAGCAATCGATGCGTCAATTTCTTTTATGGCTTGCTCAAAATGGGCAGAAGCTGAAAGGTAATTTTTCGAAAAACCTTCTTGAAAATTAATCAACCTTTCTTCGAAGCCTGTAATGTCCACGTTCTGGTTACGGACCTTAGCCAATTCTTGTTTGTAGGAAAGGGAATTTAAGGCAGCATTGCGCAATAGCGTGATTATTGGAATAAAAAATTGAGGACGGATTACGTACATTTTATCGTAACGGTAGGAAACGTCCACAATACCCGCGTTGTATAAATCGCTGTCAGCCTCGAGCATGGTAACCAAAACGGCATATTCGCATTTTTTTTCGCGTCGGTCTTTGTCCAATTCCTTGAAAAAGTCCTCGTTTTTCTTCTTGCTAGAGGTTCCTTCGCTTTCGTTTTTCATCTCAAACATGATCGATAGAATTTCAACCTTGTTTTCGTCGTATTCTCGGTAAATATAATCTCCTTTACTTCCGGAAGAGGCATTATTATCCTTGAAGAATTCGGCTTTGGGAAAAGCTGCCGACCGAATTTTGTTGAATTCGTTTTCACAGTGCAATTCGAGGCTTTCTCCTACCATTTTGGTTGAGAGTTTCATTTTCATGTCCTTGACTTGCTTGATTTCTTCGTCCTTGTATTGTATGATGCCTAAAAGGCGGGTTTCTTCTGCTTGCATTTGTTGGCGCAAGTTGGATTCGAGGTTTTGTTTTTCTAAGTCCTTGGTCGTTAGCGTGTTTTTCAACGCATCGCGTTCTTTTTCCAATTGGCTTATGGCTTGGGTTACCGCGAGCGATTTTTCCGTTTCCGCCGCTTGCAATTTGCTATGGAGCTCCACGAGTTGTTTTTCTTTTTCGAGCAAGGATTCCCGCACCTTATTTTCAGCTTCGGCCTTTAGTAAGGCATTTTCCTGGTCTTTTTGCGATAGTTTCGCTTCGTAAAGGTTTTTTAATTCTGCGTTCGCTAAGGCTAAGGCTGCTTTTTTCTCGTTTTCGGCAGCGTCAAGCCTTTTCTTGAGGTCTTGTTCGAACTCGTTGTTCCGTACTTGTTTTACGATTTCGGCAAATCCAGCTTGATCTAGGTTAAAAACGGATTGGCACTTAGGACAAACAATGTCTTTCATGGTTGAGGGGTTTAAAAGTTTCGGCGTAACTTACGAGTAATACTCCTTTTTCTAACAGGCACGACGATTTTTACTTTTTTTCCATCAAAAACCATGTGATGTCATCTTGAGGGAAGGAAGTATCACGCTTGTATGCGAATCCGTAATCTACCAAGTGTAAATCCGAAAACGTATCGAGCATTTCTCCGGCAAAATCGCGTTTGAAGAGCCGATCACTGTGTCCACGGTACGATATGCTAACAGGAGATGGATTATAGTATTCGCAAACAAGGATGTACCTGCTGCTCGAATCGTATAATTTTTGGTACACTGACGGCAACATTTCAGGATTTATGTGAATCAGCACTCCTTTAATCAATGCAACTTCAAAGGTTTTCGTGACCGGATACTCAAAAATTGATCCGTTGAAGACTTTTCCTGCACCCAAAAATTCGGACAGTTGAGCGGCCGCTTTTTGGTTAAGTTCGATTCCGCTAGCCTCAATGGAGGGGAAAAGCAGTTTTATTGCCCTTAAATTCATGCCAATGTTGGCGCCGAATTCTAAAATTGAGTACGGTTTTCCTGCTTGTTTTAAAGCCCTAGAAAAGAAATTCAAATTAGCCGCAAGGTACTCTTGACTCTGATTGCGCTGAATGTAATCGTCTCCAAAAGTTCCCGCCCAAAAGGCTTCTTGTTCTGTGCTGTACTGCATGGGTTATTCTTCTTTTCGTGCCACTTTAAACAAGCGCGGGTCATATCCAATTTCATCCACCAACGTCAAGATAAGTTCATCCGACAAGGGTGCATCTTTTGAAGTGCTAAAGTGTACAGCTAATTGTTCGTCCTTGTAAATGCCTTCAGCTCCCTTCTTAGTCAATAAATCCATCAATTTTGGCGAAAGAAAGGGGCACATTAAGGCGTGAGCCTCAGCAGTAACCGTGTACTGAATTTTCGTTTGGGCTACAGCTCCAAATCCAAGGAAGATCAAAAGGGTAAAAGTTAAAATTCTCATAGGGATTGCATTATCGAATGATCGTTATGTGGCCATGACGAATCGTCATACCGCTTTCAATTTTGTAAAAATAAACGCCTGCAGTTAATTCCTTGGCCGACAAATCCATCCCCGTGAAAGGAGCATCGTTTCTCGAAAAACGGTAGACTAAATTCCCCCAACGGTTGTAAATGGACATCGTATATTCTAGGCATTCGTCCAGGATCACGTCCATTTCTAAAGCGTCATTCACTCCATCGCCGTCTGCCGTAATTACATTTGGAATGGTTTGTTCTTCCAAGCTTTCTTCTAAAATCAAATCTATGTTTTGAGTAACGGAATACACGCAAGGATAGTCGTTGGTCACAATGAACGTCACAGGAAATGTTCCTGATCCAGAAAATTGATGGGGATATACCAAGGAGTCGTCGCCAAAGTTTTGGTTATTGATGGACCAAGTTATATCGATGATGTTCTCACTGGCAGGAAACTGACCGCTTAAGGTGGCGATGTAGTCACAAAGCTGAACATAGGTGAAAGAAGGTGTAGGATTGGTGGGTACTTCCAAGGTCTGGGTAAGGGTGTCAAGGCATTGACCAATCTGTGATGTTACAATCAAGGTCATTGAACCAGGGCCAGATTGATTGTAATCGTAAGAAATAGTTCCATTCTGACCCGCAAGCGGAACACCATTTACGAGCCATTGATAGGATAATTGGTCGTTAAACATCGGATTTACGCTGCTAGTACTCGTAAAATCAACGGTGGTAGAGTAACAATCCACAACATAGGTGAAATTCGCGTCAGGAATGGGATGCGCTTGAACCGCCAAGGTATCGGTGTTAATGCACCCGTTGGTATCTATCACCTCCACGATAGCAGCATAGGTGCCAATGGCCGGAGGTGTGTAAGTTATGTTATTCCCGGAATTTCCATTCCAATTATAGGTTACAGGGGAATTTGAATTGGCACTTAAGTTAACGCTGTTCCCAACACAGACTAAGGTGTCGTTGCCCGCAAACACATCGGGGCGTCCAATCGTGAAAGAATCTGAAACCGCGCAGTACTCTGGAACGTCGTAGGTAGTGTAGTAAAGACCGTCGTTCAAACCGGTTGGCACAAAAACGCCAGCATTTGAAACATTGGTTCCGCTCCATGTACCACCTGCCGGGTTTCCAGAAAAATTGACCGGTCCCGAACTGCTGCATATTAAATCGGGAACCGTTGTTTGAGGATCAATGACGTAAATGTTTCGAACCATGGTGTCAGCGGCCAAGCCACAGGTAGAATATAAGTAAATCGGATAAACACCGGGTTCAGAGAAGGAAACCACCGGATTCGTTGAGCCTTCGAAATAGGAGGTATCAATGTTCCATTGCTGAAAACAAGTAAGCCCAGTGACTGTAATGTTGGTTAAATAAACGCTGTCGTTCACGCACACGGTGGAATCCGATAAACTAAAGCTGGGGATGCTGGTACAGGCCTGGCAAACGTATTGATCGTTGGGGGTGTAATTGACCGGGTTAATATTGGGCACGTCATGCACCATGTTAATGGGTTGATTGGTTCCAGCAGTGGTCGCCGTGAGGGCAATAGGAACTTCGTTCAGCTGCGGAGAGTGCATTTGACAACTTACGACACCAATGCTATCCGTTTTAATGAAAAGGGGGTCAAAACTTGCATCGACGTTGCCAAAATACGGTGAGGTCGTAAAGGCTGAAATGGAAAATCCATTGTCCGTATTGTATTTTACGCCTATGCCCTTGTCCCGGTCTTGACCACCGTAAGTCCTTGACCACTCCAAAGCCCCGTTCGTAGCAATGGAAAACAGCAAAATGTCCTTTTCACCTAATGCCTCAAAAATATTCGCTGCTGGATTGGCACCCGTACTGAACGAATTCGTGTTTCCAAGGATGGCATATCCTCCCGGATGCAACGCAATATCGCGCGATTGATCCCGAACTGCACCGCCGTACGCTTTACTCCAAACCACGGATCCATCGGTAAGGGAAAGCTTAGCAACTAAAATGTTCTCGCTGGCCATCCCCCCAAGGTAGGTGGGGGAGGTAACAATTACCGTATTGTCCGTAGTATCCACAACGCCCTTGCACGACCAAGTAGTATGGTCTTGGTCAGACCAACCATTCCCACCGTACGTTTTGTTCCAAATAAAATTACCGTTGGCATCCAACCTGGCCGCTGTAATGTCTTTCCCGATTCCAGCGCCAACACTCGACATCACGATATCTCCGTTCGAGAGTTCGTCGAGCCAAAGTCCCATGTCACCCATGCCATTGATTTGACGCGTCCAAATCGGAAGGCCGGTGTTGTCTGTGCGCATGAGGAAAAGAACGCCGCTGTTTCTTCCTAAAGCAATGATGTCGCCATTGGCTGCTTCAACCGAATACATCATCCATTCAAAATTATACCGGCGTATCCAAAGGACATTTCCGTTGGCATCTAATTTCATGTTGAAGGCGCGATATGTCGAAGGAGAACCTGAGTAGAGTCCAGAAACCAAGTACGTTCCATCGTTCATTTGAAAGATACTTTTGCCCCCTTCTTGTGCTCCTGTACCGTAAATTTTAAACCAATCGATGTTACCGCAAATGTCCAATTTGTAAACGTAAATGTCGCAGTCGCCGTTGGACCCGTTTCCTTCGTGCTGTCCTGTTGCGATGAACCCACCGTCATTGGTTACCTCCATTTGCAAAGCGCCCTGCATTCCTGAAAGATTGTACTTGCGGTAGAAAGTGTTGTTTTGGCTGAGGACGCCAAATTGGGAAAATAACAGCAGTGAGAAGAGGGTGAGGTAGCGCATGAGATCCGAACAATTTCTTACGAAATTACAAAATTTAAATCACTATGAACTTTTTCTAAGTTATTTTATTCGGGTAGGTCGCGCTTCAATAAAGATTCACGGTTGGCCAAGTTCATGGCAAAGTCCAAAATGAAGTTTGCACGTTTGTGGTATACCTCCCAATCGATCAAGTCGATGTCGTCCGTCGGCTGGTGGTAGTCACCCCCCAACATGCCGTCGTAAAAGAACACCACAGGAACGCCTTTTTTCGCAAAATTATAATGATCACTGCGGTAATAGATGCGGTTGGGGTCTTTTTTACGGTCGAATTTTTCATCCAAGGTCAGCTGTTGGGTGTTATCGTTCAGCGCGCGCAAAATCTTTTGGGTTTCAGAGCTTAACCTGCTTTGCCCCACGATGAATACGTAGTGGTTGGTATCTGCGGTTCGACGGTCCGGGTCCATTCTTCCAATCATATCAATGTTGATGTCGCAGCTCACCTTATTCAACGGTATAGTAGGATGGTCTGAGAAATAACTGCTTCCCCAAAGGCCTTTTTCCTCTCCGCTGAATGCAATAAATACTACGGTTCTTTGAGGACCTCTTCCTTGTTTTTTCAAGCGCATTAGCGACTCAGCCATCGCCAATAATGCAGCGGTACCGCTACCGTCGTCGTCGGCTCCGTTATAAATGACACCGTTGAGCACTCCCAAATGATCGTAATGTGCCGAAACAACAACGTATTCGTTCGGAAAAGTACTTCCTTCTATTTGCGCAACGATGTTGCAAGCCTTCAGGTTTTCTTCTGGTGTACGGTATTCTTGTCGGTATTTTTTTCCGTTAGCCGGACTAAGCCCCAAGCGTTTAAATTCTGTCTCCAAGTATACAGCAGCTTTTTCAATGCCAGGGGTACCTGTTTCGCGCCCTTCCATGGCGTCACTGGCGATAACCTTTAAGTGTCGTTGCAGGTCGCTCAGGGCTACCGTATCAATGGATTTTTGGCCCAATGAAAGCGATATGGCAAAAAAGAAGGTTAGGGAAAATGAAGTTTTCAAGATATTTGGATATTTAGACATTAGGATTTAAAGATATTAAGATATTTGGATGTAAGGACATTAAGACATTAGGATGTAAGGACATATGGACATTAAGACAGAAAGAGAATGTTGCTTACGAAGTACGTATTACGAAGTCTTTGAGTCCTTAAATCTTTTAGTCTTTAAGTCGTACAATCTTCAAAACCGTTCTTGGTTACAAGTTCAGTGAAAAAAGGATTTCGTTATACCCAGCGAATTGAACTTTTCAATGCTTAGGGTGTTTTCTAGGCATGAGAAATTGGATTTTTTTCGCAGGTTTGTTAGTGTCTTTTTCGATCAATGCGCAGAACTTAGAGTCCTTCCATCAGGAACGCAACAAACTCGACAAAGCGTTGATGCTGACCTTAGGTTCTTGGGCTAGCGCTAATGCCGTCACAGGAGCAATCGGATGGACAACGGCCAAGAGTCCCGAAATGAAGTCGTTTCATCAAATGAATGTTATGTGGAATGCGGTGAACCTCGGCTTGGCGGTTCCGGGATATTTAAAAGCGCGCAACGCAAAGGCGGTCATGTCCTTGTCAGCCACTCTGAGCGAGCAGCAAAAAACGGAGCGGATTTTCTTGTTCAATTCGGGCTTGGACATCGCTTACATCACCGCAGGATTTTTACTTCGGAGCATGGCGTTGAACCAGCAATCTAAAACGGATCAACTCAACGGTTTTGGCAAAGGGCTCATCCTTCAAGGTTCGTTTCTTTTTGCTTTCGATCTAACGGCCTTCGCCCTTCACCATCGTCATGGTAAGCAAGTGTTGAGATGGGTTGAGTCCAAACAGTAAGGTTTGCTTTCAACTTTTTTTCGCACCTTTCGCTTCGTCCTTCGAACTAATCAAGGTGCTTACATGTTCCGTCGGTACTGACCGCCCACCTCAAACAAGGCTGCTGTGATTTGTCCTAAGGAGGCGTATTTACAGGCTTCCATCAGTTGCTCAAACATGTTGCGGTTGTTGATGGCGGCCTCTTGTACTTTTCGGATTTGTTCTAGAGCTGTAACTCCGTGCGTACGATGCAATTGCTCTAACATACTAATTTGGTAGACTTTCTCTTCTTCGGTAGCGCGAATTACTTCCTTGGGCAATACCGTTGGAGATCCTTTCGAACTCAAAAAGGTGTTCACCCCAATGATGGGGAATTCCCCGGTATGTTTTAAGGTCTCATAATACAGCGATTCCTCCTGAATTTTGGACCGTTGGTACATCGTTTCCATCGCCCCCAATACTCCACCGCGTTCGGTAATTCGATCAAATTCCACCAATACGGCCTCTTCCACCAAATCGGTTAACTCATCAATGATGAATGAACCTTGCAGCGGGTTCTCATTCTTGGCTAGCCCCAATTCACGGTTGATGATCAACTGTATTGCCATGGCCCTCCGGACCGATTCTTCCGTTGGCGTGGTAATCGCCTCATCGTAGGCATTCGTGTGCAGGGAATTGCAATTATCGTAGATGGCATATAACGCCTGCAAGGTCGTTCGAATGTCGTTGAAGTCAATTTCCTGAGCGTGCAGGGAGCGTCCTGAGGTTTGGATGTGGTATTTCAACATCTGCGCTCGGGCATTGGCCCCATATTTTTTTGCCAAGGCCTTCGCCCAAATGCGCCGAGCAACCCGTCCAATGACCGCATACTCTGGGTCAATGCCGTTGGAAAAGAAAAACGAAAGGTTGGGTCCGAAGTCGTTGATGTCCATTCCTCGGCTCAAATAATACTCCACGTAGGTAAATCCGTTCGCTAAGGTGAATGCCAGCTGGGTAATCGGATTGGCTCCTGCCTCCGCAATATGATACCCGGAAATGGATACCGAATAAAAGTTTCGAACCGCGTGGTCGATGAAATACGATTGAACGTCCCCCATCAACCGAAGGGCAAATTCCGTGGAAAAAATGCAGGTGTTTTGCGCTTGATCCTCTTTTAAGATGTCCGCTTGCACCGTTCCGCGGACCTGCTTTAAGGTTTCCGCTTTGATTTGTGCATAAACATCTGCGGGCAAGACCTGGTCTCCAGTTACGCCAAGCAGCATGAGTCCTAATCCATCGTTTCCTTCGGGAAGTTCTCCTTGGTAGCGCGGTCGCTCCGTTCCTTTTTCGTGGTACATGGCGGCAATCTTTGCTTCCACTTCCTCGCTTAAGCCTTGTTCGCGTATGTATTTTTCGCAATTTTGGTCAATGGCCGCATTCATGAAAAATCCCAAAAGCATCGGTGCTGGACCGTTAATGGTCATCGATACTGAGGTGGCCGGGTGGCTCAAATCGAAGCCTGAATACAGTTTTTTGGCATCGTCCAAACAACAAATCGATACGCCCGAATTTCCAATTTTACCGTAAATATCAGGACGAACAGCGGGGTCATTTCCGTAAAGGGTAACCGAGTCAAAGGCTGTAGATAGGCGTTTGGCAGGCATTCCTAAACTTACGTAATGGAATCGTTTGTTGGTGCGTTCCGGTCCACCTTCCCCGGCGAACATTCGTGTAGGGTCTTCACCTTCCCGTTTGAAGGGAAACAATCCTGAGGTATAGGGGAATTCCCCCGGGAAATTTTCTTGTAGTACCCATCGCAGTATATCGCCCCAGCTGCTGTACCTTGGAGCTGCTACCTTGGGAATCTGACTATGGGAGAGCGACTCTGTGTGGGTTTTGAGGCTCAGTACTTTATCGCGTACCTTAAATTGATACTCCGGATTTTTGAAGGCTTGTTTTTTTGCATCCCAATTTTGCAGGATTTCCCAATTTTTTGGGTCAAAGTTGAGTTTTTCGTGTTCGAATGCCTCTTGTATTCCCTTAATCAAACGGTCTTTGTCGGCTATCGAACTTTTGGCTAAAGTTTGCATTGAACTGTCCAGTCCTTGCAATCGATTGGCGACTTCTACCTGCTTCTGGACCCATTGATCGTAAGCGCGGTTGTTTTCTGATATTTCGGAGAGGTAACGGGTGCGATCCGGCGGAATGACGAAAATTTTCTCTGACATTTCACGCGTTATTTCAAAGGTCGAAGCTAAAGAGGCTCCTGTTTTTTCGACCACCTTATCCATGATGACCTTGTACAAGGTGTTCATTCCAGGATCGTTAAATTGCGAGGCAATGGTTCCGTAAACGGGCATTTCGTCCACGTTTTTTTCCCATAAATTGTGGTTTCGTTGGTATTGTTTTCGAACATCGCGCAGTGCGTCCAAGGCTCCGCGCTTGTCGAATTTATTCAAGGCTATCACATCCGCAAAATCCAGCATGTCTATTTTCTCCAATTGTGTTGCGGCACCGTATTCTGGGGTCATTACATACAACGCGACATCGCTGTGGTCCAGGATTTCCGTATCCGATTGACCAATGCCCGAAGTTTCTAAGATGATTAAATCAAATCCCGCAACTTTCAAGATTGAAATGGCTTCTGCAACGTGCTTCGAAAGCGCTAGGTTGGATTGACGAGTCGCCAAGGAGCGCATGTAAACTCGGTCGCTTTTGATGGAGTTCATTCGAATCCTATCGCCCAATAATGCCCCACCTGTTTTGCGTTTGGAGGGGTCGACCGAAACTACGGCAAGGTGTTTTTCGGGAAAATCAATCAAAAACCTACGCACCAATTCATCGACCAACGAAGATTTTCCTGCTCCCCCGGTTCCGGTAATTCCAAGTACCGGAGTGGTCATTTTTTCGGCTTCGGTTCGGATTGCGTTCAAGGCGGTTTCGTGCTCGGAAGCGTAGTTTTCAGCTGCGGAAATTACCCGAGCAATTTTGGGAACTTCGGTAACGGTTAATTGCGTGCAATGTTCCGGCAAACGTTCACCCACTGGAAAATCGCATTGTTGCACCAAGTCGTTGATCATGCCCTGCAATCCCATCGCCCTGCCATCGTCGGGGTGGTAGATGCGTGTAATTCCATAGGCTTGAAGTTCCTCGATTTCCGAGGGAAGAATGGTTCCACCACCGCCACCGAAAATTTTGATATGCGGCGCACCTTTGCTTTTCAAGAGGTCGTACATGTACTTGAAATATTCCATGTGTCCTCCTTGGTAAGAGGTCATGGCAATCGCCTGTGCATCTTCTTGAATGGCACAGTTGACCACCTCTTCCACCGAACGGTCGTGCCCCAAATGAATGACCTCACACCCGGTGGCTTGGATAATCCGCCGCATGATGTTGATGGCGGCGTCATGTCCGTCGAAGAGGGAGGCTGCAGTTACAATGCGAATTTTATGTTGAGGCAGGTATGGGCTTACGGGTTCCATGCAAAAATTTATGCCGTAAAATTAAGGAATTTTAGCCGTTCACAAGTGCATCAAATTCGGCTTGATATGAAGCTAAATAG
>Ga0208229_1000377_pt1 | contig 11529 bp, 2 predicted proteins | sample LakMenEpi22Aug11_FD_150725 | JGI IMG/M metagenome (GOLD analysis project Ga0208229, IMG submission 150725) | Freshwater microbial communities from Lake Mendota, WI - 22AUG2011 deep hole epilimnion (SPAdes) | ecosystem: Environmental > Aquatic > Freshwater > Lake > Epilimnion/Euphotic zone ... | reverse complement strand
CGCGGGAGTTGCGATCAGGCGTCGCGACCGCTGGCCGAATCTTGTCGAGGCGCATCGCCATTTCGCGGCGAAGCCGATGTTCGCGCGCTGGCACCCGGCGGTCCTCAACGACTACATCCACTTCGGCACCGAGCAGGATCCGGCGGACCACGCCGGCACCGGCCGCCGCCTGAAGTTCCGTCCCGAGATCGAAGCGGAAATCTACTCGACCGTGCCCCATCGCCTGGTGGCCTATCTGCGGCTGCATCCTCCGGGCGGGCCGGTGGCCTTTGTCGCCGGCACGCGTTCGCGCGAGGTGCGCCAGGTCGGGCTGGCCGCCACCCATCGCCTCACGCAAGGACGCATCAGCTGGATGGAAGGCTCGCACCTGTTTCCCTTCGAGCGGCCGGAGGACACCGTGCGCGAAGTGCTCGACTGGATCGCGCGGCTGGAGAGTGAATCGTAGAAGTCGGCGCTGGCGGCACGGCGGAAGGCCACCCAACCCTCATGATCCGGGCATTCGCAAGTATGATCCAGATCAACAAGGGGCATGCACGCAGGTTTAATGTGCTGGTCAGGGCGATAACTCAACCGACCAGCCTTCATCGGAGCGAATAACGTGCACATCGGATTGCGGGAAAAAGCGCTGGCCTATCTTCTGGCGGGCGGGTTGGTGATTGGCGGTTTGCTTCTGGCTGTCATCTCCGGCATTCAAGACCGGATCAAGACTGATCTGACGCATCGTGCCGCGGAGCGTTATGTGCTGTTCCACAAGGAACGCACGCTCGGTGCGATTCAGGGCGATCTGGCGCTGGCCAACAAGATGGCCGATTCCGATGCGCTGCGCGCATGGGTGCGCAATCCCCAGGACAAGGCGGCGGCGCCAGCGGCGATGCGAGAACTGTCCAGTTTCATTGGCATGTTTTCGCGGCACATTGCCTTTCTTTCGTCGGCGTCGGAAATGAGCTTCTACTACGTCGACCAGAAAGCCATCGCAGCGCTCGACAAGACGCCCCTCAAGATCACGGAGACACTCTCGAAGGACGATCCGGACGACAGCTGGTTCTTTGGCACCCTGTCGCAACCGGGCGCTTATGTCTTCAACGTCGACTACAACGACACACTGAAGATGACCGGCCTGTGGATCAACGTCGTCATGAAGGATGGTGGCAAGCCGATAGGCGTCGTCGGCACCGGCATCGACATTTCACAGTTCATCGCGTCCTTTCTCAAGGCGCACGATCCCGGCGTGACCGCCATGTTCGTCAATGACGAAGGGATCATCCAGGGTCATACCGATGCCACCCTGATCGCCCATAACGCCGTCGCGAAAGATGCGCTGCAGGCACGTTCGCTGGTCTGGAGTCATCTCGCCGACGAGGGCGGGCAGGCTCGACTACGCGCCGCCATGGCCGCCGTGAAATCGGGCGACAAGGCCAGTGAGGTCATGACGCTCGACCTCGATGGGAAAAAGCAGGTGGTTTCCATTGCCTACATTCCGCCGCTCAAGTGGTACAACCTCGCCGCCTTTGATGCGTCGGCATCGGTTGGTACCGGAGATTCGCTCCCGATCGTCCTGCTGCTTTTCGCTTCCCTCGCGGCAGTCGGCGTGCTGGTGTTGGTCGGTGGTACTCGGCTCGTCATTTTGCCCTTGCGGCGCATTGCTGAAGTGACGCAGGCAGTCGCCAGGGGCGATTACCGCATACGTCTGCCGGTCGACCGCCAGGACGAAATCGGTGAGGTTGCCCTCGCTTTCAATCGCATGACCGAAACCCTGGTTGATACACAACGCCTGGCCAAGAGCAATTCATCGGCGATTTCGACGGCATTGCAGCGCGCCGAGAGCTTTGCCGATCTCGCGCAGGTCTTCCTCGGCGAACTGGCCCCCTTGCTCGAAATCGGCCAGGGCAGCCTTTACCGGGTCAGTGCCGATGGTGGCCGGCTCCGTCTCTGCGGCGGCTATGCGCGCAGCGCGGGCCTGCCCGAGGAAATCGTTTTTGGCGAAGGCCTGGTCGGCCAATGCGCCCTGGAAGAAGAGCCCATTTTCCTTGAGCATCCGGCGGAGGGATATCTCAAGGTCACATCGGTCCTCGGCGCCGGCAGCCCTGGGGTGATCGTGCTGCTGCCCGTCATCAACAACAAGATTTTGCTCGGGGTACTCGAACTCGCGCTGATCAGTGAATACAGCAAGGACAAACGCGAGTTGCTGACCAGTTTGTTGCCGGCACTGGCAATGTGCATGGACATCCTCGGCCGCAATGAGCGTACGCAGCAACTGCTGAAAGCGACGCAGGAACAGGCACGGGAACTGACCGCCCAGCAGGAACGCATCCACTCGCTGGCGGCCGAGCAGGGCGCCATTTTTGACAACGCGCCGATGGGCATCATGTATGCGGCGGATGGCAAGGTTCAGCGCGCCAACCCGGTTATGGCCGAATTGCTCAGGCGCCCCATGGATGCGTTCGTCGGCGGCGAGGCGACGATCCTGTTTCCCTCGCTCGATAATTATCGGGAGTTTGGTGCGCTGGTCGGGCCGAAGCTGGCCTCAGGCGAGGGCGTCCATCAGGAATGGGAGGTGGCGCGCGGCGACGGCACCACCTTCTGGGCCATGGTCTCGGCGCGCGGCGTCCAGATCCCCGGAGCGAGCCGGGCCGCCATCTGGATCATCGAGGATATTTCCGAGCGCAAGCGGCTGGAGCAGGAGACGCGGCAGAACGAGGATCGCCTGCGCCAGATACTGGAGAATAGCCCCGCCGGCGTTTCGATCAACAATGAGGGCGGCCACTCGATTTTTGCAAATCGGCGTCTTGTCGAACTGCTCGCCATCGCGCCGGAAGACCTCGGCAAGCGCAGCACCAAGGATTCCTGGTTGCGACCGGCGGACCGTGAGGCCTTCCTTGCGCAAATCCATCGCGATGGCATGGTGACCGACTACCGGGCGGATTTCGTGAGGACGGACGGGACGCCGCTGACCGTGCTGCTTTCGTCGACCTTCATGGATTTTGCCGAAGGCCGCTGCCTGGTGACCTGGATTTACGATATCACCGAGCGGCAAAAGGCGGAGGACGCGGTGCGCATCGCCAGCGCGGAACAGACGGCTGTGCTGGAGGCTGCCACCCTGGGCATTGCCTTCATTCGCGATCGCATCATCGTGCGCGGCAACCGCCGGCTGGAGCTGTTGTTCGGCTATGAAACGGGCGAATTGATCGGGCAATCGACGCGCGTCTGGTATGCCAGCGACGCAGACTATTCCGCGGGCGGTGGCACCGTGTATGAGCAGTTGTCGCGTGGCGAGACTCATCAGCGCGAGCAGGAACTGGTGCGCAAGGACGGCTCGCGTTTCTGGTGCCGCCTCAGCGGCAGCGCGGTTGACGCCAGCGATCTGGGGCGCGGCACGGTATGGATGCTGGAGGACGTGACCGAAGCCCGTGCCGCGGCGGAAGCCCTGGCGCGCGCCAAGGAACTCGCCGAGGACGCCGCCAAAACCAAGAGCGACTTCCTGGCCAACATGAGCCACGAAATCCGCACGCCGATGAACGCCATCATCGGCATGGCGCACCTGGCGCTGAAGACCGAGATGACCCCGCGCCAGCGCGACTATGTCAAGAAGATACAGGGCAGCGGCCAGCACTTGCTCGGCATCATCAACGACATCCTGGATTTTTCGAAAATCGAGGCGGGCAAGCTGAACGTGGAACATACCGATTTCGAACTCGACAAGCTGCTCGACAACGTCGCCAACCTGGTGTCGGAAAAGACCACGGCGAAAGGGCTGGAACTGGTGTTCGACGTCGAACCGGAGGTGCCGAGAAACCTCGTCGGCGATTCACTGCGCATGGGGCAGGTGCTGATCAATTACGCCAACAATGCCGTGAAGTTTACGGAAAAGGGCGAGATCGACATCATTTTCCGTGTCAAGGAGCGCAGCGCGACGGACGTGCTGCTGTATTGCGCGGTCAAGGACACCGGCATCGGCCTGACGCCGGACCAACAGGGACGCCTGTTCCAGAGCTTTTCCCAGGCGGATGCGTCGACCACGCGCAAGTACGGTGGTACCGGGCTCGGTCTGTCGATCTCGAAGAAGCTCGCCGAACTGATGGGCGGTACCGTCGGCGTCGATAGCGTGCCTGGCGAAGGCAGCACCTTCTGGTTTACGGCCCGGCTGGGCATTGGCGCGGCCAAGGCGCGAAACCTGCTGCCGGAGCCCGATCTGAGAGGGCGGCGCGTTCTGGTCGTCGACGACAACGACAACGCACGGCTGGTACTCAACGACCTGCTTGCGGGCATGACCTTCAAAGTCACCGATGTCGCCTCCGGGCAGGCGGCGGTGGAACAGGTGCGGGAGCTCGGCGAAACGCCGGAGGCGGTCGAAATCGTCTTTCTCGACTGGCAGATGCCGGGCATGGACGGCATTGAGACCGCGCGCCGGATCAAGTCGCTTGGCCTGAGGAACGAGCCGCACCTGGTGATGGTGACGGCCCATGGTCGCGAAGAGGTGTTGAAGCAGGCCCAGGAAGTCGGCATCGAGGACGTGCTGATCAAGCCGGTGAATGCGTCGCTGCTGTTCGATACTGCGATGCGCGTGCTCGGCGCCAAAGAGGTTGGCGAGCGTTCCGCCGGCGATGCGCCGTCGCTGCTGCTTGAAGAAATGGCGGCGATCAAGGGCGCCCGCATCCTCCTTGTGGAGGACAACGACCTCAACCAGATGGTGGCCGGCGAGATACTCGCCGACGCCGGCTTCATCGTCGAGATTGCGGATAACGGCCAGATCGCGGTGGACAAGGTGATACGGAACGAAGGTGCGCCGTGGGACGTGGTCCTGATGGACATGCAGATGCCAGTGATGGATGGCGTCACCGCGACGCTGGAAATTCGCAAGCATGCGGAATTCCAGGAATTGCCCATTGTCGCCATGACGGCGAATGCCATGCAGCAGGACAAGGACAAATGTCTGGAGGCCGGCATGGTCGATTTCGTCACCAAGCCCATCCAGCCGGACGAACTGTGGGCGGCCCTGCGGCGCTGGATCAAGCCCAGGCAACCGGTACAGCCGGCCGCCGCCGTCTCGCCAGCGCCGACTTTCAGCGGCAGAAGGAAAATCAAGGCGGATGCCAAACCGAAGGCGGCCGTCGCCGTCGATCGTGAAAAGCTCGGGGAGGTGTGCACCCGGCTGGTCGCGCTACTGGCGGATGACGATTCCGCCGCCGGCGACCTGTTCGACGACCACGCCAACCTGCTCGATGCGGCCTTTCCCGACCAGTATCGGGGTATCGACCATGACATCAAGAGCTTCGATTTCGAAGCGGCTCTGGAAAAACTTGCCGCAGCCATGCAGGCAGCCGGCATGGAGGTGGCGCCATGAATCCGCTGGCCAAATTCGTGGTCGAACGGGCAACGCTTGCCTGGGCACTGGCGATCGCCTTGTCCCTGCTGTTCGGGGTCATCGCCAGCGATAAGATTCGCGACCTGCGCGAGCAGGAACGCATGAGCCTGCTGCAGACCGATGCCGAGCGTCGCAGCCTCGAACTGATGTCGATTACGCTCAACGGCAACCTGATGGGCGCCATCGCCGTGCTCGGCCTGATCGACGATGCCGTCAAGCAGGAAGCCCTGGGCAAGCTGCCGGCCAACAACCCGAAGGTGTTTCCCGTGCTGGAGAGCATCGGCCGCTCCTACGATGCGGACGGCGTTTTCGTCGTTGCCGAAAGCGGCATCATCGCCTCCTCCTGGGACAACGCCGGAAAGCCATCCACCAAGCTCAACGTCAAGTTCCGGCCCTACTACCAGATGGCCATGCAGGGCATGGATAACGTCTATGCCGCAGTCAGCCTCGCCCGCGGCGACCGTTCGCTCTATTTCAGCGCCCCCATCTACAGCGAGACCACCAGCGGCACCGAGGCCATCGGCGCGGTGGTGGCGCGCAACTCGGCGATGAAGCTCGATCACCTGCTGCGCGACCGAAACGACGTCGCCCTGCTGCTTTCGCCGCAAGGGGTGGTGTATGCCAGCAACCGTGCGGAATGGATCGGTCATCTTGCCGGCAAGCCCACGCCGGAGCGGCTGAAGGCGATACGCGACCTCAAGCAGTTCGGCAACATGTTCGAGAACAAGGAACCCGCACTGCTGCCACTTGAAGTGACACCCGGTCGTCATCCTTTCGACGGCAGGCGCTTCGCCGTGGCGACGGCCAAGGTCCAGTGGAACGATCCCTTCGGCGAGTGGACCCTGGTACTGGCCGAGGACCTCGGTCGCAGCGTGCCGCTGGCACAACGGTTCTGGATCGGTGCCGGCATTGCCTTGGCCCTGTTATTGATAGGCATGCTGGTCCTTGGCATGCTGAGGGGTCAGTACCGCCAGACGATCGTCAGTCGGCAACTTGAATTGAATGCCCGGAAGCAGGAAGAAAATGCGCGGCGCGAAAGCGGTATCGCCGCTGCCACGGTTCACTTGCAGCGGGCCTCGACCCTGGCCGATCTGTCGCGGGCGTTTCTCGAAGAAGCCCACGCCATGTTCGGTGCCTTGCAGGGCGCGGTGTATGTCTGTGACGAAAGCCATCCCGAGCAGTTGAATCTGGCGGGCAGCTATGCCTGTGGCGAGCCCCTGCCGGCGACGATCGTCAGGGGGGAGGGGCTGCTAGGCCAGTGCGCAGTGGAGCGTCGCAGCCAATTGCTGCCTACCGCGCAGGATGGTTTTGCGACGATACGCTCCGGCTTGGGCGAGGCTCGCCCGGCGGCCGTGTGGCTGGCCCCCGTGCTGATGAATGAAAACTTGCTGTCAGTGGTCGAGCTTGCGTTGCTGCACGTGCCGAATGAGGCCGAATGCAAGGCGTTCGACGATCTGGTGGGGCTGCTGGCGATGAACATCGAGATCGTCGGTCGCAGTGTTCATACCGAGAAACTGCTCTCGGCCACGCGGGCCGCGGAACAGGCCAATGCGCGGCAACTCGCTTTCCAGAACGCCTTGCTGGAGACCATCCCCTATCCGGTGTTCTACAAGGGTATCGATACGCGTTTCCTCGGCGTCAATCGGGCCTACGAAAAATGCTTCGGCATCGATCGCGCCGACCTGATCGGCAAAAACGTGCTCGATCTCGACTACCTACCGCTGGCCGACCGCGTGGCCTACCAGACCGAGGATGAAGCCACCATTGCCGGCATCGGCAAGGTGGAACGCGAAATGAAGATGCCCTTCGTCGACGGCCGGATCCACGACACGCTCTATTTCGTTTCCGCCTTTGCCGATGCCGAAGGCAGGCCCGCCGGCCTGATCGGCACCTTCATCGATATCAGCGATATGAAGCAGGCCCAGGACGAACTCGTGCGCCTGTCGGATGCGGAGCGCTTCAACCACCTGGCCAAGGGCCGCGAAGCGCGCGTTCTCGACCTCAAGCGGGAAATCAACGACCTGTGCGTTCGCTTTGGTGAAGCGCCGCGCTATGCCTCGGCGGACATGGCGGACAGCCGGGTGGCCGAACATGAGGCGGCCGACATAATTGACGAAAGCGGCACCCGGCTGGTGCGCCTGAACTGGCACCCCAGTTACGAATCCGGCAATGCCGAGATCGACCGCGACCACCGCGCCCTGTTCGCGGTTGCCAATGACCTGCTCAATGCCATCGTCGCGGGCAAGTCCAGCGTTGAAATGGATCGCATCATCGGCATCCTGGTGCAGGAAGTCACCGCGCATTTCGCTCGCGAGGAAGGCATTCAGGCCACGCTGGGCTATGCCCATGCCGAGGAACATGCGCGCATCCATCGCGAACTGGTGGACAAGGCCGTCGGCTTGATCGGTGAATTCAAGGCCGGCCGGGTCGGCGTTGGCCCCTTTTTCCAGTTTCTCGCCTATGACGTGGTGGCACGCCACATGCTGGTCGAGGATCGCAAGTTCTTTCCGCTGTTCGATCATGGCGACGCGCGAAAAGCGCGCGCCCAGCCCGCCATGCAGGACAACAAGACCGTGCCGAAACTGGCTGAGCTGGTCGATCTGGAAGAACTGCAAAAACTTTTTTCCGCCTTCTGCGAGTCGGTCGGCATCGCGGCCGCCATCATCGATCTGGACGCCAAGGTGCTGGCGTCGTCGCGCTGGCAGCGCGCCTGTACCGATTTCCATCGGGTGAATCCGGATTCCTGCGCACGCTGCATCGAGAGCGACACGGAGCTTGCGCTGAAATTGCAGGACGGGACGGACTACACCATGTATCGGTGCAAGAACGGCATGACCGACTGTGCTTCGCCGATCATTATCGAAGGCCATCACCTGGCCAATGTCTTCATCGGCCAGTTCCATCTCGGGCCGCCCGACCTGGAGTTCTTCCGCCAGCAGGCGCGACAGTTCGGCTACGACGAAGCGGAGTATCTCAAGGCCGTGCAGGACGCCCCGGTGGCGGACGAAAAACGCTTGCCGGTGATCCTCGGTTTCCTTTCCGGTTTTGCGCGCATGATTTCCAGCATGTCGCTCGCCCGCCTGCGTGCCGATGCCGCCCATGCTTCGCTGCGCCAGCAGGCGGAAACCCTGCAACAGGAGCGCATCGCCGCGATGAGCCTGGCCGAGGATGCCGAGCAGGCACGCATCGCGCTGGAAGCCATCGCCAAGGAGCAGACGCCATGAAACGCCTCATGCACGCCATTGAGCGACGTACGCTCAAGACCAAGCTGATGATGGGTTTTGCGGGTCTTGCACTGATCGTGATCGGTATCGGCATCGACGCCCTGATCGGCCAGCGCCGGCTCGCCAGCGAGATCGAACAACTCTACCAGCGGGAACTCCTGACACTTTCGGCGATCAAGGATGCGCGCTTCAGTTATGCCCAGATGGGCCGCATAGTGCGCATGGTCATCCTGGCCAGCGACACGGCCGAGCGCGAAAGCGCGCTCAAGCAGCTGGCCGAAGTCGAGACCGCGATGAAGCAGGAGATCGAGGATGCCGGCAAGCGCATCACGCGCGAGGAAAGCCGGCGCTGGCTGGCCAGGTTCGAGGAGAACTATGGCAGCTACCGGCGCAATATCGAGCGTGCGCTCGGCATGGTGCAGCAAAGCCGGATGGACGAGGCGCGGGCTTATGTCGGTAGTCTCGACTTTCAGAAACCCGGGATCACCGCCAACGATGACCTTGCCGAGATTGCCAGAGTTCAGGAAGCAGGCGCGAAGGAGGCCGTGACCCGTGGCCGAGAGGCCGCCGATCATGAAGAGATCACCACCTGGTTGTGGCTTGGAGGCGGCCTGGGTCTCGCCCTGGTTTTCGGACTGCTGATCCAGCGCTCGATCAACCGGCCTCTTGACCGGATGCGCCATGCCGTCGAGCAACTGGCGGCGGGCGAGCTCGACCTGACCGTGCCCCATACCGACTACCCCAACGAGGTGGGAGGACTCGCCCGAGCAATAAAGGTATTGCAGGCCGAAGCGCGGCAAATGGAAACCCAGCGCTGGATCAAGGAACACATCGCCGCGATCTCCAGCGACTTGCAGCAGGCCGAACGCTTCATCGATCTTTCGCGAAAATTTCTCTCCGGCATTGCGCCCTTGATCCGGCTGGGACACGGCGTGTTCTACATCCACGAGGAAGAGCAGAAGCGCTTGCGCCTGCTGGGCAGCTACGCCTATCGCGAGCGCAAGAACCTCGACCAGTACTACGCGCTCGGGCAGAGCCTGGTCGGCCAGTGCGCCCTGGAAATGGCGCCGATCCTCATCACCGATCCGCCCGAAGACTATGTGCGCATCGGTTCCAGTCTCGGTGACGGCGTGCCGCGCGCGATCGCCGTACTGCCGGTGATCCGCAACCAGCGGCTGCTGGCGGTGATCGAACTGGCGACTTTCGAGCGTTTCGACGACAAGTCGCAGGCCCTGCTCGACGGCCTGATGCCGATCCTGGCCATGAGCATCGAAATCCTCGAACGCAGCAACAAGACGCAGCAGTTGCTGGTCGAGACGCAGCGCCAGGCCGAAAACATGGAGAAGCAGGCGGCGCGTCTCGAAGAGCAGGCCGTCGAGATGGAGGCGCAGCAGGTCGAGATCAAGGCCGCCGAAGAGAAGAGCCGCCTGATCCTCGGCTCGGTCAAGGACGGCATCGTCGGCCTCGACAACAACGGCGTATTGACCTTCGCCAATCCGGCGGCCTACACCATGCTGGGTTATGCCGAGGAGGAGTTCATCGGTCAGGGCATGCACGGGCTGATTCATCACCGCTATCCGGATGGCCGAGACTTCCCGCGCGAGGAATGCGCGATGTATCTCACCGCGCAGGATGGCCAGCCGCGCTCCAGGGACGCCGAAGTCCTGTGGCGGAGGGATGGCATGGCGATCCCGGTCGAATACTCGACGACGCCGGTATTCAAGGGGGGCCAACTGGTCGGCACGGTGATTGTTTATCGTGATATCACTGAGCGGAAAGCTGCACAGGATGCGCTCAGGCATATCAACTTCCTCAACGATCAGGCGCTCGGGCTTACCAAGGCGGGTTACTGGCATGTGCCGCTCGATGGCTCGGGTTGGTACAACTCGTCGAAGCGGGCCGTGGACATCTTCGGTGACATCCCTAACGAAAACTACCGCTATCGCGTGGCGGAAGACTGGTTCGTCAACGTCGAGGCCGGCGACGCCGAATACGCCAAGGCGACCGGTCAGAATTTCCAGGACGCCATCGACGGCAAGATACCCGCCTACGATTCGATCTACGCCTACAAGCGACCGATCGACGGCCACACTGTCTGGATTCATGCCTTCGGCACCGTCGCCAGGGATGCGAATGGCAGGCCCACCGACATGTATGGCGTCACGCAGGACATCACCGAGTACATGCTGGCCCAGCAGGAACTGGCCAAGGCCAAGGCGGTCGCGGAAGAAGCCACCAAGGCCAAGAGCGATTTCCTCGCCAACATGAGCCACGAAATCCGCACGCCGATGAACGCCATCATCGGCATGTCGCACCTGGCCTTGCAGACCAAGCTCGACAAGAAGCAGAAGAACTACATCGAGAAGGTGCATCGTGCCGGCGAGAACCTGCTGGGCATCATCAACGACATCCTCGACTTCTCCAAGATCGAAGCCGGCAAGATGAGCGTGGAGGCCATCGACTTCCGGCTCGAAGACGTGATGGACCATCTCGCCAACCTGGTCGGTCTCAAGGCCGAAGACAAGGGGCTGGAACTGCTGTTCAACATTGCGCCGAACATGCCAACTGCTCTGGTGGGCGACCCGCTGCGGCTGGGGCAGATTCTCATCAACCTCGGCAACAACGCCGTCAAGTTCACCGACAAGGGCGAGATCATCGTGGGTGGCGAAATGGTCAGTCAGTCGGAGGCGGATGTCGAACTGCATTTCTGGGTGCACGACTCCGGCATCGGCATGACCCCGGAGCAATGCGGCAAGATGTTCCAGAGCTTCAGCCAGGCCGATGCCTCGACCACCCGGAAATACGGCGGTACCGGGCTGGGGCTGGCCATCTCGAAGAACCTCGTCGAAATCATGCACGGCAGGATTTGGGTCGAGAGTGAAGCCGGCAAAGGATCCACCTTCCATTTTCACGTCCGCCTCGGCCTGCAGAAGGAGCCCATGG
>Ga0208229_1000374_pt1 | contig 11559 bp, 9 predicted proteins | sample LakMenEpi22Aug11_FD_150725 | JGI IMG/M metagenome (GOLD analysis project Ga0208229, IMG submission 150725) | Freshwater microbial communities from Lake Mendota, WI - 22AUG2011 deep hole epilimnion (SPAdes) | ecosystem: Environmental > Aquatic > Freshwater > Lake > Epilimnion/Euphotic zone ... | reverse complement strand
CCACGCCGACGACCTCTGGTTCAAGACCCACACCCTGCTCACCGCCACGCCGAGCGTGCTGCTGCACCACAACATGGGCCAGCAGTTCGTGGAGCTGGGCAGCCAGGGCGTGGCCCTCAGGCGCGGGGTGCCCGGCCAGCCGATCGGCCAGACGCTGTTCCTCTCGATCAACAAGCGCGGCGGTAATGACCTGGTTGTTCAAGCTTGTCTTGGCTATCTTTGCCAGAATGCTGGCGTAGCTCAGGCGATGCAGTGAAATGGTTGGCTGAATCTTGTAATAGCCAAAGCTTGCTGCCTTGCCACAGACATATTGGTCTTCATGTGCTGTTTAGCTCTGATCAAATAGATGGAGCGTTGAAGGGAAGTACTGGCTTCGAACCCATTCATTGGAAGCAGCAAAGGCTCTTTCGTATGCTCTTTTCTGCCCTGGATTTGCCATGGGCGGAGGTAGGTGATCGAAGGATTCGCGAATGGCTTTGACCAAATCTCTTGATGGACGTCCCTGTTGATTGAGGCGCGCTATTAGCGCTAGTGAAAGCCAGGATAGTGAGCTGTTAGCACGCTGACAAGAGCTTTGATATCCCGGTGGTAGATCAAGTCCCGTTGCTTGGCAGAAGTCCCTGATGACGTCCCCATCAATCCAGGAATCAGGTGCGAAGATTCGAGGTATAATCTTGCCTGGAAACCATGATTGCAGTTGCTTGAGTGTTGAGTCGTGGCAGCAGAGGCGATACCAGTATTCATTATCAGGCAGTGGCATATGAACTAAGGCTGAACCATTGATAACAGCTGTAGACCATAGCGATAAGGCGGCACTTAAAGGCTCTCGCAGATAAACCAAGATTGCTACGTCATCAAAGCGGCTGCCAATATAGCTGGCCAGTTTCTCCATGCAAAAAGCACGATGAAGTAGTCGGGAATGGATATGCTCACTTGAAATGATCAACTGCTGCTTGGGTGCTTGGCTGAGTTCATGATCAAGTGCATCTTCCCATCGCTTGACCGTTTCGGCACGATCCTTGGCTGAAAGGACATCCAATCCCTCTTGTTGAGTCAGATCATCGAATTGGTCCGGCTGATAGAAGAGCAATGAAAACCGCCGATGCTCCACGGCTCCTAGGGACTCGGGTACCCGATAATGTTGGAGAGAAAGCGATTGGCGATACTTTGCAAGAAAGCGTTGAATCGCAGTGCTTCCTGTTTTCTCCGTGCCAATATGAAGGATTAGTCGAGGGGACATGTTATGAATTTGTATTCTTAGTGAATCATCTCTCTGCCTTTGATGTCGGCTTGTTGAGGTTGAGAATACGACTGGAAATAGACATTAGCCGCATCGCTTGTTTGCTCCAGCTGGATTGAAGTGAGCGACGTATTATAAGTTCTCCTGAATAATTATGCTCATCTATTAGCTCCTTCCTGCTGGCTTGATTGAGTACTGTTCGACCTATAAGAAGCTGGCGTGGCGATAGATTGCAATGAAGATCGCCTGAAAATCCTGGTTCAGCAGCAAAGCAAAGCTGATTGGCCGCAGAAAGTCTCTGGTTGATTTTGTCTACTGATGCTTGATTCGCCTGCACTACTTTCAGCAGTGAGTCTGCTTTCATGGCCAAAGAAACAGCTTTAACTTCGGGGAGTTGATTGACTAGAGAGTCCGCAAGTTGGCGACCGACTTCTCGTCCATAGATGGCATTGACGAACAACAGCAACTGAAGTTCAGCAGCACTCAAAGACCTGTTTACTGGTGTTTCAGGAGAGCAGTCAACAATTCCGTTGTCGATTCCAATATCGGCAACCAGTGCCTCGATAACTCTATCTTTGAGAATTGAGTAATTAAACAAAGAGTATGGGATATTGTGTGCTTCAAGTAGCTCGAGCGCGGCGGCCGATTTGAGTGTGGCGTTACACAGATAGTCGTAATCCAAGAGAAAGTCTTCGTATCCTTTTGAGTAGCCATGGCGTTTCACAAGTTGTTGGTAAACAGATCCAAGCTGCTCAATCGGATTTCGGACTACAAGTAGAATATGAAAATTCCACCTGCTACGTAGCTGGTCTATGCATGCTGCGAAGTCTGACAACCTGTGAATCAGGTTCTCGTTTGAGAAAATAAAAGTATGATGGCTGGGATTCGCATTCAATACGGGCTCTATCCCGGTGATTAGCCAATTTTGCTCCTCAGTTCCTATCGATAGATTGCCGGAACTGATGTGATTTTGGGAAGCGAGTTTAAAGCTGCGATGATAGGGGTAAAGAATGCCCCTTGTGGCCAGTAATTCATGTGACTTGGCGAGGCTAGCCTGAAATGCTGAAGACCCTGTTTTGGGATGGCCTATATGTAGAAATACCTTCGGTTTCAAGGTGTCTTGACTGCTCATCATGCGAGCCTCAATACACTAGTGGACTGCGATCCCTACGCCACCGTAACGATGTGGCGATTTGTTGGCGATCAGTCCATAATTGTTGAAGGCGTTCTCGATAGCGTTTCCCGACTGTCTGAGCTGAAAACTCTTTCTTGTAACGGCTGGAGAGAGCAAGGGTGGCTCGGGGTGAGGTATCAGATTGCACAAGCAACTCATTGGCCACTTTCTTCATCAGGGAAACCGCATGGTTGAGATCGGGCTCTGCCCAATCATGGCCATCAGCACAAGGATATGCCCCGCGGGGAATCGGTACACGCTTGAATGGAACAGGATGGGCGAGTGGACCCGTACAGAAATCAGTATTGCCCCCAAAATCCGTGGCAATAACGTGTAAGCCTAGTTGCAGAGCTTCTGCTAATCCCCGGCCAAATCCCTCTGATCGATGTAGAGAAACAAACCCATCACAGCAGCCGTAGAGCCGGAGTAAATCTTCTCTGCTTAGATGTCTTGCCACGAGATGAATGCGGGGATCTTCAGCAACCCTCGCCCGTAGCCAATCATACTCAGCCTTGTGCCTCCGGGGAGGGAATGTCTTAATCATGAGTCCCACGCGATGCACTATTGGGTCTACGGTATCCTGTGGGAAAGCCTGTTGAAATGCTTCCAGGACTCCCATCGGATTCTTGCGTGCGGCTGTGGAGCTGAAGTCAAATCCATAGGCAAAAATCACATCGTTAACTCCTAAGCCGTGAATTGACCTGGTTTCCATACGTGTTTGCGGAGAGATGATCTCCTCGAGATCGGCGATTTCCACGGCCATCGACATCTTGTGGACGGGTCGATCCTTACTGCTGTAAGGAAGGAGGGCCCGAGTGGTCAAGCTGCTGGAGGGCCAGATTTCATCAGCCACATTCAGTAGTGGTCTCCAGGCTTGCGGCCATTCTTCAGTCTCCCATGGCCAACTCACGAGGGAGTAGCGTTCACGCAGTGCGCTGAAGCCTTGTTCCAGCAACCAGCGGGCGTGGATTGGAGCGGCCATGCAGATCAGATTGAAAGCATAGGGACCTCCTTCAGGGTCTGAATGCAGCAGGCTTTCGAGATAGCGATCGCTACGGGCAGCTCCATTACCGGCCGGATGATCAATGACGCAGCAGGGCACATCTGCTGCCATCAGTGCCCTAGCTGCCATGCGGATATCTTCGCCGATACCAAACACATCAAAGGCGTGGCCGATGAGATTGACGCCGAAGGGCCGGTGTTGAAATGTACGAACTGGCAATTCAACTGGAGTCGGAACTGAGGTTAGCAACTTCAGCAGCGGAAACACCGAAGTGTTGGATTCAATCGCATCAGCCAGACGGCGATGGGGCCCTGCGGGCGCTCCAGGGGCCTCGATTCGCAATTGGGGTTGGTAAGCCTGCAGCAGCTGTCCTGGTAACGATCGGTGCCAACCGGTAGTGGCAGCAGCAGCTTCAGCAGCGATCATCTCAGGGGCTGTTTCGGCATCAAGGAGCCATTCCCGCCGCAATCTCACATAGGCAGATGGATCCAGGAGGTCTTTGGCCTGCTTGAAGACTGAATCCAGATGGTTCTTGACCGGTTGATCAGACGGTGGAGTTGCCAGCCCAAGTTGTAGTTCGAGTGCGTAGTTTCTGAGGCGGGTTGTGGGCGCCGACCCGAAGTGCCGGGCGATCAGTGCGGTTGCTTCGAGGGCAATCCTGCTGCGCTGAGAGTGAGTGATTGTCTGTTGATGGATTCGGGTAATGGCCTGCTGGTGAGGAATGTAACCAATGCGCTCAGGAAAAGCTGCAAATGCTCTTAACCAGTAATCAAAGTCAAAAGCTGTTTGATATGATATGTCAAAAGGTCCAAGCATGATGGCCATTGAACGCCGAAAAACCACCGTTGGCTGACAGATAAAGCAGTGGTTTCTAAATCCCTCGAGGCCTGTTTGAGGTGGAAGCGTTGGATAGCGACGACGACTGCCGTTTGCACTATAAAACTCCTCTCCCTCACCATACACCATTAGTAATTCTGGGCGTTGAGAAAGTGCCTCGGTAGCCCTTCTGAGAGAGCCATCTCTATAAAGATCATCTGCGTTAAGCCATCCGACTAATCGGCCGCGTGCCAACTTGAAGGCTTTATTGAGTGCATCAGCAGGGCCCTTATCGGGCCCCTCAATTAAGTGTATTCGTCGATCGCGAATTGCCCAACGCTTGGCTATAGATAGGCTTCCATCGTCTGAGCCTCCATCGACAATCAAGAGATCAAGACATTCAGGCTGATCCAGTACGGAAATAATGGCTTCATCTATATATCGTGCCGCATTAAGGCAGGGCATCAGAACAGATACTGAGGGCCCATCAGTCATGGTCAGCCTTGCAAAGTAAGGAGATCTTAGCGATCACTAATTTGTTGGCAGTAGCTATACGTAAAACAAGTGCATGATCATATGTACTATTCACGATCAATACTCCCCAATCCCATGCGATTGGTTTGGCCATGGGTTTTTGACGAAAGATGAGTGGGAGTCAAGTCTATCGAATCAGTCATAACTAAATCTTATGCGATTTAGGATAATCTAAATCTTGAGATAACCATCTTTGGCGAGCTCATCTCCAAATTCTTGCCAGATCAATTCCTCCACAACCTCTTCCCCTGGGATCCGATCGCTCCCTTGGCGCACATGTCCTGGATGTAAAAAGCTCGTTTTGTCATGGAGGTAGTTTTCCTGTCTCACATTATTTGCGCGATCTAGCATTGCTTCAAAGCCCAGTGTCTGCTTTAGGCCAGACCATGAGTTAGGTGCTAATTCAAGTCCCAGAAACTCAGAAATGGCAGTCGTGGCTTCTTTCGTGTTCGTGCGGATCATGTCTTCGCGTACAAATAGCACATTAGATAAACGCCTTTTTTTGCGCTCAACACTGATTTCCCTGCGGATAATACGAACAGAATCTTCCGGTTTGCGATCTGGACGATAAAATGTGCTGGCTTTGGCATTATTTACCATCCGCCACCAAGACTTGGCAACACTAGGATAATCTCTAACCGTTACAATGGCTTTAGCCTTTCCATCAGAAAGCAAAGTTGGGATGTCATTCTCGAAGCGGTGTATCTTGATAATGCCAACTGTGTCGATCCCACTTGCTTGGACAAGATTTAGAATCGATGCAGGCGTTGCAAGTTCTCTCTCCCATGCACAAATCACATTCTGCGCGACTGATCCTGCCAGTAATCTTAGAGTATTGTATCCAAATGTCGAAGCCGTTCTAATGCCTCCATAGCTTACCCATACCGGACTAATTGAAAGATTGTTTACTGCCTCGCTGTAATTGTTAATCAGGCATAGGGATCGGTCAAGCTTCAAGCCATAGTCTTGAATTGAAGCGACAATCCTTTCATAATCACTGCTTGAACGAAGGTCTTCCAGCCTTCGATTGATGGCTTGAGATAATCCCAAAATTCGGTCACGGTCTGCACCCATGCTACCCTACACAACCAAAGGCCAGCCAACGCAAGGTGCCCAGGAAATTCTGGTTCCAAGATTCCCTAGACGCTATCACCAATATTCTCAGCAATGAACAGGACTATCTTCAAAATAAACTTCATAAACCTATCCAACTTCATAGCCATTCGGAGTCTGCCGGTTTTGTAAAGCGAAAGACCCGTCAATGGAGGCGTCTGCTCTCTCAATCACTAGCGATCAGAAATAATCTGCGTGGCATTAATAGACCAGTAGAATTAGCAGCCCCAGCTCTCAAAACATGTTGGCTTATATGTGGGCCTGAGAGCAGTGGAAGTGTTCTTATAGCCAAGACCATTTCCCATGCCGTTGGCGCATCTATAAAGTTTTCTGATTATAGTGGATACGGCTACAATGGCGAAATTGGTATTGATAATCTTGTCTTGCATCGATCGATTCCATTCCTGCGCCCCAAAAAGTCGCATCATGACTTTATAGAGGAGATTAATCTGCTTAAATCTCACTATAACTGTATCAACTATATCCTGACGACTCGGGATCCTCTGATCTCAATTATTAGCAAGACCAATCGATTTGGTGGTGATATTGCGGAGGGGCAGTGTGATCTCGATCAGGCTCGGGACTTTTTTGTATCTATCAGCAATGAGCCGACATGTTTTATTTGGAGTTATGAAACTATGCAGCTACTGGGAAGCGCCTACTTCTTCAACCTTTATCGTTTCTTTGATATAGACTCGACTTTTGTTCCGACGCTTCGTAATGCTAATGAAAAATATATTCTGCCAAGCCATGATGTGTCTATTGATGGCTCTTTGCTAGGGGTTGCACCTCCCATCCTGTATTGCGTCAATTTCTTCCTGAAGAATGGTGAGATCCCAGGCTATGTGCAGCAAACAATAGATTCGCTGTTGAATGCGCTTAATCATGCTCCCATGCCGAACGTAAGCGTGATGGTGATGGTTGATAGTCTAGACTATAAGTTCTTTAGGCAACTTTTCAAAAGCTACTCAGCAGTCATACACGTTTGCAAGTTAGGTAAGGACTCTCAAGGGGCCAGACTACCCAAGTTGCGTGATATCCTCCTTTATGATACAGCCGTGAAAATACTAGGCGACTGCATGGCCCAGTCTGCATACTTTGTCTATGCTAATGCTGATATCTGTATTCCATCTTACTTCTTCAGCTATATTCACCAGCAGGTGGTGCATGCTGGTACCTGCAGTTATCCCGACCATACTTCACGCGGTACAGGGCCTGCGGGGCAGTTCGTACCAGCTGATTCGTTTGTCATAAACCGGCGAGATCTTATTGCTCAACAATCTGATCAAGCTGGTCAACTTGCTTGGCATCCCGGCAGCGACTTATTTGTTTTTCCGCTTAAGTTTTTGCCCTCAATGTATTTTGGTGATGTTACCATTGGTCTACCTCCTGTGGCTCCTATCATATGGCTGAATCTTCTGCTCCGTTCGCAGCGCACTTTGCATATCTCAGACTTGTTTATTACCTGGCATCATGGCAATGACCAGCAATGGCGTTCTGAGGAAGTTCAAGCACTGATTCATAAAAACACCGAAGCCGCCGCCCTTGCTTTCTGGCACCTCATAGAAGGCGATAAAACCGTTATTTCATCTCTTCGCTTTGATGATTCGATTAATTCACGCAACCTGCGCAATAAGGCAAATCTCTTTGTATCGATAGCGGAAGGTCTAACTGCAAATTAATGCGACATGACCTCGTCGATCAAATCTTCGTAGCCGAACGCTTTTAACTCGGTGAGGTACTTATTGCAGAAGCGTCTCAGTGATCTCCCCTCAAAATAGCGGAAGAAGTACTTCGATTCAGCTACTGGAAAGAATAGGTTATTTGACTGCCTTGCTTGCTGGCACGACTCATTCTGCTGCATGAAAGCATCAGCAAGTATATCTGGCTGGCAACCCAAGAAAGTTGCTAGCAGGTTTGATGCTTCTTCCCAATTCGCATGTGAGTTTATAATGTCTTCAAATCGTACCTTGAATGTTTGCTTCTGTGTATTGTCAAATGAGCTGTAGAAGTCAAGCCATGTGCCAGAGCGGGTTAAAAACTGGGGGATGCACGTGTTGCTTGCTGAAAATATCTCCAAAGCCTGGTCTAACGCCCCCTTCTCCCTTAGTTGTTCAAGATTAAACTCGCTCCCCCCAAGTACATCACTCTCGGAATAGTCAGGATAAAAATGTTTTAGGGTAGATATCTGACTTCCTGTGAGCCGCTTGTTTTTCTTTGCCGAATAGCGTAGGTAGTTCGTCGTACTTAATAAAGTGTCAAAAGGATTCCGAATGATAACAGCAATTGAATCAATGGTGATGCCAATTCTCTCCAGTTCATAGTTTTCATCAGAGTACATTATGTGCGTCTTGATGTGGCAACGATGTTCGCCTAGATACGGATTGGCCATATATGATCCTGATTTCAAGGGCTCAAGATCTTTTGAGCTCTGATATTCGTATTTAGGTGGTACCCAATCGCTGTCGATTAGTTTTCCAGCTTGATCTAGAGTCTCATTGATTAAGGTGTTGCCACTTTTTGGAAAGCCAGCGATCGCAATCAGTGCCTTGTCTAGTCCACTTTGATTCATGCCTGGATTTACCATATTGTGAGTGATGAACAATGCGAGAAGTTCCCTTTAGCGTTGCTTTAGACTCACCCTGCTTGGGAGGGGCCAGCGTCATTTGGAAACAGTAAAACTCCCATATCTGACTTGGCTTGTTAAGGCTGTATGTCGATTACGCGTAGAATGACCAAAGGGGCTACTCATAAGCAGCCCCTTGACTAGGATCCAGAGAGTGTAAGAAAATTTCTATTTGATGACAATCTTGCCAATGGTCTTGGGTTTGCGTTCTTTCCCATCGGGTGATGGTTTGGGGGTTGTACGGCGAGTCTTCATGGACATCGTGGGAGTGAAGATATCCTCTTCTTCTTTGATAGCGTCCGTTAGGATTTGAATGAAAGCGCTTACTGCCGAAGCTGATTCCGCTTGGTTGCGTCCGCTGAGTTGCGAATACTTGGTGATAAGCTGTTCTAAGTTCATGGTTAATGCAGGTCCAGGAGGAGCCCTGGCTGTGGGGTGTTAGGGCAATCTGAGTCATTCTCTGATTGCTTCCACCATTTTATCATGACCTGCTGTCCAGCTCGATCTCAGTGTGCATCCTGGGCTTGGCTGTTGATGTCGACATGCTAGCTGTTGATAAGAGTTCTCATCGATAGGCGATATGTTGTTCACTTCCGCTCTATTGCAGGTGGGCTTTCCTAATATTGAAGAACGGCACGGCCTGCCCCAATGCCTGCTTGTTCGTATTCCTTTTTGTCTGGTCTGAAGGATGCGAAGCTGATTTCGTCCTCAGCATAGATACTCGTATCGTCGGGTCGGATTCTTTTTGTCCAGCGTCTGACAAATTGATGCCGACTCCAAGCACTATGACTGTAACGCCCCGGGGAGCGCCCCTCCCCATGGATGACTTCACTGTCAGGGCAGCTGAGGCAGTAGCGTCGTTCCGGAAGCTCCAGCAGTCGCAGACAGAGGTCAATGTCTTCCTGGCTGTTGATGTAGCGGCAGTCCAGTCCATCAATCCTGGCAAAGTCGCGAGCCCGCATCGCCAGGCAGGCGCCTGTGAGGGCTTGTAGCTGATGGGGCTTACGAACGCATGGCAGCGTGGCAGGCAGTCCCGCATACAGGGGGTACCCGAGCGTCTGCTCACTGTGGAACACTACGCCGAGACTGCGCACAGAGCCATCGCCACCCACGAGACGAGGCTGGGTTGCTGCAACGATCTCATCTTCCAATGGGTAGATCAGTGCGTCCAGCCAGCCTCTCGTCACTTGGCAATCATTGTTCAATAGCACAAGCCAGTGTCCATTGCTGGCTGCAAACCCCAAATTGCAGCCCAGCGCAAACTGGAGATTCTCGCCAGGCCACACAGCTCGAATTCGTGGATCTTCACAGCTGTGTTTCAACACCACGTCTCCATTCTGACTTGTCGAGTCATTCATGACGATCACGGCCTCCCATCGCGTCTGGTTCTGTGCCGATCGCAGGGCCTTCAGGCAGGCCTCCAATTCATTCGGGTGCCCATAGGCTGGAATCACAATGCTTACCAGGTCTGTCTCCCGTGTGCGATTTCGGAGTTCCGGCCAATTGATGTGCTCCTGATTCCAGCGCCAGAATCGCGAAGCCATCAGCGGGCTAGCCAGAGCAGGTGACAGCGCCTCGAGGCAGTTCAGCTGAGCTCCATTCACGACTTTCCGCTCTCTTTGCATGAAGCTGTGATTGTCCTGTTTCCCAGAACCCGAGGTCAGGGTTCCGTCGAATCCCGTGATCAGCCCTGCCGCCAGTCGCTGCCACTCGTCCCCCTGCAGATCCCGTGGATTGGGAAGGCCATTTGCCTGAATCTTCAGCTGATCAACGGTGAGGCTCTCCAATTTTTTGTTTTCACTTCCGGCAGCTGGCAGGTCATCCACCAGAACCACTGCACCCCATATCAGCTTGTAGATCAGGCCAACAATCACCAAAGCCATTGACTGACCTTCGAGAATGATGCAATCGCTTGGGCGTCTGAGTGCCTCCAGCCAACACCAGCTCACCAGATCCGCCTGGTCTTCAGGAACAACGAGTAGGGGGTTCTGTCGCTCTGTAGATTCACCGAGGACGACTACTTCTTGCATTATTCTTTCCCCATGGATTGCTCTGATCACAATTGTGTCTTCGTGATCTCGGAGATACCGTGACCGTTCTCGTTGGTATTCATCCCGACTCGCTTCTATGAGGTAAACCATTGACATGCTCGCCAGCGGCTCGCGCCAAAGCGTGTATGCGTATGCTCTGATTGCACCTTGCCAATCATGCTTCTGCCAGCAGGCGTTTCCCCTGCTGATCTGCAGTGCCACCGAATCTTCGTCCTGGGTTGGCGCTGCCAACGTGAGTTCTTTTTCGTCTTTGTCGCGTTTCACCGACGTCGTTCCAGTTGGAGGGGGAACCGGGGGGGCTCCAATCATGGCGTTTGCCCGCTCGTTTACACTAATCCAGCAGCTTGGACCATTGAAGGAGTGGTGTTCTGGTTCACCCCATTTCCGTTGGCATCCTCGCTGGAAGCCAAGTTGCACGCCGCGGGTCTCCGTCAGCACACAGGGTCTCCGGCTGGGCTTCCTGATCGCTGTCTGCTTGTGTACTCCAGCCCCCACGAGGCGCTGGAGGCCCTGCGCAGCAGGGATCCCATCGCCCCAACACTTGAACAGTTACTGGATCGCTACCAGTCGTTGCTCCAGTTGGCTCCCAGCCGTCACCTGATCTCCTGTAGGCGATTGCACCAGCTTTCCGCCCAGCAGATTGCTTGCTGGACTACCGATCAAGCTGATTCGAGCAGTCGATCTCACCCACCCGATCTTTCCGCGCTCGCCAGTCTCGGCAACCAGGTATGGCCCACTGCCGAGCCCCTTGGCGCCCTGGTGTCTTCGACGGTTCTGCAGCGTTGTCCTGCCTGTACGGATGCCTATTGTCGCCTGGAGCAGATGTCCGAGCGCTTTGGCAGCCCGCCAGATCTGGACTATGGCGTCCGTCTGCTTGCGGCGGTGGATGTGGAGGGTTTGCTCGACCAGTGGTGGCAGTCGCAGCCCGAAAGCGATCTCACCCTTCTGCAGCTTCAGCAGGTGGAGGAGGAGTTGTTGACCCTGTTTCTGGCCCATCGCCAG
>Ga0208229_1000372_pt1 | contig 11564 bp, 10 predicted proteins | sample LakMenEpi22Aug11_FD_150725 | JGI IMG/M metagenome (GOLD analysis project Ga0208229, IMG submission 150725) | Freshwater microbial communities from Lake Mendota, WI - 22AUG2011 deep hole epilimnion (SPAdes) | ecosystem: Environmental > Aquatic > Freshwater > Lake > Epilimnion/Euphotic zone ... | reverse complement strand
AAGCCGCTGCCGAAACTTCCGTCGAAGCCGCCGCGGTTGAACCGGCTCCGGCAGCGACTCCGGAACCCGTCCCGGTTGTCGAGGCGACGCCTCCTCCTGTTGTTGCCGCAGTGGAAGTCGAGGTCGCCGCACCGGTGATCGAGGCAGTGGCCGAAGCCCCTGCGCCCAAGCGTGTGGCAACCACCAAGTCCGTGATCGATCCGGCACAGCGCGCATTGCGCGAGGCCGAAACCCAGCGCCAGGGAAAGCTTTCCGCGATTCAGGCCGCCGAGTTCAAGGAAAAGAGCGAACGCGAAGCAAGGGCGCGAGCCGAGGCCGAAGCCCGGCTTGCCGAGCAGCAGGCGCAATTGGCCGCTGCGGAAGCCAAGAAGGCGAAAGATGCAGCCGCCGCTGCAGGCGTATCCGGCACGATACACAAGCCGGCGGCGAAGCCGGAAGACGGCAAGGCCAAGCCGGCGAAGAAAGACGCATGGAAGGATGACGCGGCCAAACGGCGTGCGATCAAGACTCGCGGCGATGCGGGCACCGCCGGTTGGCGCGGCTCCAAGGGTGGCGGGCGTCATGGACGCCACGGCCACGCCGAAGAGGCGCCGGTGCAGCAGCCGGTCGAGGCGATTGTCCGTGAAGTCCATGTTCCGGAAACGATCACCGTTGCCGATCTGGCGCACAAGATGACCGTCAAGGCGACGGAAGTCATCAAGACCCTGATGAAGATGGGATCGATGGTCACCATCAACCAGGTGCTCGACCAGGAAACGGCCATGATCGTGGTCGAGGAAATGGGGCATATAGCTCTCGCCGCAAAGCTAGACGATCCCGATGCATTCCTCGCCGACGAAGGCGAGCACAAGGATGTGGAGCAGTTGCCGCGCGCTCCGGTGGTCACCGTGATGGGTCACGTCGACCACGGCAAGACGTCGCTGCTCGACTACATCCGCAAGAGCCGTGTCGCCCATGGCGAAGCGGGCGGCATCACGCAGCACATCGGCGCCTACCACGTCGAGACGCCGCGCGGCATGATCACCTTCCTCGACACCCCGGGCCACGAGGCTTTCACGGCGATGCGCGCACGCGGTGCCAAGGCGACCGACCTGGTCATTCTGGTGGTTGCGGCCGACGACGGCGTCATGCCGCAAACCAAGGAGGCGATTCATCACGCGAAGGCGGCCAACGTGCCCCTGATCGTGGCCGTCACCAAGATCGACAAGCCCGACGCCAATCCGGAGCGGGTCAAGCAGGAACTGGTCGCGGAAGGCGTCGTGCCGGAAGAATACGGTGGCGATTCTCCCTTCGTCGGAGTTTCGGCCAAGACCGGGCAAGGCATCGATGAATTGCTGGAGCAGGTCCTGCTGCAGGCCGAAGTGCTGGAACTCAAGGCACCGGTGGAAGCTCCCGCCAAGGGGCTGGTGATCGAAGCGCGTCTCGACAAGGGCAAGGGCCCGGTGGCCACCATCCTGGTGCTGTCGGGCACTCTGCGTCGCGGCGATGTGCTGCTGGTCGGCGCCGTGTTCGGCCGCGTGCGTGCCATGCTGGATGAGAACGGCAAGTCGGTCGACTCGGCGGGGCCCGCGATTCCAGTGGAGATTCAGGGCCTGACGGACGTACCGGCAGCCGGCGACGAGGGCATGGTCCTCCTCGACGAGCGCAAGGCGCGCGAAATCGCACTGTTCCGCCAGGGCAAGTTCCGCGATGTCAAACTGGCAAAGCAGCAGGCCGCGAAGCTCGAAAACATGTTCGAACAGATGGCCGAAGGCGAAGTCAGGACCCTGCCGCTGATCATCAAGGCGGACGTGCAAGGTTCGCAGGAAGCCCTGGTGCAGTCCCTGAACAAGCTGTCGACCGGCGAAGTCAAGGTCACCATCGTTCATGCCGGCGTGGGGGGCATCAGCGAATCGGACGTCAATCTGGCAGCTGCCTCCAAGGCGGTCGTCATTGGCTTCAACACCCGTGCCGACGTGGGGGCGCGCAGGGCGGCCGAGAGTCTTGGCGTGGATATTCGCTACTACAACATCATTTACGCGGCGGTCGATGAAGTGAAGGCCGCGCTGTCCGGCATGCTGGCTCCGGAGAAAAAGGAAGTCATTCTCGGTCTGGTCGAGATTCGCCAGGTCTTCCGGATTTCGCGGATCGGCGCGGTCGCCGGCTGCATGGTGCTGTCCGGCATCGTCAGGCGCAACGCTTCGGTGCGCGTGCTGCGCAACAATACCGTGGTGCATACGGGCGAACTGGATTCGCTCAAGCGGTTCAAGGATGACGTCCGCGAGGTCAAGGAAGGTTTTGAGTGCGGCTTGAGCCTCAAGAACTTCAATGACATCAACGAAGGCGATCAACTCGAAGTGTTCGAGGTTCAGGAAGTCGCCCGCAAACTGAGCTGATCATGGCGACAAAACGCGGCTCAGGTCACGGTTATGCACGGTCTGACCGCGTTTCCGAGCAAATCCGGCGCGAACTCGCGGATTTGCTGCGCTTTCATCTCAAGGATTTGCGCATCGCGCCGAAGCTGACGCTGGTTACGCTGACGGCTGTCGAGGTCACTGCCGACTATGCTCACGCCAAGGTGTTCTATACGTCGCTGGCAGATCCGGCATCGAACGAGATGATCGATCAGGGCCTCAAGCATTCCGCCAGTTTTTTGCGTCGCGAGCTGGGCCGCCGGATTCGGATTCATCATATTCCCGAGCTGCATTTCGTTTTCGACCCATCCGTCCAGGAGGGCGCGCGCCTCTCGAAGCTGATCGACGCGGCCGTGGAATCGGACAAGAAGCTGCAAGACGAGTGAATGCGCGAATGAACGCGCCGCATCGCGAAGGTGGCAAGCTCAGGCGGCGTCGGCTCGATGGCGTGCTGCTGCTGGACAAATCGCTCGGGCTTTCGTCGAATCATGCCCTGCAAGCCGCCCGGCGTCTTTACAACGCAGAAAAGGCCGGACATACCGGTACGCTTGATCCATTGGCGACTGGTTTGCTGCCCTTGTGCTTCGGCGAAGCGACCAAGTTTTCCGGCGAGTTGCTCAATGCCGACAAGCGCTATGTGGCAACAGTTCAGCTTGGCGTCACCACTGATACGGCGGATGCCGAAGGCGCGGTTCTGGAGCGGCGTCCGGTAACAGTTGACCGTTCCGATGTGAAAGCCGCAATGGCCCATTTCGTCGGCGAGATTGACCAGGTGCCGCCGATGTATTCGGCGCTGAAGCGCGACGGCAAGCCGCTCTACGAATACGCCCGTGCCGGCATCGAGGTGGAACGGACGTCACGCCGCGTCAGTATCCATGAATTGCGCCTGCTCGATTCGGACCACGATCTGGTCGATGGGCGCTTTGTTTTCGAAGTCCGCTGCAGCAAGGGAACTTATGTGCGAACCCTGGCCGCCGACATCGGCGATCGCCTGGGTTGCGGAGCACATCTGGCCGCCTTGCGTCGTACCGGCATCGGCGCGTTGGACGTCGCCCAGGCGCATTCCCTGGCCACGCTCGAAGGTCTGCCGGCCGAAGCCCGGGACGCCCTGCTGTTGCCCCCCGATTCCCTGCTGGCAAGTTTGGCCGAGGCACGCCTCGATGCAGCCGATGCCGCCAGGTTGAGGCATGGCCAGGCAGTGCGCTGGGCTGGCGAGGAGGGCACCCGGCTGCGCGTATATGACGCAGAACATGGGTTCATCGGCGTTTGTCGGCAGGTTGCGGATGGCTGGCTGCAACCGCTGCGGCTGGTTGCAGGCGCCTGAAGGCGGAATCAGCTTTGGTTATGACCACTCAGCTTGACGTCAATAATTAGCGTTCGATGCTTGATTAGACGGTATTCAAAACGCTATAATCCGCGGTTCTCCAAGAGCCCAATATCACAGGATCAGCAAGGAAACCATAATGGCAATTTCCACTACAGACAAAGCCAAGATCGTCACCGACTACCAGCGTGCGCAGGGTGACACCGGCTCTCCCGAAGTTCAGGTGGCGCTTCTTACCGCGCGCATCAACGACCTGACGGGTCATTTCAAGGCACACACCAAGGATCATCATTCACGGCGCGGCCTGCTCAAGATGGTCAGCCAGCGTCGCAAGATGCTGGATTACCTCAAGCGCAAGAATGTCGACGGCTACCGTTCGCTGATCGAGCGTCTCGGTCTGCGTAAATAATTTTCTCAAACAAGCGTCGGTCCGGGTCGTTCCCAACGCGCGATGCGCTTTGTTCAAGCTACTGCCCAGGCTTGCTGATCAGGCCGGTACAGCCGTGATGGCTGTGCCGGCTTTTATTTTTTGCCGAAAGGAATTGTTGTGCTGAATCCTATCAAGAAGAGTTTTGCCTACGGTGATCATACGGTCACCCTTGAGACTGCCGAAATTGCCCGCCAGGCTGGCGGCGCCGTCATGGTCACCATGGATGACACCGTTGTGCTGGCGACGGTGGTTGGTGCGCGGAACGCCAAGCCGGGGCAGGATTTTTTCCCGCTGACCGTCGATTATCAGGAGCGGTCTTACGCTGCCGGTCGCATTCCCGGAGGTTTCTTCAAGCGTGAAGGCCGCCCGTCGGAGAAGGAAATCCTGACTTCGCGCTTGATCGACCGCCCGTTGCGTCCGCTGTTCCCCGATGCCTTCTACAACGAAGTTCAGGTGGTTTGCACCGTGATGTCATGCAACCCCGAAATCGATCCGGATATCCCGGCGATGCTCGGTGCGTCGGCGGCCATGGCGATTTCCGGCATCCCGTTCAGCGGCCCGATCGGCGCCGCCCGCGTTGGCTACATCGACGGCAAGTACGTGCTGTGCCCGACCAAGACCCAATTGGCAAGCACGCAACTCGACCTGGTGGTTGCCGGTACCGAAGCCGCCGTGTTGATGGTCGAGTCCGAGGCCCAGCAGCTTTCCGAAGAGATCATGCTCGGCGCCGTGGTGTTCGGCCATGACCAGATGCAGGCCGCGATCAAGGCCATCAACGAACTGGTTGAAGTCGCCGGCAAGCCGGAGTGGGACTGGCAGCCGCCGGCCAAGGACGAGCCGCTGATTGCCCGCGTGGCCGAACTAGCGGAAGCCGAACTGCGCGAAGCCTATCGCATCACCAGCAAGCAGGCCCGCACGATCAAGACCCGTGAAATCACCAAGAAGACCATTGCCGCATTGACCGAGGGCGTCGAAAACGCACCGGATTCAAACCTGGTCGGCAACACCGTGTTCGAACTGGAAGCCAAGATTGTCCGCAGCCAGATTCTCAACGGCGAGCCCCGTATCGACGGCCGCGACACGCGCACCGTACGGCCCATCGTCATACGCAACGGCGTTTTGGCGCGCACCCACGGATCGGCACTATTTACGCGCGGCGAGACGCAAGCCCTGGTTGTCGCCACGCTGGGTACCGGCCGCGACGAGCAGATCATCGACGCCCTGCAAGGCGAGTACCGCGATCGCTTCATGCTCCACTACAACATGCCTCCCTATGCCACCGGCGAGACCGGCCGCGTCGGTACGCCGAAGCGCCGCGAAATCGGTCACGGCCGCCTGGCCAAGCGCGCGCTGCTGGCCGTGCTGCCGTCGCCCGAGGAGTTCGGCTATTCGATGCGCGTCGTGTCAGAAATCACCGAGTCCAACGGCTCGTCGTCGATGGCATCCGTCTGCGGCGGCTCGCTGGCCCTGATGGATGCCGGCGTGCCGCTCAAGGCGCACGTGGCGGGCATCGCCATGGTCCTGATCAAGGATGGCCCCCGTTTTGCCGTGCTGACCGACATCCTGGGCGACGAGGATCATCTTGGTGACATGGACTTCAAGGTTGCGGGCACCGAGAGCGGTATCACTGCCCTCCAGATGGATATCAAGATTCAGGGCATCACCAAGGAAATCATGCAGGTTGCGTTGGCCCAGGCCAAGGACGCGCGTTTGCACATTCTGGAAAAGATGCGGGTTTCGATGTCCGGCCATCGCGAGGAAGTTTCCAACTTTGCCCCGCGCATGATCCACATCAAGATCAATCCGGAGAAGATTCGCGACGTGATCGGCAAGGGCGGCGCGGTGATCCGTGCGCTGACCGAAGAAACCGGCTGCGTGATCGATATCGAGGACGACGGTTCGATCACCATTTCCTCGGTGAATGCCGATGCGGCACAGGTGGCCAAGAAACGTATCGAGGACATTACCGCCGAAGTTGAAGTCGGGCGCATTTATGAAGGCACGGTGCTGCGCCTGCTGGATTTCGGCGCCATCGTCAGCCTGCTGCCGGGCAAGGACGGTCTCCTGCACATTTCGCAGATTGCCAGCGAGCGCGTGAATGCCGTCGCCGACTACCTGAAGGAAGGCCAGTTGGTGAAGGTCAAGGTCATCGAGACGGATGACAAGGGTCGCGTTCGTTTGTCGATGAAAGCCATTGCCGCGGAAACTCCGGCACCGGCCGCCTCCGCCGAGTAATCGACCTCTTGCAGGCAACAAAAAAGGACGTCTCGGCGTCCTTTTTTGTTTGTCGCGGTTTTCGCGTTTGCCGGGGACTTACTTCCCGACCTGCTTTTGGCTTCGGCCGCTACGCTTACGTTAACTTGCCCTGAAAACAGGCTGGAATTACTTTCCAACCTGTTTTTCGCGGTGCTCTTCGAGGGTCTTGCAGTCGATGCACAAGGTGGCGGTCGGGCGTGCTTCAAGGCGCTTCAGGCCGATTTCGACGCCGCAGGAGTCGCAGTAACCATATTCGCCTGCTTCGATGCGGGCAATCGACTCGTCAATCTTCTTGATCAGCTTGCGCTCGCGGTCACGGTTGCGCAGTTCCAGCGCAATATCGGACTCTTGGCTGGCGCGATCGTTCGGATCGGCGAACACGGTCGCCTCGTCCTGCATGGTATGCACCGTGCGCTCGATATCCTCGCTCAGTTCGTCCTTGAGGGAAGTCAGGATGTCGCGAAAATGAGTGAGCTGTTTCGTGCTCATGTAGTCCTCGCCCTTTTTGGGGATGTAGGGCGGGAATTGCTTCTTGTGCAGCAGATCTTCAGCCATCGCGGAATGTCCGTATTTTCGGAGAACCGGCTTTATAAACGAAACGCGGGACTACCGCAAGTCAAGGTTTTTCGACACGGCATGTCGCAATGCGATTGACCGGCATGGGCGGGGTTCGGTAAAATTGCGTGGTTCGGGGTGTGGCGCAGCCCGGTAGCGCGCTTGCTTTGGGAGCAAGATGTCGAGAGTTCGAATCCCTCCACCCCGACCAATCAAAATCAAAGGGTTACAGAAATGTAGCCCTTTTTTTGTTTACTGTCCGTGAAAGGCTGCAGCGCCTAATCCTTTTTGCCGAGCATTGCCTTGAGATCGGCGAAAGGCGAATGCGTGGCCGCCGCCGAGCCGGGCATGCCGGTTCCGGCATTGCCTGTGGCCTCCAGCTGGCGCTGGTGTTCGTTGTCGTGGCAGTAAAGGCACAGCAGTTCCCAATTGCTGCCATTGGGCGGGTTGTTGTTGTGGTTGTGATCGCGGTGATGCACCGTGAGTTCGCGCAGATTGGAACGCGTGAATTCACGGGCGCAGCGGCCGCAAATCCATGGGTAAATCTTCAGCGCCTGCTCGCGGTAGCCCTGGTCGCGAATCTCGGCGTCGCGACGTGCGTCGGCGACGATGTGGTCGAGTTTTCCCGGAGCACCGGCTTTCATGCGCGCTATTTCTCCTGAAGGAGATTGTTCATCCGCTGCGCGCGACTTTTGGATTCAGCCTTGTTGATTTCCGACACCTGGCGGCCATAGGCCTCGCGCGCTTCCTGGCCTTGCTGCGTTGCCTCGATGCTGCGTATGCAGCGCCAGCGCTTTCCCGTTTTGGTGACGATCAGACGCATTTCGTTTCTGGGGTGATGCATGCGGCAGTGATAGCAGTAAGTGGGTTCTGTTGCCATGGGAGTGGGCGGATATCCGGCGAAGACAACTGCAATTATGCTACGCCCAGCACGATTTTTTCGTCCTGTGCCGGCGCTTTGCGGATATTCGCGGCATTCCGTTCAATCGACATCCGTGGCCCCGGTTTCCTTGTAAACTTGCGCGGTTCGCTTGTGCAGGCCCTTATGTCGCGTCGTCACGAGGGATTCGATGATTTCGATGCAAGGATCTTGCTGTGCAACGCATCCGCCCGTAGCTCATCTGGATAGAGCACCGGCCTTCTAAGCCGGGGGTAACAGGTTCGAGTCCTGTCGGGCGGACCAGTATTGCAGGGCTGCGCAGGAATTTGCCACGGAAACCCGTGCATTCAGTTTTTGAACCTCCGCATCAAGCGTGCGGACAATGCGGAGCAGGGATTACTGATGAAAGCAACGCGATTCACCGGCATAGCGGATGCCAAGGCCAGGCTGGGACAGGAACTAGGTCTCAGCGACTGGATGCTGATCGACCAGGAACGCATCAATGCCTTTGCCGAAGTGACGGGCGATAGGCAATGGATCCATGTCGATGTCGAGCGGGCGAAGCGTGAGTCGCCGTTTGGCGCGCCGATCGCTCACGGCTACCTCACCCTGTCGTTGTTGGCCAAGTTTGCGAACGAATGCATTTCGGTCGATGGCATCAAGCTTGCCGTGAACTACGGCCTGAATCGCGTGCGCTTCGCCTCGCCGGTGAAAGCAGGTAGTCGTGTCCGTGCGAGGTTTGTGCTCGCGGAGGTGGACGACATCCCCGGCGGCGCACAACTGGTGTGGCAGGCGGTGATCGAGATCGAGGGCGGCGACAAGCCGGCATGCGCGGCGGAGATGGTCACACGCTGGTATTTCTAGGAAGCCCCGCGACTTGCTTGACGGCCAGGTCGATCGCACCATGAGCGTTCCCACCTACATTTGCGTCACCCGCCATGGTGAGACCGACTGGAACATTGCCGGAATTCTGCAGGGCTGGACTGACGTTCCAATCAACGATCAGGGGCGGCGGCAAGCTTACGAACTGGTCGGCAGCTTCTCCCATTCGAAGTTCTCGAAGATTTATTCGAGCCCCCTGATCCGTTCGCTCGAAACCGCGGAAATCATCGCCCGTTCGCTTCGACTGGATCCTCCTGAATGTCATGAGGGATTGATGGAGCGGAATTTCGGCGTCATCCAGGGGATTCCCAAGTCGGAACTGGCGGAACTGAATCCGGTACTGTTGCAGCAGATTCTCAAGCGGAATCCGGCGACGGAATTCGAGCAGGGCGAGTCGATGGATGAATTCGCCGATCGAGTGCTCGACGCCATCGTCAGCATCGCGCGGCCCAACGCCGGCAAGCGCATTCTGGCGGTTACCCACGGCTGGGTCATGGATGTGATCACCCGGCACATTGCCAGCCGGCCGCGCAGCGCCATCCTCAACATGAAGCGCAGGAATGGCGAATGCCTGTGGCTGGAGGTTCGGGAGCAGTCGATTCGTCCCGTGTGATGTGGATGAATGTGTGGGTACAAAAACAAAACGCGCCGGAAGGCGCGTCATTGCAGGCTTGCTGGCGGAGAGGGAGGGATTCGAACCCTCGTTAGGATATTATCCTAAACACGCTTTCCAGGCGTGCGACTTAAACCGCTCATCCACCTCTCCGCAGATCTGCCGATTGCTGCACTTCAGCAGGGCGCGAATTCTAACAGATCATCCCTCGCTGTGCCGCAGCGAGAGATCGATGGCACGCACGTCCTTGGTCAGGCTGCCCACGGAAATCCGGTCGACGCCGGTTTCGGCGATGGCGCGCACGGTTTCCAGGCGCACCCCTCCCGAGGCTTCGAGTTCGGCGCGCCCGGCGGTGAGGCCGACGGCCTGGCGCATCTGCGTCAGGTCCATGTTGTCGAGCAGGATCATGGTGGCTTCGGCATCCAGCGCTTCGGCGAGCTGTTCCAGGGTTTCCACTTCAATCTGGATGAAGACGTCATTGCGGCCGATGGCTTTTGCCTGTGCCAGTGCGGCGGTGACGCCGCCGGCCGCCATGATGTGGTTTTCCTTGATCAGGATGCCGTCATAGAGGCCGAGGCGGTGGTTGTGGCCGCCGCCGCAGGTGACCGCATATTTCTGCGCCAGGCGCAGGCCGGGCAGGGTTTTGCGCGTGTCGACGATGCGGGTGCCGGTGCCGGCCACGGCATCGACATAGAGTCGCGTGACTGTCGCCGTGGCGGAGAGAAGTTGCAGGAAGTTGAGCGCGGCGCGCTCTGCGGTAAGCAGGGCGCGGGTGCTGGCTTCGATTTCGCACAGCGTCTGGCCGGCGGCAATCGGATCGCCATCGCGCGCATGCCAGCGGATGACCGTCAGCGGATCGAGGCGCCGGAAGCAGGAGTCGAACCAGGCGATGCCCGCGAGTACGGCATCTTCGCGACAGATCACGGTGCCTTGCGAACGGCGGGTGGCGGAGGTGAGCATGGCGGTCAGGTCACCACCACCGATATCCTCCATCAGGGCGGCGAGTACGTTGCGCTGGACCTCGGCGGCAAGCTGAAGGGGAAGTTCCATGATATGTTGATGTCTGAAGTGTTGGCCCGATTGATTCTAGCACTGGAGGTATGACCCTCATGCTCGGCGTGTTCTCCGTCAGTCTCGGTGTCCTGCTTGCGCTTACCCTCGCCCTCGTGATCGTCTATTTCTACCTCAAGGACATCACCCAGAAGAAGCATTCGATTCTGCGAAACTACCCGCTGATAGGGCGTTTCCGCTATTTCTTCGAGCAACTCGGCGAGTATTTCCGGCAGTACTTTTTCCTCGGCGATCGCGACGAGCGTCCCTTCGATCGATCGACGCGTTCCTGGGTCTATCGCATGGCGAAGAACGAGGGCGGCGTGCTGGGATTCGGCTCGACCTACAACCTCCACGAATCGGGCGCGCTGATTTTCGTCAATGCGCCGTTTTCGGTGCTGGAGGACGACCGCTTGCCGACGCCTCCGCTGCCGATCGGCGATGGCTTCTGTGCGAAGCCCTTCGTCGCGCGCTCGATTGTCAATATCAGCGGCATGAGTTTCGGCGCCATCTCCAAGCCGGCGGTGCAGTCGCTCTCGCACGGCGCGGCCAAGGCGGGCTGCTGGATCGATACCGGCGAGGGCGGCCTGTCGCCCTACCATCTGGAAGGCGGCTGCGACGTGATCATGCAGATCGGCACTGCGAAGTATGGCGTGCGCGATGAACAGGGGCGTTTGTCGGACGCGAAGCTGCGCGAAATCGCCGCGCACGAGTCGGTGCGTGCCTTCGAGATCAAGCTGTCGCAGGGCGCCAAGCCGGGCAAGGGCGGCGTGCTGCCGGGCGGCAAGGTGACGCCGGAGATTGCCCGAATTCGCGGCATTCCGGAGGGTATGGATTCGCTTTCGCCCAATCGGCATCCCGAGATCACCAACATGGACCAGCTGCTCGACATGGTGTTGCGCGTGCGCGAAGTGACCGGCAAGCCGGTTGGCCTCAAGACGGCCATCGGCGGCTGGCAGTTCATGAACCTGCTGACCGAAGCGGTGGCGCGGCGCGGCATTGCCGACGCGCCGGATTTTATTGCGGTGGATGGCGGCGAGGGCGGCTCGGGCGCGGCGCCGCAGGCACTGGCCGATCACATGTCGCTGTCGATCGAGGAAGCGCTGCCGCGCGTGGTTGATGCGCTGGTCGAGGCCGGCATCAAGGATCGGGTCAAGGTCATGGCGGCGGGACAGCTGGTG
>Ga0208229_1000371_pt1 | contig 11611 bp, 9 predicted proteins | sample LakMenEpi22Aug11_FD_150725 | JGI IMG/M metagenome (GOLD analysis project Ga0208229, IMG submission 150725) | Freshwater microbial communities from Lake Mendota, WI - 22AUG2011 deep hole epilimnion (SPAdes) | ecosystem: Environmental > Aquatic > Freshwater > Lake > Epilimnion/Euphotic zone ... | reverse complement strand
CACGGATGATCCGTAGCCGGCGCAATTGAGGCCGGCGGCCAGTTCATCCGTGCCGCAAAAGTCGGCGCCTGCGGGACGGCGGCTCTGTTCCGGCGAATAGACGCAGTCGACGCCGAACTTCTTCTTCGGGTCGCGGCTGAAGCCGTAGTCCTTGCGCAACTGGGCGCGGACCTTGGAAGCCAGCGCATCCTGCGTGGTGCGCGACAAATCGATGACCTCGACCCGGGTCGGATCGGTGCGTCCGCCGGCGCCGCCGGTGGTCACGATACGGATGCCGGCACGTCGGCAATGCGCGATCAACGCCGCCTTGGCGCGTACATGGTCGATGGCGTCGATCACCGCATCGCAGGGCGGGATCAATTCCGCCGGATTGCGCTCGTCGATGAACTCCTCCACGCCGTCGACCCCGCAGTCCGGATTGATGGCCGCGATGCGCTCCCGCATCGCCACCACCTTGGCGGCACCGAGGGTCGACTCCAGCGCCTGGACCTGGCGGTTGATGTTGGATTCCGCGACATGGTCGAGATCGATCAGCGTCAGCCGCCCGATACCGGAGCGCGCCAGCGCCTCCGCCGCCCACGAACCGACGCCGCCGATGCCGACCACCACCACATGCGCTGCGGCAGCGCGCGACAGCGCACCGGCGCCATACAGGCGCTCGATGCCGCCGAAGCGGCGACCGTATTCAGGGGAAGATGTCACGCAGCGATTCCAATCGGGGCTGGCAACCGGATGTGCAAACCAAATGTGTAAACAACAGCGGGGGTTCCGAAGAACCCCCGCTCTGATACTGGTGGCCAGGGGCAGAATCGAACTGCCGACACACGGATTTTCAATCCGTTGCTCTACCAACTGAGCTACCTAGCCGGAAAGGCTGCGGATTATAGGCGGTCGGCGCCATGGCGTCAAAGGGCACGTAGCGCTTGCCTGGCAAGGCTGTCGCTGACGGCTGGCTTACGAGCTGCGTAAGGGCGGCGTAAGAGCTCCGCCCTAGGATGCCGCACCGCAACAAATGCGGCACTCCACCCATTGCAACAATCACCTTCCACTCCCGGGGGTTCCATGAAAGAAGAAGACATCGTCGAACGGATTCAGAAGAATCCGAAATTCATGCAGTTCGTCAGCATGCGCAACAGGTACTCGATCATCATGACCATCATGATGATGGTCGTGTATTTCGGCTACATCCTGCTGATCGCCTTCAACAAGCAGTTTCTCGCCAGCAAGATCGCCGACGGCGCCGTGACCTCGGTCGGCATCCCGCTGGGCATCGGCGTGCTCGTCTTCACCATCATCATCACCGCGATCTACGTCCGCCGCGCGAACACCGAGTTCGATGCCACCAAGGATGAAATCGTCAGGGAGGCTTCCAAGTGATCAAGCTCAGGCACATTCTCGGCGGCGCAACCGCCCTCCTCGCGACCGGCTTCGTCATCGCCGCCGGCGCCGACCTCGGCCAGGCGCAGAAGCAGGCCACCAACTGGACCGCCATCGCGATGTTCGCGATCTTCGTCGGCATCACGCTGTGGATCACCAAGTGGGCCGCCGCCAAGACCAAGACCGCGTCGGACTTCTATACGGCCGGCGGCGGCATCACCGGCTTCCAGAACGGCCTGGCGATCGCCGGCGACTACATGTCGGCGGCTTCCTTCCTCGGCATTTCCGCCCTGGTGTTCGGCTCCGGTTTCGACGGCCTGATCTTCTCGATCGGCTGGCTGGTCGGCTGGCCGGTGATCACCTTCCTGATGGCGGAGCGCCTGCGCAACCTCGGCAAGTTCACCTTCGCCGACGTCGCCGGCTACCGCTTCGACGCGGGTCCGATCCGCACCTTCGCGGCCTGCGGCTCGCTGGTCGTGGTGGCTTTCTACCTGATCGCGCAGATGGTCGGCGCCGGCCAGTTGATCAAGCTGCTGTTCGGCCTCGACTACATCGTCGCGGTCAGCATGGTCGGTGCGATCATGATGATCTACGTGCTGTTCGGCGGCATGACGGCGACGACCTGGGTGCAGATCATCAAGGCCTGCATGCTGCTGACCGGCGCCACCTTCATGGCGCTGGCCGTAATGTTCCAGTTCGGCTTCAGCCCCGAGGCGATGTTCGCCAAGGCCGTTGAAGTGCACTCGAAGAAAGACGCCATCATGGGTCCGGGCGCGCTGATCACCGATCCGATTTCGGCCATCTCGGTCGGCATGGCGCTGATGTTCGGCACCGCCGGCCTGCCCCACATCCTGATGCGCTTCTTCACCGTGCCGAGCGCCAAGGAAGCCCGCAAGTCGGTGGCCTGGGCGACGACGTGGATCGGCTACTTCTACATCCTGACCTTCATCATCGGCTTCGGCGCCATCACCAACCTGATCCCCAACCCCATGGACTATTTCGTCAATGGCGAAATCGCCAAGGGGCTGAAGGGCGGCGGCAACATGGCCGCGGTGCATCTGTCGAAGGCGGTCGGCGGCGACCTGTTCATGGGCTTCATTTCCGCCGTGGCCTTCGCCACGATCCTGGCGGTGGTGGCGGGCCTGACGCTGTCCGGCGCTTCCGCCGTATCGCACGACCTGTACGCCTCGGTGTGGCGTCACGGCAACGTGGATAGCGCGACCGAACTGCGCGTGTCGAAGATCACCACGGTGTGCCTGGGCATCTTCGCCGTGCTGCTCGGCATCGTGTTCGAGAAGCAGAACGTCGCCTTCATGGTGATGCTGGCCTTCGCCGTGGCCTGCTCGGCCAACTTCCCGGTGCTGTTCATGTCCGTGTTGTGGAAGGATTGCACCACCAAGGGTGCGGTCGCGGGCGGCACGGTCGGCCTGGTCTCCTCCGTGGCGCTGACCATCATGTCGCCGGCCGTGTGGGAGGCTTCGCTGGGCAACCCGAAGGGTTCCGCGCTGTTCCCCTACGCGTCGTCGGCGATCTTCTCGATGACGGCGGCCTTCGTGGTGATCTACATCGTCTCCAAGCTGGACAACAGCGTCCAGGCGAAGAAGGAACGCGCTGCATTCCCGGCGCAGCTGGTCCGCTCGGAAACCGGTGTCGGCAGCTCCAGCGCCTCCGGCCACTAAGCAATACCGCAGCAAGCAAAGAGCCAGCCCTGCGGGGCTGGCTTTTTTCATCCTATTTTCCGCAGATGACGCAGATTTTCGCAGATCAAAACGCGGTCCTTCAAAGGGTTGGAGGTACTCGCGGACAAACCCGATGGGTGATGGGGAAAGCGTGCCAAACGTGTTGATCCATCCGCGAAATCTGCGGATCAACTGTTTTTTCTAGAGTCATCAGGGGTTGGCCGCGGTGAAGCGCCGCCGAGGGTCATCCTCGCTCACCCAGTGCTGCTTCCACCACGCGTCGACCTGGGCGCGGGTCCACGGCATGTGTACCAGTATGCCGTCGAGCGCGCTGGCAACTTCAGCGATGGTCTGCGGCCGTGCCGAGGGGTCCTTCTCCAGGCAGCGTCCGATCAGGGCATCGAGCTCCGCCGGCACCTCGTAGGGAGAGCATTCCGAAGCAAGCCGGGGCACGACATGCAGCACCTGGTAGGTCAGGTCGTGTTCCGTTTCGGTCTCGAACAATCGCTTGCCGGTGAGCAGGAAAAAACCCACCGCACCCAGCGCATAGATGTCGGCACGGCCGTCGGCGTCGCTCGGATGGCGAATCCGCTCGGGCGACATGTAGAGCGGTGTGCCGAGGATGCGCATGACGCCGGTGAGATCCCGCGTCTGGTCGCCCGACATCTGCTTGACCAGGCCAAAATCGAGCACCTTGACGACGTCGCGCTCGCCGCGAACCTGGCACAGCATGATGTTCTGCGGCTTGATGTCGCGATGCACCAGCCCGCAGGAATGTGCCTCCCACAGGGACGCACAGGCCTGGCGCAGGATGGATGCGGTGCGCGCGGGCGGCACCGGCCCATAACGCTCGACCAGGTCAGCCAGCGAAAGGCCTTCCAGGTATTCCATGGCGTAATAGAACTCGCCGTTCGGCCCGGTGCCGTAGTCGTAGATGGTGATGGTGTTGGGGTGGTGCAGCAGGCTGGAGAGCTGGACTTCGCGCTGGAAGCGCGCGGTCCATTCGTCCGAGGTCGTCTGCGGCTTCAGCACCTTGACGGCCGCCGGGCGCTTGAGCATGCGATGCTGCGCCAGGTACACATTGCTGATGGCGCCTTCGCCGATCTGTCGCAGCAGGCGATAGGGCCCCATCTGCCGGACACGGCCGTCCCGCCGCAGCAGGACCGCCAGAGCGTCGGGTGCCAGGAATCCGGAAAGCCAGACGGCGAAAATCAGCAGCAGGATGATGGCGAAGCCGGTCTGCAGATAAGTCAGCGGCGCATAGGCCTCGCTCGCCTCGATTTCGATCGCCACGCCAATGTCATGATCGCGCAGCCAGCGCCAGGCGCCGATCACCTCGCGGCCGAGATAGTTCGGATAGGGATCAAGCAGCAGGCCTTCGCCCCCTTCACCGCGCGTCGCGACGGCCCGGGTCGCAAGCAGGCTCAGGGCATCCCCCTCCGCGGCGGGAGTGGCAAGGCGAAGCGCCAGGCCGCGCTGCCGCAGTTCCTCGACGTGCCGGCTGGGTGACAACAGCCATCCTTCGGCATCGAAAACCATGGCTTCCCCGCTGTGGCCAAGACGCGCGGCCTCGAACAGGCTGGCGAAGCCCTTGTCGACCGGAGAGCCGAGGGCAAGCGCCGCCACTATCCTGCCGTTCCCGGCACGAATCGGCGCCGCGACCCAGGCGCGGCCGATTTGGCGGACGCCGGCACCATCGGTAACGCTGTAAGGCCGAATGAAGGCGGATTGCCCCTTCAACACGAGCGCCAGATGGGCAAGGAAATCCGGCGTTACGCCAAGGCCGACCCGCTCCGCTTCGCTGGCGGCGAGAATCCGGCCGCGCGGATCGGTCACCAGCGCCGCCGTTATGCCAATGGTTGCCGCCTTGCCGAGAATGCCTTGCACAATGCTTACGCCGTCGCCACCGCGACCGGCCGCGAGGCGGGCAATATCGGCCGCCAGCTCTGCATCCGCGGCGAGTTGCTCGGCCTCATTGCGCCGCTCGGAAATCCATTGCTCAAGCGTGCCAATCTGGGTATTGAGCAGCGTCTGCAGACCGGTGGCGCGAATCTCGCGCAAGGAATCGTTGACGTTGCGATAGGCCCATACCCCAACGCCGAGCAAGGCTGCCAGGACCAGCAGCAGGGTGATGCGGGTGCGGTCGAAGTGGGCGTTCACGATTTCCGTGACAGATCAGGCTGCCGGAACGGGTTCCCCCGGCAATGCCGAAGCGAGGATCAAAAGCATTGCAGCATGTGGGTGTCGCAATAAAGCCGTTTCAGCCAGGCGAGCGCGATCCAGAGCCAGAACAGCACGGCGAAGGCAATGTAGGGAATATGCTTGTCGATGATCTGCCGTGGCGTGACTTTCCGCATGGCCTTCACCACCGGCCCGGTGATGATCAGGAACAGCTTGTACATGGTGTTGTTGTCGCGGCCCCTGCCCGCCAGCAGGCCCAGCAGGCCCTGCCCGAGCAGGAACAGCATCGCGACCTCGACCAGCGCGCGCAGCACGCCAAGAATGAGTAGTTCAGGGTGGCTCATGGTATGTTTCGGTCTCCGTTATTTTGCTTGGTCAATCTCATGAATTACGATCACTGGCGGCATTATGCCCGCGGCTGGCTGTTCCACTTCTTCGGCCGCGAGGATGCCGCCTTCGAGTCTTACCTTACTGCGTTTCGCATGAATCCGCAGGACGTGCAGTCGGCGCGCCACCTGGCCGCGATCGCGGCAAAGCGGAAGAATTACGAAGTCGCCATCAAGTGGTTCGAGGCAGCGCTGGCGCTGACCCCGGACGATGGCGCCAACTGGTTCAACCTCGGCTACGTCTGCGAACACGCGGGCAAGCCGAAGGAAGCCATCGCCGCGTTCACCGAGGCGGTGCGCCTGGTGCCGCAACAGGACATGGCGTGGTACGGCATGGGCCTGGCCCATGCGCGGCTGGGCCAGCATGATGAAGCGGTAAAGGCACTGGAAAAGGTGGTCGAGCTGCAACCGATGAGCGGCGAAGGCTTCTACCAGCTGGGCATGGCCTACCATCATGCCAACCGGCCCGACGACGTCACCGGCATCGTCAAGCGCCTGGTCGGCTTCGAGCCGAAGCGGGCGAGAAAGCTGGTGCAGGACACCCAGCGCGCCGATCTGATGAAACTCATTCCCGAACTTCCTTTCTGATTCAAACAGGCCGTACCGCGGCCTTGTCCCGCAAGGGGATACCGTCCCCTCGCCTTCGCTCGGAGACATATCCCACCGGGGGATACCGTCCCCTCGCCTTCGCTCGGAGACATAAACCTGGAAAAAACAGTTGGTCCGCAGATTTGCGCAGATGGATCAACAAGATTGGAGGGCCTGGCACATCACCCATCGGGTTGCCTGCCGATCGCCTCCAACCCACGGAATTACCACGCTCTAATCTGTGAAAATCTGCGTCATCTGCGGAAAATAGGATAAAAAAACCGGCCCGTGGTTTCCCAGGGGCCGGTTCAACGAGGGTGGGTATGCTCCCTAGCCCTCCTCCTCCTCCATAAGACTTATCAGGCGCCCTTGGTGTCGATGTCGCCTTCCAGGCTCGGATAGCGCACATGGTCAACCAGTTCCTGGATTTCCTTGTTCGGCGCCGGGGAAATCAGGCTGCCGATGATGATGCCAAGGAAACCGGCGGGAATGCCGAAGGTGCCTGCGGAGATCGGGGCGATATCCCACCACAGCGGTGCATTGACGCCGAAGAACGGATAGGTCATGTACATGTAGTAGGCGCACACACCAAGGCCCAAGCTCATGCCCAGCACCGCGCCGAGGTAGTTGGCGCGCTTCCAGAACACCCCGCAGACCAGCGCCGGGAAGAAGCCCGAGGCCGCCAGCGAGAAGGCCGCGCCGACCAGGAACAGGATGTCGCCCGGCTTCAGGCTGGTGACGTAGGCGGCACACAGCGCCACCACGAGCAACAGGCCCTTGGACACCGCCAGACGGCGAACCGTCGAGGCGTTCGGGTCGATCATCTTGTAGTACAGGTCGTGCGACATCGCGTTGGCGATGGTCAGCAGCAGGCCGTCAGCGGTGGAAAGCGCCGCTGCCAGACCACCCGCCGCCACGAGGCCCGAGATCACGTAGGGCAGACCCGCGATTTCCGGGGTTGCCAGCACGATCAGGTCGCCGCCGATGACGATTTCCGCCAGCTGCACGATGCCGTCCTTGTTGATGTCGGCGATGTTCATCAGCGTCTTGTCCACCGTGGACCAGTTGCTGACCCAGGCCGGCAAGGAAGCAAAGCTGGATCCCACCAGATTGCTGTACACCTCGTACTTGGCCAGGATGGCCAGCGCCGGTGCGGTGAAGTACAGCAGGAAGATGCAGAACAGGCCCCAGAACACCGAGACGCGCGCCTCATGCACCGATGGCGTCGTGTAATAGCGCATCAGGATGTGCGGCAGGGCGGCGGTACCGATCATCAGGCACGCGATCAGGGCGAGGAAGTTCTTCTTCGCCTTGCTGCGGTTCTTCTCGATCTCTTCCGGCGTCTTGCCACCGACGGCAAAGGCCTCGGCATGCGCCTTGACCGGGGCAGCGCGAGCACCGACACCCTTCTCGGCAGTCCAGGCCTTCTTGGCCGCGGCAGCGTCGGCCGGGAAGTCCTTGATGGACTTCTCCGCGGCCTCAATGGCTTTCGGATCGGGAGTCGCTTCGGCCTTGAGGGCGTTCAGCTTCTCGACCAGCTTGGCCTTTTCCGCCGCGAGGAAGCCGGCGCCGTCCTTTTCCAGGCCCGCCAGCTTGGCGGTGGCCGCGGCAGAACGCTCACGGAATATGGCGCGCACCGACTCTTCCTTGGCGCCCTTGGGCGTGGTCTTGTCGTTGAACTCCTTTTCCAGCGCCGTCACCTTGGGCAGGGCCGAGGTGTAAGCGGCGATCTGCGGGATCGGGATGCCGGTATGCTTCACCGACAGCCAGACCACCGGGATCATGTAGGCCACGATCAGGATGATGTACTGGGCCACCTGGGTCCAGGTCACCGCCTTCATGCCGCCGAGGAAGGAGCAGACCAGGATGCCGGCCAGACCCACGAACACGCCGACCTGGAACTCGAGGCCGGTGAAGCGCGAGGTGATGATGCCGACGCCGTAGATCTGCGCGATGACGTAGGTGAAGGAGCAGGTGATGGCTGCGATCACGCCGATCAGGCGCGGCAGATGGCCGCCGAAGCGCGCACCGAGGAAGTCCGGAATCGTGAACTGACCGAACTTGCGCAGGTAGGGCGCCAGCAGGATCGCCACCAGGCAGTAGCCGCCGGTCCAGCCCAGCACGAAGGCCAAACCGTCATAACCGGACAGGTACAGGGTGCCGGCCATGCCGATGAAGCTGGCGGCGGACATCCAGTCGGCGCCGGTCGCCATGCCGTTGAACAGGGCGGGCACGCGTCGGCCGGCGACGTAGTACTCGCCGACGTCGGCCGTCTTCGACATGAAGCCGATGCCGGCATACAGCATGATGGTGGCGAACAGGAAGATGTAGCCGAGGATCTTGTTCGGCACGCCCATCTGCTCGAGGATGCCGACGACAATGACGAAGGCAACGAAACCGCCGGTATAGAAGCTGTAGTAGCGCTTCAGGTTGGCGGCAAATTGGGATTGGGTAACTTCAGCCATGTTAGTCGAGCTCCCCTTCGTGGACGCCGTATTCCTTGTCCAGGTTGTTCATGTAATGGGCGTAGTACCAAATGATCGCAACGTAGATGATCAAGGAGCCTTGCGCCGACATGTAGAAGCCCAGGGGGCCGATGATGGTGATTTCGTTGAGCTCGCGGGCAAACCAGCCCATGACGAACGTGAACACGAACCAGAGGACGAGCAGAAAGCTGCTCATCTTGAGGTTTATGTTCCAGTACTGCTTGTGTTTTTCAGTGAGTTGCATCTAGCACTCCTCCTTTTTGGCTATACGGCAAACCGGAACAGTTCGCCGTTCTTCCTGGGACGCACCCCGGGTTCCCCGTGTTATGCGCCTACCGTATCCCCGGAGCAGTACCAATGGCATAGATCAACGCCAATTGCCCCAAGATGCCGGCATTGTCGTCCGGCAATCCTGACGGGAAGCTTACAGGCCGACAGGAAAGCTTCCCGAAGCCAATGGCGGCTGGCTCCGCGGACCGTCGCCGCCCTCCAAGTAGCGCGGGAAGCTGACACGGAACAGGCTGCCCCTGCCCTGACTGCCGGCCAGCAGGTCTATCCTGGCCTGGTGCAGCTCGGCGATCTCGGCGGCAATCGGCAGGCCCAGCCCACTACCGTCGGCATCGGTCCCCAGCACGCGATAGAAGCGATCGAAAACATTGGCGCGTTCCTCCGGCGGAATGCCGATGCCGTCATCTTCCACCTCGACCACCGCCAGGGCGCCGGCATGGGTACGCACCGTGACGTGGCCACCGACCGGGGTGTACTTGATTGCATTGTCCACCAGATTGGACAGCAGCTCGCGCAACAGCAAGGGAACGCCGTTGATCAGCAGGGGGCGGCCACTGGCCTCGAAACCGAGGTCTATCCTTTTCGCCAGCGCGCGTACCACCAAGTCCCCGGTGACGCTGCGCGCCAGATCGTCGAGGTCGAGCGGCACCACGCGGTGCACTTTTTCATGGCTGGCTTCGGCGCGGGCCAGGATCAGCAACTGGTTGATCATGTGGGAAGCCCGGTCGGTGCTCTCGGCAATCAGTTGCAGGGCATTGCGCATCTGCACCGGATCGGTTTCCGAAAGGGCGAGTTCGGTCTGGGTCTTGAGCCCTGTGAGCGGCGTGCGCATCTGGTGCGCGGCCTGGGCAATGAAGCGCTGCTGGGCTTGCAGGTTCTCTTCCAGCCGCCCCATCATCTCGTTGAAAGCCACCACCAGTGGCCGCACTTCGTCCGGCACGCGATTGGCCGGGATCGGCGACAGATCGGTGGGCCGGCGGCGGCGGATGCGCTCGCGCAGCCTGTGCAGGGGGGCGATGCCGCGGGTCAGGCCCAGATACACCAGGATCACCGCCAGCGGAATGATGGCGAATTGCGGCAGCAGCACGCCGGAAATGATCCGCGAGGAAAGCAGTTCCCGCTTGTGCAGGGTTTCCGCCACTTGCACGATGATCGGCGGCAGACCGCTCCTCACGGGAATGAAGGCATAGGCGATCCGCACGTTCTCGGCTTCGATGCGATCGTCGCGAAACATGACCTTGCGCGCTTCAATGTTTGCCGGCAATGTCGGCCAGGGAATTTCCCGGTCGCCGTGAATGATCTTGTTGCTGGGGCCGACCACCTGATAGTAGGTCGTGTCGACATCGTCCGCCCGCAGCAGCGTGCGTGCCGACGCCGGCAGGCTCACCGTCACCCTTCCGCCTTCCACATTCACCAGGCGCACGATGGCGGTGACGTTGTCGGCCAGGGCCTGGTCGTAGGGCTGGTCGGCGATGTAGCTGGCGACGTGGTTGGTGGCGGCGATCGAGATCGGCCACAGCAGCAGCAGCGGCGCCAGCATCCAGTCGAGGATTTCGCCGAACAGAGAATTCGGGTATTCGACATAAAGGAAGGGATTCGGACCGCGCAGGTTCGGCGAGACAGGCGCCGCGGGTTTGTCGAACAGGTCTTCGCTTTGCGGGCCGCCGGGCCCGCCTTGCGCGCCGCGATCAGCTGCGGTCATCGGCGGAAACAGTGGCGTCGGACGGTTTCTCCAGGCAATACCCCAAGCCACGCACCGTTGTAATGCGGGCATCGCCGGGTTCGAGCTTCTTGCGCAGGCGGTGGATATACACCTCGATGGCGTTGTTGCTGACTTCCTCGCCCCAGCTGCACAACTGGTCGACCAGTTGTTCCTTCGCCACCAGGCGCCCGGCACGCAGCAACAGGATTTCGAGCAGCGCCAATTCACGCGCCGAGAGCTCGACGATCTCGCCGTTGAGGCGGGCAATGCGTTCGGACTGGTCGTAGGACAAGGCCCCCACTTCGATCCGCGTCGGATTGCCGGTGCCGCGACGGGTGAGCGCCCTCACCCTGGCAAACAGTTCCGGCAGGGCAAAAGGCTTGGTCAGGTAATCGTCGGCGCCGGCATCCAGCCCGCGTACGCGGTCTTCGACGCCGTCCTGGGCGGTGAGCACCAGTACCGGCATGGTGACTTTGCGCGCCCGCAGTCGCTTGAGCACATCGATCCCCGACAGCCGCGGCAAGCCCAGATCAAGGATCAGCAAATCGTAGGGCTGGGAGAGCAGGGCCGTGTCGGCATCGGCGCCGTTGTTGACGTGGTCGACCGCATAACCGGATTTGCGCAGGGCGGCGATCAAGCCCTGGGAAATGATGCGATCGTCTTCTGCAAGCAGTAGTCTCATGGCGTCATTGTGGCTGGAAATTGGCGGGTGCGACGTTCATCGCCCCCAGCTTGCCACAAATCAGGCCTTGGGCAAGCGGGCGCTGACACCCGCCCAAAATGCCTCGGCTTTTTGCTTGCCCGCCATCCCCTGAAGGATGACGCGGCATTTTTCCAGCACGACCGCGAGATCCTCCACGCCTTTGGCCTTCTCGATCAGCGCGGTCAGGTCGTCGGCCGCCGGGCCCATGAGGTCAACCAGAG
>Ga0208229_1000368_pt1 | contig 11634 bp, 11 predicted proteins | sample LakMenEpi22Aug11_FD_150725 | JGI IMG/M metagenome (GOLD analysis project Ga0208229, IMG submission 150725) | Freshwater microbial communities from Lake Mendota, WI - 22AUG2011 deep hole epilimnion (SPAdes) | ecosystem: Environmental > Aquatic > Freshwater > Lake > Epilimnion/Euphotic zone ... | reverse complement strand
CCCGCCGATGGGGCGGGGCTTTAACGGCCTCGAAGAGGAGGAGGCCGAGGAGGAGACGGTTCGCGTCAGGAGTGGCGCGTGTTCGGGTTCCAGCTGAAGCAGGCGCGCAACAGATCATTGGCGCGGGTGGTCAAGCGGGGGCCGGAGGAGGGGCGGCGCGGCTCCGAATTCTGCGGATTCCACGAGAACAGCCATTGAAGGATCTTGCTTGCATGGAGCGCGGAATCGGCCAGCGGGCGGAGATAGGCGCCAATGCGCGTGGCCAGCAGCCTCTGGAGGCGCGCCATTTCTTCGGTGCGCATTTGACGGGCGTGGCGTTCGATCCGGTTGATGTCGACGCTGTTCATGATGGAGTCCTCTTTGTGCATTGCAATATGGCTACAATGTAATTACTTCTTCCAAAAACAACAATAAGCAAATATGGAACAACATTGATGAAAAATATTCAATAATCAGGACATGGACAGGACTCACGAGATGACTGCATTCGTTCGCGCAGTGGAAAGCGGAGGGTTTTCCGCTGCGGCGCGAGGTTTGGGGCTGACGCCCTCGGCGCTGTCCAAACTGGTGACACGACTCGAAGACCGCCTCGGCGCCCGCCTGTTGCAGCGGACCACGCGGCGCTTGCAACTGACGGCGGAAGGCGAGACCTTCTATGTTCGTGCCCAAGCCATCCTCAAGGCCATGGATGAAGCCGAGGCGGAAGTTGCCGAAGCCGGCGCCAGTCCGCGCGGCCAGTTGCGCCTGCATTGCGGCTCCACCTTCGGCATGCACCAGCTGGCGCCCGCGATTCCGCGCTTCCAGGCGCGCCATCCGGCGGTCGCCATCGACATCACGATCAGCGACGAGCGGCTGGACATGATGCAGGAGGGGGTGGACCTCGCCATCCGCATCGGTCCGCTGGAGGAATCCTCGCTGGTGGCGCGGCGCATCTGCAACCTGGAGCGGGTGATCTGCGCCGCGCCGGATTACCTCGCGCGACACGGCACGCCGCGCACGCCGGACGACCTGCAACGCCACAACTGCCTGTGGATGACCAGCCAGCCCGCGTTGCGGCGCTGGCCCTTCGACACCGACGAGGGCATTCGCGTGGTCCATGTCGATGGCAACGTCGTCACCAACAACGCCGAGACCGTGCTGCAACTCGCCGTCGCCGGCGTCGGCGTGACGCGCCTGTCCGACGTGGTGGTGGCCGAGGCGATCCGCGCCGGCAGCCTGGTGCCCATCCTTACCGACTGGCATCACGTCGAGCCGGTGCCCCTGTTCGCCACCTATCCCAGCGGCCGCAACCTGTCGCCCAAGGTCAGGGCGATGGTCGATTTCCTGGTCGAGGAATTCGGCGGCGCGCCCTGGCGGCAGGCACGCGCCTGAAATCACGACGAGAATGCGCACATGGCTACCCTGATCCTGCATCCCGGCAAGGAAAAATCCGTCCTGCGCCGCCATCCCTGGCTGTTCTCCGGCGCGGTGGCGCAGCTCGACGGCCGCGCGCGGCCCGGCGATACGGTCGATGTCGTTGCCAGCGACGGTCGGCCGCTGGCGCGCGCGGCATGGAGCCCGGCTTCGCAGATCCGCGCCCGGATCTGGAGCTTCGATGTCGACGAGGGCATCGACCATGCCTTTTTCAAGCGTCGCGTCGCGGTTGCCGTGGCGCGGCGCGCTGCCCTGCCGGAATTGGCCGGGCAGCAGGGCCTGCGCCTGATCCATGCCGAGTCCGACGGCCTGCCCGGCGTCATCGCCGACCGCTACGGCGATACCGTGGTGGTGCAACTGACCACGACCGGCGCCGACAAGTGGCGTGCCGCCATCGCCGACTCCTTGCACAAGGCCACCGGCTGTGCGCGCATTTACGAACGATCGGACGTCGAGGTGCGCAGCCTCGAAGGCCTCGAATCCGTCACCGGCTGGCTGCATGGAACGGCCCCCGCCGACGAACTGGTGATCGCGGAAAACGGCGTGCGCATGACCGTCGATTTCGTCGGCGGCCACAAGACCGGCTTCTACCTCGACCAGCGCGAGAATCGCCGCCGCGTCGCCGAACTTGCGCAGGACCGCCGCGTACTCAACTGCTTCTGCTACACGGCCGGGTTTTCGCTGCAGGCGCTGGCCGGCGGCGCGCGGGAGGTCGTGTCAATGGACAGCTCCGGTCCGGCGCTGGAAACCGCGCGGCGCAACCTCGCGCTCAATCCGCGGCTCGATGCCGCGCGCGCAACATGGATCGAGGCCGACGTCTTCGCCGAGCTGCGCAACATGCGCGGTGCCGGCGAGCGCTATGACCTGATCATCCTCGACCCGCCCAAGTTCGCCCACACCGCCGCGCACGCCGAGCGTGCCGCGCGCGCCTACAAGGACATCAATGTGCAGGCGCTGCATCTGCTGGCGCCGGGCGGCCTGCTGATGACGTATTCATGCTCGGGCGGCGTCAGTCCGGATCTGTTCCAGAAGATCGTTGCCGGCGCCGCGCTGGACGCCAGGCGCACGGCGCGCATCGTGCAGCGCCTGCAGGGCGCCGCCGACCATCCGGTCGATCTGGCGTTTCCCGAAGGCGAATACCTGAAGGGTCTGCTGTTGCAGGTTGATTGATCCAGGGAAGTTCAGACGCGATCCGATCGGGTGTATCAGACCCTTGGTTCACTGATGGCATGGAGGCGCCCATGGCGGTAAGATGACGCAAATGGAAAGCGCGCATGGATCGCAGATATCGACATCGTCCAATCCCGCGAAAGCATTGGAGCGGCGGCGCGAGAGTATCGCCAGGAGAACGACCGCCAGAAAGAAATCGGAGCTCGGGCAGTTCATGACCGCGGCGCCTATCGCCAACTTCATGTCGCGGCTTTTCTCCGGACTTTCCGGCGCCGAAATCCGATTGCTGGACGCTGGAGCAGGCATGGGTTCGCTGGTGGCCGCATTCGAACGCGAAGCCGTGAATAGAGGGGCCGTGTCCATCAGCGCCGAAGCATGGGAGATCGACCCGGAGATGGTTCCCCATCTGGAGGAAACGCTGATGGAACTGGCTGCGTCCTCCGCGTTTTCGTATTCGATCAAGGACGGCGACTTCGTCTGGGCCGCGAGCCGGGATATTGCGCTTCGGAAGCCCCCCCGCTTTACCCACGCCATCCTCAATCCGCCCTACAAGAAACTCGGCGGCAAGTCCGACGAACGCATGGCGCTGCGCGACGCCGGAATCGAGACCGGGAATTTTTACTCCGCGTTCGTGGCTCTCGCCTTGCTCTTGCTCGAAGAGGGTGGCGAACTGGTTGCGATCACGCCTCGCAGTTTTTGCAACGGTACCTATTTTCGTTCGTTCCGGCAGTTGATGCTGGTCCGGGCGGCCTTGACGCACGTGCACGTTTTCGAGTCGAGGACGAAAGCATTCAAGGGTGACGAGGTACTGCAGGAGAACGTCATTTTTCGCCTGGTCAAGGGTGCGCAACAGGGGAACGTGACGGTGTCCACCAGCACGGATGGAAGCTTTGCCGATATTCGTGAACGACCCGTGCCCTTCACCGAGGTTGTATTGCCGGGTGACACGGAGGCGATCATTCATCTCGTGCCCGACGAGGACGGCGTGGCGCGAAACGAGATGGCGCGCTTCACGAACAGCCTGGAGGATATCGGGATCGGTGTTGCGACCGGCCCCGTGGTGGATTTTCGCCTGAGAGAATACCTGTCCGACGAGCCGAGACCGACATCTGTTCCACTGATCTATCCGATGCACTTCGAGAACGGCTTCGTCATCCATCCGAAGACCGGAAGGAAGCCCAACTGGATCGACAGAAACGATATGACGGAGAAATGGCTGATGCCCTCTGGACACTACGTCCTTGTCCGCAGACTGTCTTCGAAGGAGGAAAAGCGGCGGCTTGTTCCCGCCGTGTTCGATCCGGCGGAGATCGCCGGAGAAAAAATCGGCTTCGAAAACCATGTCAATGTATTCCACAAGAAAAAGGCGGGACTTCCAGCGGATATCGCACGGGGCCTTGCGGTCTGGCTCGGATCGACGACGGCGGACGAATGGCTGCGTCGTTTCAACGGACATACACAGGTCAATGCGGGGGATCTGCGGGCGTTGCGCTACCCTGATCTCGAAACCTTGAAGGCATGGGGCCGCAGGATCGGTGACACGCTTCCCTCGCAAGAAGAAATCGACGCGATGGTGGCGCAGCGCGGCAAAGCGGGAAGTGCATGGGAAAAATAGACCAGGCTATCGGGATCATCGCCGCTCTCGGATATCCGAAGGCGCAGCAGAATGAGCGCAGCGCATTGGCTTTGCTCGCGCTGATCCAGCTCAAGGAGCGAGGCTCCTGGAAGAACCTCAAGGCTCCGCGGCTCGGGGTGCGGGCGATACTCGATTTTTGCCGGAACGATTACTCCAGACCTTATGCCGAGAACTCCCGCGAGTCGTTTCGCAAGGAGACGCTACACCAGTTCGTTGCCGGGGGCCTTGTTCTTCAGAACCCGGACCAACCGGACAGGGCGCCAAACAGCCCGAAGTGGTGCTATCAGATCGCGCCGGACGCCAAACTTCTGCTGGAGACCTACGGCACTTCGGAGTGGAAGCCTTCGTTGAATGCCTACCTCGCCAATGTCGCCACGCTGTCGGAGCGTTATGCCGCTGCTCGCGAGATGGAAATGACGCCGTGCCGGCTGCCCGGTGGCAAGGTGCTCAAGCTTGCACCCGGGCCGCATGGCGAACTGATCCGGGATATCGTCGAACAGTTCGCGCCACGATTCGTTCCCGGTTCCCGGCTGCTCTATGTGGGAGACACCGGCAACAAATCCATTGTGTTCGACGAGGCTGGCTTCGCACAAACAGGTGTGACGCTCCACGGTCGGGGCAAGCTACCGGACGCGGTATTCCTCGACGAAAAAAGAAACTGGCTCGTCCTCGTCGAGTCGGTCACCAGCGTCGGCCCCATGGACGGCAAGCGGCACGCGGAACTGATGTCCCTTTTTGCGAAATCGACGGCTGGTCTGGTCTTTGTAACCGCGTTTCCCAATCGCGGCATGATGGCCCGGTTCCTCGGTGATCTGGCGTGGGAGACCGAGGTTTGGTGCGCCAGCGATCCAACCCACATGATCCACTTCAACGGCGATCGCTTTCTCGGGCCGCATTAGCATGACTATTCCGGCAAAGATCGATGGCGAGCGTATATCCTATCGGGCTACCGGATTGAGCGTTGCGGGCAGTGTGTTCTAATACGCGCCCCATGCGCCGCTTCCTGCACCCCTTCCTCGCCCTGTTGCTCTCGCTGCTGCTGGTCGGCGGCCAGCAGGCCGCGCTCGCCCACATGCTCGGGCATGCGACGACAACGGGAGCCGTTGAAGTTGCGCAGGAAGGCGATGCCGGCCACGACGCGGCGCTGGTCCTGTCGCATACCTGCACCACCTGCCTGGCCTTCGCCGGCGCCGATGCGGCGCCCCCCGTGTCGATCGCTCCGCTGGCAACAGCGTCCGGTCATGTGGCGGCACCCGTTGCCGCCGTGTCGCCAGCGCCGACTCTTCGATTCGTTGCGGCGTTTCGCAGCCGCGCTCCACCCCTGCTCTAAAGCCCCCTGACGTTTTTCCGCGCCGTCGGCCTGTCGCCGCCCGGTGCTTCCCGTCATTTGCTTCTGGAGCAATCATGAATCGCACATCCGTATCCGTGCTGGCCGCCTGTGGCGTGCTGGCGAGCTTTCCGGCCGCCGCCGATGCCGGCCTGCAAGCCCTGCGCGAGGAAATCGCGCAGATGAGAAAGTCCTACGAACAGCGCATCGACGCGCTGGAAAAGCGCCTGGCCCAGGCCGAGAGCACTTCGATCCAGGCCAGGACCGCCGCCGACAGCGCCGCGAGCAAGGCTGCGCGTCAGGGCGATGCCAAGGCCGGCGGCTTCAATCCCGAAATTTCGCTGACCCTGCAAGGCGCCCTGACCCGGACGCAGCGCGATCCCGCAACATGGACCCTGCAAGGCTTCGTGCCGCCGGGCGAGCCCGACGAGGTCGGCCCGCCGCGCCGCCGCGGCTTCAGCCTGCAGGAAAGCGAGCTCGGCATTGCCGCCAACATCGATCCGAACTTTCGCGGCTACCTCAACCTGGCCATGACGCCGGACAACACGGTGGCACTCGAAGAGGCCTATTTCCAGACCCTCGGCCTCGGCGCCGGGCTGACGCTCAAGGGCGGCCGCTTCCTGTCCGGCATCGGCTACCAGAACGAAATACATCCGCATGCCTGGGATTTCGCCGACGCGCCGCTGGCCTACACGGCTTTCTTCGGCAACAAGCTGACGGCGGAAGGCGTGCAGCTGAAATGGCTGGCGCCGACCGAGACCTTCATCGAACTCGGCCTCGAAGGCGGCCGCGACAACAGCTTCCCCGGCGGCGCCAGGAACAAGAGCGGCACGGCGCTGGGCGCGGCCTTTGCCCGCATCGGCGGCGACGCCGGCATCGCGAACACCTGGCGCGCCGGCCTGTCGTACGTGGCGACCAATCCCGGCGCGCGCGCCTACGACGGCGTCGATGCCACCGGCCTCGCCACCAGCAATACTTTCGCCGGCAGGAGCCGTACCGTCGGCGCCGACTTCGTCTGGAAATGGGCGCCCAACGGCAATCCGGTCGAGCGCAACTTCAAGCTGCAGGCCGAGGTTTTTCGTCGCAGCGAAACCGGCAAGCTGACGTGCGCCGAACGCGACACCAGCGGCGCCTGCGGCGGGGCGGCGGGGCTGACCGACAGCTATGACGCGCGCCAGTCGGGCTGGTACGCGCAGGGCGTGTGGCAGTTCATGCCGCGCTGGCGCGCTGGCTTCCGCCATGACCGGCTCGATTCCGGGGCGACGACGCTGGGCCCGACGCTGGTCGCCGCCGACCTGCCGCAACTGGCGGCGTGGAAGCCGCGACGCGACACGGTGATGGTCGACTTCGCCTCGTCCGAGTTCGCGCGCCTGCGCTTCCAGGTCGCGCGCGACGATTCGCGCGGACCGGGGCTGCGCGACAACCAGTTCTGGGTGCAGTACATCATGAGCCTGGGTGCCCACGGCGCGCACAAGTTCTGAGGAGATGGCAATGCGAATTTTCATGATGCTTCTTGCCGCGCTGCTGTCTTTCCCCACGCAGGCGGCGCTCAACGTACTGGCCACGGTGCCCGAATGGGCGGCACTGGCGCAGGAAATTGCCGGCGACAAAATCAAGGTGAGTTCCGCCACCACGGCCTTGCAGGATCCGCACCGGATCGACGCGCGGCCGTCGCTGATCGCGCGGGCGCGCAACGCCGACCTGCTCATCGCCACCGGCGCCGAACTGGAGGTGGGTTGGCTGCCGGTGGTGCAGCGCGAATCCGGCAACGCACGCATCCAGAGCGGCCAGCCCGGCTATTTCGAAGCGGCCGCCCACGCCCGCATGCTGGAAGTGCCGGCCAGGCTGGATCGCGCCGACGGCGACGTGCATGCCAACGGCAATCCGCACATCAACACCGATCCACGCGTCTACCTCAAGGTCGGCGAAGCGCTGGCGGCACGCATGGCGCAGCTCGATCCGCCCAATGCGGCGGCCTACCACGCAGGCTATGCGGCTTTCGCGGCGCGCTGGCGCGCGAACCTGGTGCGCTGGGAAAAGCAGGCCGCGAGTTTGCGCGGGCAGCCGGCCGTCGTCCAGCACAAGTCCTTTTCCTACCTGCTCGACTGGCTGGGGTTGAAGGAAGTGGCGACGCTGGAACCCAAGCCGGGCGTCGAGGCCTCCGCCGCACACCTCTCGCGCGTGCTTGATCAGGTGCGCGTGCAAAAGCCGCGCTGGGTGATCCGCGCGGTCTGGGAAAGCAGCCGCGCCACCGACTGGTTCGCCGCCAACAGCGGCACGCCGGCCGTGGTGCTGCCTTTCACCGTCGGCGGCAGCGAGGCGGCGAAGGATCTCGCCAGCCTGTTCGACGATACGCTGGCGCGCCTGCTGGTGGTGAAATGAAACGGCAAGAAGCGCATATCCGCAGATTTCGCAGATTTCGCGGATTGCGCTCGGGTTCATCTGCGTCAATCTGCGAAATCTGCGGACTGAATCAAGGCTTTTGAAATGAACACACTCGACTGGACCCTGCTCATCGCTCCCTTCGCCGCCGGCCTGCTGGTGCTGGCGACGCATGTCGTGCTGGGCATCGACGTGCTGCGGCGGGGCATCATTTTCATCGACCTGGCGATCGCCCAGGTGGCGGCGCTGGGCGCCGTCGCCGCCAGCCTGACCGACCTCGATGCCGTGTTTCATGATCTGCCGCACGGCATGGGCGCCCAACTGGCCGCCGCGCTGGCGGCAGGCGTCGGCGCCCTGCTGCTGACCTGGTGCGAGCGCCGCTGGCCGGATATCCAGGAAGCGCTGATCGGCCTCGTGTTTGTCTTCGCCGCCGCCGCCGGCATCCTGTTGCTGGCGCATCACCCGCATGGCGGCGAGCATCTGCGCGACCTGCTGGCCGGCCAGTTGTTGTGGGTGGGCTGGGAGCGCCTGCTGCCGGTGGCACTGCTCTATGTAGGTGTCCTGTTGCTGTGGATGGGGCCGGCGCAGCGCTGGCCGCGCCTCGGTTTCTACCTGCTGTTCGCCGTCACGGTGACGGCTTCGGTGCAACTGGTGGGCGTGCTGCTGGTGTTCACCAGCCTGATCGCACCTGCCGTCGCGACGCGCGCTTTCGGCGGCAGGCGGCGTGTCGTCATCGCCTATCTGCTGGGTGCGGCGGGCTATGCCACCGGCCTCGCCCTTTCGCTATATGCCGACCTTCCCGCCGGGGCGACCGTGGTCTGCTGCCTGTGCCTGCTGGCGCTGGCCGGGCTGAGCTGCTTCAGGCCCGTGGCCGGCGGGTTATACTCTCCGATCCCCAACAAAAGCACGCATGATTAGTGCTCCAGATCAGCTGTGGCAGACGACAACGACGATCTGATGTCCCTCGATTTCACGGTGCCCGGTGCGTTCGAAGCGCCGCCGGAGGAGCCTGCCGCGCCTGAAATCCCCGCGCCTCCCGCGGCGCCACCGGCACCGGTGCGTCCGCCCATGCCGGCCGCGCTCGAAGAGGCCGCAAGAATGTACGCCGCCGGGCAGGAGCTGGAAGCCATGCGCCGGCTGGAGTCCGCGATCAAGAACGGCGAGGACCTCGGTGATGCCGCCGTGCGTGCCTGGGGCTGCCTGTTCGAATTGCTGCAGGTGCTTGGCCGCCGTCCGGCTTTCGATGCACTGGCGCTGACTTTTGCGCGCCGCTTCGAGAAGTCGCCGCCGACCTGGAGCCCGGTGGTCGATGGTCCGCATGTCGCCAGCGAGAGCAGTGGCGGGCGGGCCCACGTTTCGCTCTCCGGCATGCTGGATGCCGGCATCGGCGAAGTCCTCAAGCAGACCATGAAGCTGGCGGCCACCAGCGCCATGGTGCGCATGGACCTGACCAAGCTGGAAGATGCCGACAACAACGGCGCGACGCTGCTGATGCGCGCGCTGGCCGCGCTGAAACGGGCGAAGAAGGAAATCGTGTTCGGCAACCCCGAGCATCTGGCGCAGATCCTCTCGGCGAAACTGGTGCCGGGGGAGCGCAGCAACGAATCGATGTGGCTGCTGCTGCTGGAGCTGTATCAGCAGGCATTCCGGCAGGATGCCTTCGAGGAGGCGGCGGTGAATTACGCCGTGACCTTCGAGGTTTCACCGCCATCGTGGGAGGCACTGCCGCCACGGGCCGCCGAGGCGCCGCAGGCATCGTCCGCAAACGGCCCCAAGTCCGACGAATTTGTCCTGCGCGGGCAGATGCTGGGCGCCAACGCCGCCCAGTTTGCGCCGCTGGACGCGGCGCTGGCCGGCAGCGAGGAGTTCGACATCGACGCCCACAATCTGGTGCGCATCGACGCCGGCAGCGCGGCGCACCTGCTCGACGTCCTGACCCGCCTGCATGACTCCGGTAAAAAGTTGCGCATCATCGGCCTGAGCACGCTGGTGGCGGCCTATCTGGAATCGCTGGGCTACACAGACGTAGCCGAGCTGCGCGCCCGCGTCATCTGAACCCTTTCAGCAAGGATTTCCATGGAGCAATACCACGGCACCACCATTCTTTCCGTGCGCCGCGGCAGCAGCGTCGCCCTTGGCGGCGACGGCCAGGTCACGCTGGGCAACATCGTGGTCAAGGCCACCGCGCGCAAGGTGCGGCGGCTCTACAACGAGCAGATCCTGGCCGGATTCGCCGGCGGCACGGCGGACGCCTTCACGCTGTTCGAGCGCTTCGAGGCCAAGCTGGAACAGTACCAGGGCAACCTGCTGCGCGCCGCCGTGGAACTGGCCAAGGACTGGCGCACCGACCGCGCGCTGCGCCGGCTGGAAGCCATGCTTTCGGTGGCCGACCGCGAGCATTCGCTGATCATCACCGGCAACGGCGACGTGCTGGAACCGGAATACGGACTGGTCGCCATCGGCAGCGGCGGCGCCTATGCGCAATCGGCCGCGCGCGCCCTGCTGGAGAACACGACCTTGTCCCCGGCCGAAATCGTCAAGAAGTCGCTGGAAATCGCCGGCGACCTTTGCATCTATACCAACCAGAACCACATCATCGAAATTCTGGACTGAGGTTGCCCGAATGTCCTCCATGACTCCCGCGGAAATCGTTTCCGAACTCGACAAGCACATCGTCGGCCAGGCGCGCGCCAAGCGCGCCGTGGCGATCGCCCTGCGCAACCGCTGGCGCCGCATGCAGGTGGCCGATCCGCTGCGCACCGAGATCACGCCGAAGAACATCCTGATGATCGGCCCCACCGGCGTCGGCAAGACCGAAATCGCGCGGCGCCTGGCGCGGCTGGCCAATGCGCCCTTCATCAAGATCGAGGCGACCAAGTTCACCGAGGTCGGCTACGTCGGGCGCGACGTGGACACCATCATCCGCGACCTCGCCGAGACGGCGATCAAGAACGCCCGCGAGGAGGCCATGCGCATCGTGCGCGACCGCGCCATGGATGCCGCCGAGGATCGTGTGCTCGACGTGCTGCTGCCACCGGCAAGAGTCGGCGCTGGCGATACGCCGGAAGAAAGCTCGACGCGCCAGAAATTCCGCAAGAAGCTGCGCGAAGGCGAACTCGACGACAAGGAAATCGAAATCGAAGTCGCCGCCCCGCAGGCCAGCATGGAAATCTTCGCGCCGCCCGGCATGGAAGACCTGACGCAGCAGATCCAGGGCATGTTCCAGAACATCGGCGGCGGCAAGAAGCGGCAGCGCAAGATGAAAATTTCGGATGCCATGAAATCGCTGGCCGACGAAGAGGCCGTGCGCCTGATCAACGACGAGGAAGTCAAGGCCGAGGCGCTGAAGAACGTCGAGCAGAATGGCATCGTCTTCCTCGACGAGATCGACAAGATCGCTTCGCGCTCCGAAGCCCACGGCGCCGAGGTTTCGCGCCAGGGTGTGCAGCGGGACCTCTTGCCGCTGGTCGAGGGCACCACGGTGTCGACCAAGTACGGCATGATCAAGACCGACCACATCCTGTTCATCGCCAGCGGCGCCTTCCATGTGGCCAAGCCCTCCGACCTGATTCCTGAATTGCAGGGGCGCTTCCCGATCCGCGTCGAACTCGATTCGCTGTCGGTGGACGACTTCCAGCGGATACTCACGCAGACCGACGCCTGCCTGACACGCCAGTACCAGGCCCTGCTGGCGACCGAAGACGTG
>Ga0208229_1000365_pt1 | contig 11665 bp, 7 predicted proteins | sample LakMenEpi22Aug11_FD_150725 | JGI IMG/M metagenome (GOLD analysis project Ga0208229, IMG submission 150725) | Freshwater microbial communities from Lake Mendota, WI - 22AUG2011 deep hole epilimnion (SPAdes) | ecosystem: Environmental > Aquatic > Freshwater > Lake > Epilimnion/Euphotic zone ... | reverse complement strand
CTTATTAATACGGTTTCCTCGTGGTGTTGGTATGGATTCCCAATTTTCATTTTTCCAATCCGGAAAATGTTGGCGTAACCAATCACCCATCGGTGTTTCGATACCCATTATTTTCAGCTTCCATTCTCGTCCGGTGACTGCGGTTTTCGAAATTCTGTCGAATAATTCTTTGTTGTTTCGAATACGCCCAAGAACCACCATTGTCTGAATTTCGTTAAGTTCCCCATCAGCCCATTCAGCGGCAGGCTGCCAGTTTGCCACGATAGAAGTCGGCGTCGGTGGCTGCACCCGTTTGCAGTCCGTGCTGCGCCGCCAGTGCCTGGCGAAGCCAGATCCAGGCCAGCACCGTGTGGCCGAAGGCTTCGAGGAAAAGCACGGCATTGGCCAGTGCCAGGGTCGGGTTGCTCGCCAATACCGGGCCGAGCGCCTGCAGCGTGGTCGCCACTTCGCCGAGCGCCGTGCCGAGGTCCGTGGCGTAGGTTGCCAGCGCGGAGTCGCCTTGCGCTTCCGCGATGGTCTTCTGCACCTCGGCGGCGAGCAGCTTCATCGCCGCGCCATTGTTCATGATCGCCTTGCGTCCGAGCAGGTCCAGCGCCTGGATGCCGTGGGTGCCTTCATGGATGGGGTTGAGGCGGTTGTCGCGGTAGAACTGTTCGACCGGGTATTCGCGGGTGTAGCCATAGCCGCCGTGGATCTGGATCGCCAGGCTGTTGGCTTCGAGGCACCACTGCGAGGGCCATGATTTGGCGATCGGCGTCAGCAGGTCGAGCAGCAGGCCGGCTTCTTGAATCGCCGTCTCGCCAGCGCCGACTTTCGTCTCATCGACCAGCCGTGCGCAATACAGGCACAGCGCATAGCCGCCCTCGACGTAGGCCTTCTGCGCCAGCAGCATGCGGCGCACGTCGGCGTGCTCGATGATCGATATCTGCGGATCGACCGGATTCTTGTTGGTCGGCGCGCGGCCCTGCGGACGTTCCTGTGCGTAGGCCAACGAAGCCAGGTAGCCACGGTAGCCCAGCATCACGGCGCCCATGCCGACACCGATGCGGGCCTCGTTCATCATGTGGAACATGTAAGAGAGGCCCTTGTGCGGCTCGCCCACCAGTTCGCCGACGCATTGTTCCTTTTCGCCGAAGGCCAGCATGGTCGAGGTGGTGCCGCGATAACCCATCTTGTGGATCAGGCCCGTCAGCGTCACGTCGTTCTTCTGCCCCAATGTGCCGTCGTCATTGACGCGGAATTTCGGCACGATGAACAGCGAGATGCCCTTGACTCCCGGCGGCCCGCCGGGAATCTTGGCCAGCACCAGATGCACGATGTTTTCCGACAGTTCGTGATCGCCGGCGGAAATGAAAATCTTGTTGCCGCTGAGCGAGTAGCTGCCGTCGGCATTGGGCGTTGCCGTGGTCGTGATGTCGGACAGGCTCGACCCGGCCTGCGGCTCGGTCAGCGCCATGGTACCGAAGAAGCGGCCGGTGAGCAGTGGCTCCAGGTACTTCTTTTTCTGCACCTCGCTGCCGAAACGGTGGATGACGTTGGCGTTGCCGATGGTGAGGAAGGGGTAGGCGGCGGTGCCGACGTTGGCGCTCTTGAACAGCGAGAAGGCGGCCTGGGTCATGACCACCGGCAGCTGCATGCCGCCGCGTTCGAAGTCGTGCGCGGCGGCGATGAAGCCGGCGTCGCAGAAGGCCTTCAGCGCCTCCTTGACCTCGGGGATCATGCTCACGCGCTGACCGTCGAAAGTCGGTTCGTGTTCGTCGGCCTTGCGGTTGTGCGGCGCGAACTTTTCGGTCGCCATGGCCTCGGCGGTGTCGAGCACGGCGAGGAAGGTTTCCTTGCTGTGTTCGGCGTAACGCGGACGGGCGGTCAACGACTCGGTGTCGAGCACCTCAAACAGCTGGAATTCGAGGTCGCGGCGGTTGATGATGGCATTCATGTTGAAGGTGTTTTTGGGTCCGCAGATTTCGCGGATTTGCGCAGAAAGATCAAGATGCTTGCGATAACAGTTCGGATTTCAATCTGTGAAAATCTGCGACATCTGCGGAAAATTGCCGTTCCTGAATCATGCGGCGAGCAGGGTATCGCTGAAACGTCCGAGGTGGAAATCCACATCGCCGAAAGTCAGGCCGATCATGGTCAGGCGCTTGAAGTAATGGCCGACGTTGAGTTCGTCGACGACGCCCATGCCGCCGTGCAGTTGCACCGCCTGCTGGCCGACGAAGCGGGCTTGCGTGCCGATGTAGGCACGCGCGGCGGCCACGGCGCGGCTGCGCTCGGCGGCATCGGTCGAGTCGGCGCGCACCGCGGCCAGCGTGGCCATCGAGCGCGCCTGCTCGGTGGCGATCACCATGTCGGCCATGCGGTGCTGCAGCGCCTGGAACTTGCCGATCGGCACGCCGAACTGCTTGCGCGTCTTGAGGTATTCCAGCGTCACTTCGTTGAGCGCCGACATGATGCCGACGGCTTCGGCGCAGAACGCCGCATTGGCGTAGTCGATGGCGCGTTCGATGGCCGGCAGCGCGTTGCCGGCGCTGCCGATCAGCGCCTCGGCGCCGACGATGACATTGGCCAGCCTGATGTCGGCGGCGCGCGCGCCATCCTGCGTCGGATAGGCGCGCAGCGTGACGCCGTCGGCCCTGGCGTCGACCAGGAACAACGAGAGACCCTTGCCGTCCTTCGCCGAGACGATCAGCTTGTCGGCCGAAGGCGCGCCCAGCACCACGGCCTTGGCGCCGTCTAGCTGCCAGCCGCTGCCGGATGCCGTGGCGGTGGTGGCGATGCGATCGGGTTCGTAGCGGCCGCCGGCTTCATGGTGGGCCAGCGCCAGCATCAGTTCGCCGCCGGCGATGGCGGGCAGCAGTTCTTCCTTCTGCGCGGCGCTGCCGGCATCGCGGATCAGTCCGCCGCAGAGCACCACGGTAGACACATAGGGCTCCAGCGCGAGGCCGCGGCCGAGCATTTCCATGACCAGCATGCTGTCGACCGCGTTGCCATTCAGTCCGCCGAAATCCTCGTGGAAGGGCAGGGCGAGGATGCCGAAGTCGGCGAAGGTTTTCCAGGCCTCGCGGTCGAAGCCGTCGGCGGATTTCGCCAGCGCGCGACGGTGTTCGAAGGCGTAGTCCTTGGCAATGAAACGACGCAGGGTGTCCTGCAGCGCGAGTTGTTCTTCGGTGTAGTTGAAGTCCATGGTCAGAGTCCCAGAATCATCTGCGAGATGATGTTTTTCTGAATTTCGTTGGAGCCGCCGTAGATGGTGGTCTTGCGGACGTTGAAGTACTGGCCCGAAAGCGGCCCGGCATGGTCGCCGTAGTGCTCCATCAGCGGGTCGCCCTGCCAGTCGGCGTACAGCGCGTCGTGGACGTAGGGCAGGGCATAGTGGCCCAGCGCCTGCATTTTCAGCTCGGTCAGCATCTGCTGGATTTCGGAGCCCTTGATCTTGAGGATCGAGGCCTCCGGTCCCGGTGCGCGCTTCTTCTCGCCCTCGGCGGAAATCACGCGGAGATTGGTGATCTCCAGCGCCATGAGTTCGAGTTCGACCTGCGCGATGCGGTCGCGGAAACGCTGGTCCTCGATCAGCGGCCGCCCGTTGGCTGTTTCCTTCCTGGCGATGTCCTTCAGCTTCTTCAGTTCGCGCTTGGAGCGGCCGACGCCGGCGATCCCGGTGCGCTCGTGGCCAAGCAGGAACTTGGCGTAGGTCCAGCCCTTGTTTTCCTCGCCGATCAGGTTCTGCACCGGAACCTTGACGTCCTCGAACCAGACTTCGTTGATCTCGTGTTCGCCGTCGAGCATGATGATCGGGCGCACTTCGATGCCCGGCGTCTTCATGTCGATCAGCAGGAAGGAAATGCCTTCCTGCTGGCGGCCTTCGGTGCTGGTGCGGACCAGGCAGAAAATCCAGTCGGCGTACTGGCCGAGCGTGTTCCAGGTTTTCTGGCCGTTGACCACGTAATGATCACCTTCGCGAACAGCGCGCATCTTGAGCGACGCCAGGTCGGAACCGGAACCCGGTTCGGAGTAACCCTGGCACCACCAGTCTGTGCCGTCGATGATGCGCGGCAGATAGTGTTGCTGCTGCGCCGGATTGCCGAAGGCCATGATCACCGGCGCCACCATCTTGAGGCCGAAGGGGAGTTGCATCGGGGCGCCCGCGTCGGCGCATTCCTCGTCGAAAATATGCTGTTGCACGGCGTTCCAGCCGGTGCCGCCGAAGGCGGTGGGCCAGGCCACGGCGCCCCAGCCCCGCTTGTGCAGTATCTTCTGCCAGGCGACGTAATCGCCCTTTTCCAGACGCTTGCCGCCGAGCACTTTGCTGCTGGTGGCGGGGGGCAATTCGGCACGCAGAAAGCTGCGCACTTCTTCCCGGAAAGCCTGCTCTTCGGCAGTGAAATTGAGATCCATGGGTATTGAGTCCTTTGGCGTGTGCGGTATTGCAGTGCAGAACTGCACAGTGGAACATAGTTCTGCAAATATGGTACGCGAATTCGCAGCCGATGACAAGGACGGGATGGCCGATTCCGGTGTGCGGATGCTGGATTTCTTCGTTGCCGCAGGTGCCGCCGTGTCGCCGGCGCCGACTCTTGCGTGAGTCAAGGCTTGATTCTTTTCCTGCCTTCTCCCATAATTCGCCCCCTGCCTGCCGGGGAGTTTTCCGCAAGGCACACAGTTTCGGTGGTGGTCGTAGCTCAGTTGGTAGAGTCCTGGATTGTGATTCCAGTTGTCGTGGGTTCGAGTCCCATCGGCCACCCCACCCAAAACAGAAACGGAGCCCGCGGGCTCCGTTTCTTTTTGCGGACTCCCGGCGTGGTTCCGCTTCGTCAGGAGCCTCGACCCAGCAGGCGGCTGACCTTGTCGGCCGGGACCGCCTGACTGCAAAGATAGCCCTGGTATTCGAGACAGTTGTGCTGTCGCAGGAATTCCAGCTGTGCCTCGGTTTCCACCCCCTCGGCGATGACCTTGTGTTCCAGTTCGCCGGCAATCGCGATCACCATGCGCACGATCGCGGCATCGCCGGCGCTGCGATCGAGATCGCGGACAAAGGACTTGTCGATCTTGATCTTGTCGATCGGGAAGCGCTTCAGATAGGACAGGCTGGAATAGCCGGTGCCGAAATCGTCGATCGACAGCCTGACGCCGAGGTCGCGCAATTCCTGCAAGACGCGGATCACCCGTTCCGGCTCCTGCATGACGACACCCTCTGTGATCTCGAGTTCCAGCCAGCACGGTTCCAGGCCTGATGCGGCGAGTGTCCTCGCCACGATGGAAACGATATCGTGCTCGTGGAACTGGACGGCGGAGAGATTGACCGCCACGACCAGCGGCGGCAGGCCTTCATGCTGCCAGGCGCGGTTCTGCCGGCAGGCTTCTTCCATGACCCAGGTGCCGATCGGGAGGATCAGGCGGCTTTCCTCGGCGAGCGGAATGAAGCTGTCGGGCATCAGCATGCCGAGTTCGGGATGGCGCCAGCGCAACAGGCTCTCGAAGCCGATGATTCGTCCGCTGGCGATATCGACTTGCGGCTGGTAGTGCAGTACGAGTTCATTGCGTTGCAGCGCCCAGCGCAGATCGCTTTCCAGGCGCAGGCGTTCCGCCACGCCGACGCTCATGTCGGCCGCAAAGAACCGGTGGACGCTCTGGCCGCTGGTCTTGGCGTTGTGCATGGCGGCCCCGGCGTTCCTCAGCAGCGCGCTGCTGCTGGTGCCATCCTCGGGAATCATGCAGATTCCGGCGCAGGCCTTGGCAACGATGTCGCTGCCATGAATCGTCACGGGCTGCGCAATCGCTTCGATCAGTCGCCGGGTCATCGCCGCCATTGCCTGCCGGTCGGCGGCTTGTTTGACGAGGATCGCAAATTGCCCGCCGACGAGGCGGCCAAGCAGGTCATCCTGTTTCAGCAAGGCACGCAGGCGAATGCAGATCGTGCCCAGCAATTCGTCGCCGGCCATATGGCCGAAGGCATCGTTGATGCGACCCAGCTGGTCGATGTCGAACACCAGCAGCGCGCCTCTGGGGTTTGTCGCCAGCCAGTCGTCCAGCGCGCGGGAGAAGCCCTGGCGGTTGGGCAGCAGCGTCATCTGGTCAACGTTGGCCAGCGATTCGATGCGGGCTTCGGCCGCCTTGCGTTCGGAAAGGTCCGTGATGAAGGCGATCAGGTTGACGATCTTGCCCTGCTCGTCCTTGATCAGGCTGACGTTGCAGAACACCGGACAATCCGCACCGCTCTTGCGTTTCAGCCAGGCATCGCCACGCCATGCATTTTGCGCGGCAAGGCTGCGGGCGATCGATTCGAAGAAATTGGTGTCGTGGCGCTCGGCGGCGACCAGTGTGGGCAGGTGGCCTTTGGCCTCATCGATGACGTAGCCCGTGATGCCCGAGAAGGATTTGTTGAGGGCGATGATCCTGCCTTCGGCGTCCATGATGAGGACTGCCTCGGCACTGTGGTCGAAGACATGCGCGATCAGCCGGCGTCTTTCCTCGGCCATATAGCGTTCCGAGATGTCCCAGGCCACGCCGGCGATGCCGGTGGGGTCGCCTCTTTCGTTGTAGACCGGGGCGCGCACGATTTCGAAGGGCTGCGGGCCGTTGCCGATGTCGAACCACTGCTCTTCGCGCAGCGGACGGCCTTCCCGGTAGACGGCGGCCTGGCTTTCCAGCAGTTTCATTGCGACCTCGGGCGACCAGAGGTCTTTGGCGGTGGTGCCGAGGATCGCGTCCATCGGCTTGTGCGCAATTCGGCAGAGCGCTTCGTTGATTGCCAGAAACCGTCCTGAGGTATCCACCAGCCAGGCCGGATCCGGGATCGCATCGAGCAATGCGCGGCTCTCGCGCGATTTTTCGTTGAAAGCCTCGGTCAGCTTTTGGGCCAGAGCCGTTGTCTGGTGGTAGTTGCGTTTCCAGTTCCAGGCGATGGCCGACAAGGCGCCGAGCAGCACCATGCCGAGCCCGGCGTAGATCGCCCGGCGCTGATGCCAGGTGGCTGCGACCTGTTCGTTCTGGCTTGCCTGGAGCAGATCCCACCCGACCCAGCCAAAAATGCCCAGTGCGACCAGAACCACGACCCCCAGCCCGAGCTGGAGGGATCCCCATCCCTTCATGTGGTTTGCCCTTGCCAACGCAACGTCTAACTTAAGTAAGGCATATTTGTACTACGCATTCGGTGATCCGTCACCAGGTTTTTCAATGCGCGCCATGAATCAGCGGATTCTGGCGGTAGAAACCGCGCAACTGTTCATGGACCTCCGGATATTCGCATTCCAGTAATTCCGGTGTCTCGAAAAACGCCTCACTGGCGACGGCGAAAAATTCGGTGGGAAGTTCGGCGCCGTAGGGATCGAGCAGCGTCTGTTCGCCGCCATCCACGCGCCGCTGAAAATCCTCGAAGGCCGTGCTCATGACGTCGCTCCAGCGCTGCCGCGACATGCCGGCATGCAGCGGCGGCATGCCGTCGGCGTCGCCGCTCTTCATGTCCAGCTTGTGGGCGAATTCGTGGATCACGACGTTGATGCCGTCGGTGTCCTCCGGATGCTCGAACCAGGAAATCAGCACCGGGCCGCCGTACCAGGCCTCGCCCATGACTTCGTCGTCGAACTCATGCACCACGCCATCCTCGTCCATCATTTGCCGCGGAATGATGAAATCGCCCGGATAGACCACGATGCCGACCCAGCCCGCATACCAGCCCAGCCCCAGATGCAGGATCGGCAGGCAGGCCTGCAGGGCGATCGCCAGCTGGATGCGGGGCGTCAGTTGCAGCCCCTGCGCGCCGCTCCACTGCTTTTCGGCGATGAATTCGCGGGCAAGCTGGCGCAGGTGCGCGCGCTCATCCGGGCTCAGGTGGCCAAGGAAGGGCAGGCCTGCCTCAACTTCATCCCATAGCGACTCAGGGATGTCGAGGCGATTCGCCTGTCGCTGGCGCCACCATGCGAAGAGCTTGCGAATCATGTCACGCGCCGGGTATTGAGCCAGATGCCGGCGAAAATCAAGCCGATGCCGATGGCGTGGTAGGGCGCCGGCGTCTCGCCGAGGAAAATCATCGACAGCACGATGCCGAAGGCCGGCACCAGGTGCATGAACAGCCCGGCGCGCGCCGGGCCGACTTCGGCGACGCCGCGATTCCACAGGATGTAGCCGAGGAAGGCGGGACCGACGCCGGTATAGACGATGCCGGCGATCGATCCGGGCGTGGCGATGACATGGCGGCCCTGGGCCATTTCCCAGACGTAGAAGGGAAACAGGAAGACCAGCCCGGTAACGGTGATGGCCGTCAGGAAGGACAGCGCATGCACGGCCGGCCGGCGCGACAGCAGCAGGGTATAGGTCGACCACGCCAGCACCGAGACCAGTATCCAGAGGTCGCCGACATTCAGCGTCAGTTCGCGCAGGCGCTGCGGGTCGCCGTGGGCGACGATGCCCAGCACGCCGATGAAGGAGACCACAATGCCGGCGGCCTCGCGGCCATGCAGGCGTTTGCCCAGCAGCAGCCAGGAAATCAGCACGATCATGATGGGAATGAATGAATTCAGCAGCGTGCCGTTGATCGCGGTGGTGTATTGCAGGCCGCCATAGACCAGCACGTTGTAGCCGCCGGTGCCCAGCGCGCCGAACAGCAGCAGCCAGTGCCATGCGGCGCGCAGTTGCGGCCAGTCGCGCCGCACATGCGGCAGGGATATCGTCAGCAGGCACAGCAGGGCGACGACCCAGCGCCAGAAAGACAAACCGACCGGCGGCAGTTCGGCGCGAAAGGCGCGGCTGATGACCCAGTTGCCGGCCCAGAACAGGTTGGCGAGTGTCAGCAGCAGGTAGGGGGAGGCGTGCAGTGGTTTCGTCATGGACAGGCGATTATGTCCCAGTGCGCTTGCACCTGGGACGGTATCCAGGCGATATGCACGGCATGGGATAATTCGATCATGGTCTCCGTGGTGCATTCCCTCCGGCAGGCGAACGGCGAAGCCGACGCGCTGTCGCAATTGTGTCTCGGCTTGCCCGAGGCCGCATCCGCGCGCGCCGCCGCGGCGCTGACGCTGGCGCGCGAAGCTTACGGCGACAAGCTGCTCGGCACCGGGGAGCCGATTTTGCAGCACGCCCTGGGCATGGCCCTGATCGTCGCCTCGCTCGACCTCGATGCCGATGCACGCATCGCGGCCTTGCTGTTTGCCGCCAGCGACCACGTCAAGGACTGCAACGAACGCCTGAAAGTCGGCTTTGGCGACACGGTGACGGGGCTGGTCTCCGGGCTGCATCGGCTTGGCGGCTTGCGCCCGCTGACGCGCGCGGCGGCGGGCGAAGGCGCGGCGGAGGTCGGGGTCGATGTCAAGACTCAAGCCGAGATCCTGCGCAAAATGCTGCTGGCGATGGTCGATGACATCCGGGTGGTGCTGCTGCGGCTGGCCAGCCGGGTGCAGACCCTGCGCTTCCTCAACAACCAGCCCGGCGCCCAGCGCGACGAGATGGCGCGCGAAAGCCTGCTGATCTATGCGCCGCTGGCCAACCGGCTCGGCATCTGGCATGTGAAATGGGAGCTGGAGGATCTGTCCTTCCGCTATCTGGAGCCGGAAGTCTACAAGCGCATTGCGAAAATGCTCGACGAGAAGCGCTCGGAACGCGAGAGCTTCATCGACGAAGCCGTGGCGCGCCTGCGGGCGGAAATGGCGGCGGTCGGCGTGCGCGCCGAAATCTATGGCCGGCCCAAACACATCTTCAGCATCTGGAACAAGATGCGCGGCAAGGACATCGACTTCGAGAAGGTCTACGACGTGCGCGCCGTGCGCATCATCGTTGACGAAGTGAAGGACTGCTACACGGCGCTGGGCATCGTCCATCATCTGTGGCAGCCGATCCACGGCGAATTCGACGACTACATTTCGCATCCCAAGGGCAATTACTACCGTTCGCTGCACACGGCGGTGGAGGCCGAGGACGGCCGCTCGCTGGAGGTGCAGATTCGCACCCGCGAGATGCACGAGCATGCCGAACTGGGCGTCGCCGCACACTGGCGCTACAAGGAGGCCGGCAGTGCTGCGAAGGCGGCCGGCGCTTACGAGGACAAGATTTCCTGGCTGCGGCAACTGCTGTCGTGGCGCGACGAAATCGCCGATTCCGCCGAATGGGTGCAGCAGTTCAAGCGCGCCGCGCTGGACGACACGATTTACGTGCTGACGCCGCAGGACAAGGTGATCGACCTGCCGCGCGGCGCCACGCCGCTCGACTTCGCCTACCGGCTGCACACCGACCTCGGCCACCGTTGCCGCGGTGCGAAGATCGACGGCCACATGGTGCCGCTCAACACGCCGCTCGCCAACGGGCAGCGCGTCGAGATAAGCACCATCAAGAGCGGCGGGCCGTCGCGCGACTGGCTGAATCCGGCGCAGGGCTACCTCGTCACGTCGCGCGCCCGATCCAAGGCCAAACAGTGGTTCGCGGCGCAGGACGAAGCCGAGATGCTGGCGCAGGGGCGCGCTCTGGTGACCAGGGAGTTGCAGCGCGAAGGTCAGAGCCAGGCCAACCTCGACGAACTGGCGGTCAAGCTCGGGCTGAAGAGCGCCGATGCGCTGTTCCTCGCGGCGGCGCGCGGCGAAGTCGGCATGCGCGCGATCGACGTCGCCTTGCGTGGCGGCGCCGAAGAACTGCCACCCGAGCCGGAAATCCAGACACGCAAGAGCAAGGCCGGCGACAGCCGCATCCTCGTTGTCGGCGTGGACAAGCTGCTGACGCAGGTGGGCAAGTGCTGCAAGCCGATGCCGCCGGATGCCATCACCGGCTTCGTCACGCGCGGCAAGGGCATCTCGATCCACCGCGTCGACTGCATCAACTTCCGCAACATGGCGGCGCGCAATCCGGAGCGGGTCATCAGCGCGGAATGGGGAGCGCAGTCAGGCGCCGTCTACCCGGTCGATCTGCTGGTGGATGCCGGTGACCGGCAGGGCTTGCTGCGCGACATTTCCGACATCCTGTCGCGCGAGAAAATCAACGTCACGGCGGTCAGGACGCAGTCCAAAGGCGGCGTCGCGCACATGAGCTTTACCGTGGAGCTGTCGGGCACGGCGGCGTTGCAGAAAGCCTTGTCGGCCCTGCGCGAAGTGCCGGGAGTGATCAGCGCGCAGCGGCGTTAGGCGGTGACCATGTCCTGCCAATGATGGATTCTCGTCCCGCACCCGCGTTGCCTGGAGAAGGCGGCGATGGCCGCGGCAAGGGTTTCCACCGGGATCGAGCGGAATTTCGCGAGGCCGCCGATCATGACTTTGTCGAGCAGGGGCAGGGCGGGGAAGAGCAGCGATTCGGCCCAACGCCGTTCAGCACGTTCGGCGACGATCATGCCGGGGCGATAGATGCCAAGGTCGGCGAAGCCCAAGGCCTTGAGCGCGTCTTCGGTGCGGCCTTTCAGGCGGGCGTAGAACACCGGCGATCGCGCGTCGGCGTTCGCGGCGGAGAGATAGGCGAAGCGCGTCGCCCCGGCGGCTAGGCCGGCCCTGGCGAAGTCGAGCACGAAGTCGTGATCGATCCGGGTCATGGCCGCTTCCGAGCCGGCGATCTTTATCGTCGTGCCGAAAGTGCAGTAGCAATCATCGACCTTCAGGCCCTCGAAGCCCGCCGCCAGGTCGACGAAGTCGACCACGCGATTTTCCAGTTTGGGGTGGTTTGTGTCGATCGCGCGCCGGCTCAGGGTGACGAT
>Ga0208229_1000363_pt1 | contig 11699 bp, 16 predicted proteins | sample LakMenEpi22Aug11_FD_150725 | JGI IMG/M metagenome (GOLD analysis project Ga0208229, IMG submission 150725) | Freshwater microbial communities from Lake Mendota, WI - 22AUG2011 deep hole epilimnion (SPAdes) | ecosystem: Environmental > Aquatic > Freshwater > Lake > Epilimnion/Euphotic zone ... | reverse complement strand
GCTCGCCATCGGCTGTGGCATCGAGGCTGATGTGGCCGAGCGGGCAGGTGCCCTTCTCGTGCTCGCGGCGGGAGATGCGCACCAGCCGCACCCGATCGCGCAGGTGGTGCTGCAGGGCCCCGCTGATACAGCGGCGCAGATAGGGCTCGGCCGGCACGCCTGCCCTGCAACGGGGAGCGGAGCGGACCAGGGCCTCGCGGGCCACCTGGATCAGATCCTCACGCTCCACCAGCGGGAACAGGCGGCGGGCGGTGGCTGAGGCGATGGCATCAGCCAGGGGCAGGTGCTCCAGCACTAGCGCATCGCGGGCCCGCAGGGCAGAACGGCTGAGGGCTGGGGACTGCTGCTTGCTGCGTGAGCGGAAAAGCGGGGAAGCCATCGGGGGACGGCGGAGAACCCCACCCCCACCGGCCGGCCGCAGCGCCGCGGCAAGGACGCCCGACATCGGAGGGCGCCTGGCCCGATCCTTGACGCGGCGTGAGGACTGGCCGAGGGATGCGGTGGGTGTGCGCCGGCTCGGTGGGGACTTGCCCCAATGCCCCCGCTACGGTTGAAAGGTCCCAGCCCCCCGGTCCTGCCGGCATGGCCTGTAGTGAATGACCTACTGACCCTGCCCCTCTCAGAACGGCTGGAGCTGGTCCAGACCCTGTGGGACTCGATCGCTGCCGAGCAGAACGGCCCTGAGCTCACTGATGCCGATCGACAGCTGATCGATCTGCGACTGGAGAGCTTCCTGGCAGACGGCGACCCCGGTGTCGATGCCGATGCGGCGCTCGATTCCATCGAGCAGTCGCTCTGAGCAAGGTGCTGCGACTCCGTCCAGCAGCCCTAGATGACCTTGACGCTGCGGCCCGCTGGTACGAAGCCCAGGAGACTGGCCTGGGCCGTCAGTTCCTGGCCGAGGTGCGGCTGGTCTTCCAGCGCATCTGCTCCAACCCGGCGGCGTATCCCGCCAGCTATCGCGGCACACGCCGTGCCTTGATTCGCCGCTTCCCCTACGGCGTCGTCTACCTGCCCGTTCCCGAGCAGGACAGCATCGTCGTGCTGGCGGTGCTGCATTGCGGCCGCGACCCCAGGCTCTGGCGGCAGCGCTCCAGGGCCTGACTGCAGGGATGTCATGACGGCTGAAAAGGGGGGCCGGAACGAGAAGCGTGGCCATGGCGGACCTGAGCGCAGGGCCTGGCTGCCCCGCACCCTGATGAAGCCTCTGCGGAAGCCATCAACGGGATCCGTGGCTCAGGCTGCTGTCTCTGTTGTGGAGGTGGCAGCCGGCAACGACCTGTGCCACTGCTCCAACCACTGCTGGGGCCGGTAGCGATCGCCATGGAGCCAGAGGGTGCTGAGCTCCTGGGGGCTGTAAGCGCGAAAGCCGGTGAGCACGGCATAGAAGCCCTTGCGGTGCTTCTCCCCCGCCAGGGCCATCAAGGCAGCGAGGGCCGTGGCTGGATCGAGCTGGTGGGCGTCAATCACGCTGCGCAGCTGTTGCCGCCAGCGGTTGCTGAGCAGCGCGGCCTGGCGTGGGCCGATCAGGTCGAGCTCTAGGGCGTTGACCAGTTGGCTGCGCACCTGTGCCGAATCGGGCCTTGCTGCAGGAAGGGAAGTGGTGCTCATGGGGCTGAGTCTGGCAAGGGCGGAACGCCTAGCAACCAGGCCTCCTGCGAAGAACGACCAAGCCAGTGGCTGCTGTCATGACATTGTCTGGCGGGCGGGGCTAGGGTGGGTGAAGTGATGACGTCATCCCCCTTGCGGAGCGAGAAGCTTGACCTCCGGTTGACGCCAGGGGCCAAGCAAACCCTGCAGCGGGCGGCGGCGGCGGCACAGCGCAGCGTGACCGACTTTGTGCTCGAAAGCGCCCTGGCCAGCGCCGCCGAAACGCTGACAGATCGGCAGAGCTTCCAACTTGATCCGGGGCAGTGGGAGGTGTTTGTGGCAGCACTTGATGCCCCACCCCAGGTGCATCCTCGTCTGACGCGATTGCTTCAGGAACCGAGCGTCGTTGAGCAGGTGCCAGCCGGTGACGCGGGGTGAGCGGAGTTCGGATTGCGCCTCTTCACGCCAGCCATGACGTGGGGGCTTTTGATTGTGGCGACGAAGCCCTGAATCGCTTCCTGATCCGCTTCGCCCTGGCCAACCAGCGGGCCCGCGCCAGCCGCACCTACGTGGCGCTGGCAGGCGATGCCGTGGTGAGCTTCCACACCCTGGTGGTGGGAGAGGTGAGCCCGGAGCAGGCACCCGAACGGATCCGCAAAGGGTTTGCGCGCCACCCGATACCGCTGATGGTGCTGGCCCGGCTGGCTGTGGCAGTGGAGCACCAGGGGCAGGGCCTGGGTGCCGCGCTGCTGAAGGACGCGATTGGCCGGACATTGGCGGCTGCCGATATTGCCGGCATCCGTGCCCTGGCGGTGCATGCCAAGGATGATCGGGCGCAAGGGTTCTACGAGCATTTCGGCTTCCGGCCCTCGCCGAGTGATCCGCTGCACCTGTTTGTGCTGCTGAAGGACCTACAGGCCATGACCGGGAAGGCACCGGGTTGACAGGTTGTGGTCATGGCGTCAGGAATGTATTCAGCCTCTCGGTGATCAACCGCCGCCGCTCTGCCAGGAAGTCGCGGTAGCGCTCGGGAGCGAGCAGGTCGGGGTGGCGCTGGTCGATGCGCTGGGCCTGGCGGTTGAGGTAGGCGTCGAGGCCGCGGGTGTGGCTGGCGAGGACGCCGCGGCAGCTGGGGCTCCACTGCGCGACGCAGAGCCTCGCCGGACAGGCGGACGGCCTGATGACATGGCAGAGCGTGGCAGGTACGCCGTTGTGGCAGTAGTGCGCTGGTTGGAGCTCACCCGATAGAGGAAGAGTGCTGATAGCCCAGACCGCTGCGGTGACCTCTACTCGGGCATGCAACTATGACTGGCTCAGGGTAGGCACCCAAGTCGTTCTTGTGTAGCCTGATGAACAGGTGGTTCTTGGACCCGCAAACCACGCCTTCAATCAAGCCCCGTTGCCCCTAACCCTATGCCAACACTGGATTTAGCCCGAGCATTTTGCCGACACTGTGATTGGTTCGCGGAAAGCCAGGCGCCATCGCCTGCGGTTCTCGGAACCTTCCAATAAAGAGTTATCCATACCCAGTAAACCGTTGCCCGGAAGCTCCGCTTGGTAAGTAGAAGTAATACCCTGATGGCACTAAGTGGAAGCAGCAGCGCACCATTGAGCTGATCTTCTCCAGACCTGTATGCGGCGGCTTGCCGTGGAGGGCCATCGAAGCCCTGTTTCAGGAGCTTGCTAGAACGAGCATCACCTGCGGAACAGGTCGCATGGTGCCTCTTGTTCCGCAAGTTAAAGCCAGCTCCACGCTTGCGCCCAGCCCGCTCGGCGAGTAGAGTTTGTGTGCTCCCCCCGAGGTGGGCCTAGAGCTGGATGTGATTGGCGAGCATCGCGGCGCAGGCATCAGCCCAGTGCCGGAGTTCACGACCAGTCATTCCCCGCTCGGTAAGACACTCCGCCACACTGGAGAGAACGATCAGCAGAAGCTGAGCTTCAAACTCATCGTTTCCTGTTCGATCCGGCCGAGCCTCGGCGAGAAAGCGCCGGATCATGATTAGCGCACGCTCTTCGATCTCCACGAACACAGGAGTGTGACGGAGGTGGATGTGAGCCTGCTGCAATCCCTTCCTCAGGGGGCTCTCGGCTGCCTCCGATTCGAAGAAGGCCTGAACAGCGTCGCATAGCCGATCACGATGACTGCGGGAACCATCGCATAGGCAGGTTTCCACACGATCAAGCGTGGCACTGTTCTCCCGCTCCTGAAGACGGAACAGCAAAGCGGCCTTGTTGGGATAGTACTGATAGAGCGAACCCACGCTGATCCCAGCCCGCTCGGCGATGCGGTTGGTGTTAAAACCCTCGGGCCCCTTCTCCTCCAGAATGCGAGCAGCGGCTTCAAGGATGAAGCCATCCATCTCCCTGGAGCGCTGCTGACGCGGCGTCTTGCGAGGCGTTACGTCCACCATTGGAGATTCTCAGAAAAGCGAGTAGCCACAGGAAGTGTCATGCATTTACCTTACTATGGCTCTGTCCTCCGCCGATCTCGATCCCATGAAAAGCGATCCCCTGCTGGCATTGCCGGATCTCCAGGTGCAGGATCTTCTTCGACAACTCCACCACCAGGCGGATAAGGAGTCCCTCAGCTTGGTCTGGAACTTTCTGGATCAGCTGCCGCGGCTGGCCCTGGGCCGCAGCATCCGCTGGGACCGTTTCCACAAACGATTGCAGGACAAGTTTATCTGCCTGGATCGGAGCCAGGGCGTCTTCTGCTATCTGCTGGCCCGAGCATTGCAGGCCCGGAAGATTGTGGAGTTTGGAACATCTTTTGGGGTCTCCACGATCTATCTGGCTCTGGCCGTGCGTGAGAATGGCGGCGGCTTGGTGATCGGCACGGAAATGGTGCCCACAAAGGCTGCGCGCGCCCGCAGCTATCTGCGCGAAGCCGGCCTACTCGAGTTCGTGGAGATTCGCGAAGGGGATGCTCGGCACACCCTCACCGATCTAGAGGGCCCAGTCGACATGATGCTCTGCGACGGCTATCCCCCGGCGATGCTGGCGGTTCTGCAGCTCGTTGCCCCCTACATCCGAGCGGGCGGGATGGTGGTCTCCGACAACGTCGGTGCATTCTGGGCCGATCACCGGGAGTACCTCAGTTGGCTTCGCGATCCCGGCAACGGGTTCCAGTCGGGCCTGCTGGCCCTGAACGAAGGCACGGAACTCTCTCTCCGGATCGGATGACGCAGGATGGTCTCGGGGCCTGATCATAGTGATCGTGACCGCTGGCGCCGGGCGCCCTGACCTGCTCCTCCTCTCTCTCTCACTGGCGCCAGCCTCTGCATGACGGACTCGCCGCCCTGCCGTCGCAACGCCGCCGAACTGGCCACCAGCGGGCTCGGCGCCGCAGGCTCGCGGGTGGTTACGGGCAGCCGCCCGCTGCATTAGCGCCTGAAGGAAGACATGGCCAACTGGTTCGGGCGGGAGCGCCTGCTTCTCTTCCCAAGCGGCTTCCAGGTCAACCTGGCCTTTGTGGTGGGCCCTGGCCGACCGCCACAGCCTGGCGCTGGCCGACCGGCTGGTGCACCACTCGCTGCTGACCAGCGTGCAAGCCAGCGGTGCGTGCCTGCAGCGCTTCAGCCACAACGGTTAGCCAAAGCTGAGGCAACGGCCTGTGACAACACAGTTGTCGTCAATGTGAGCCCGTTCGTCTGCGGTTGCCATGGTTCGGGCGAAGCTTGTCATAATTGGGAACTTGCGGGGCATCCGTCTCGCAAAGCCGTTACTCGAGGTTGCGGGGCTTGCTGATGAGGATGAAATCGAGGCTGCGCTCGGCGTGCTGACGATCAGACCCTCGACACATCCAAGAGCAGGCTGGGCAGAAGCGGCAGCAGCATTCGATCAGGATGATCTTCTCGATGACATGAGCAGCACCCGCTTTGTAGACGAAGAGTGGTCGTGGTAAAAGATGAAGCTGTTTCAAGAGGGGATATTTATCTTGTATCTGATAATCCCACACGAGGATCTGTAATCAGGAAACCGAGACCGTGAGCTGACGTCGCCCCGAATGAGTTGAATGCCCATCTCCGCACGTTTATCGTTGCGCCACTTACAATAGGTGGGCATCACTATTCTTTTCGCGTACGCTGCTACTTTGAAGATAAAGATGGGCACGTGGTTTGTGACCAGCTCAGGGCTGTCGATAGAGATCGCTTGATTAAGCGCTTGGGTGTTTTGGCCGATGCAACGCCGGTGGAGGTGCTCAGTGTTTTCCAGGCTATGTTCGCTGTGTAACGGCCTGGCTAACAACCAGATGCAGAAGACGGGAGCTGAGGCTCAGTTCTATGCTGAGATCCCTACCCGCTTCTGATCTGGAGCGTTAGGCAGACTCAAAGCCTGGAAGTAATCGCTGTTTCTGCGTACCCAGCAAGTATTCCTACCTACTCCCAATGCAGAGCCTGTATACAGGTCCGCATAAATCGTAAACCCACTGGCACAGGGCTCGGCAAAGTCTCTGCATCACAGCAGGGGGAGGGTGCGGGTGACGGCAATCAAAAGAATGATCGTCTTCTACGGAATGTGAAGCTATGGCTGGCATTCTTTGCCGTTCCCGCTTAAGTCAAGATAGGCGGTCTAGGCGGAGCGCCAAGCACACAGAGGCCTTCACTCATGAGCGTTCGTAGCGGCAGTCGGCAGCTTCTGATCCACGGCATGGTTCTCGTGCTGGTCGGATTGGTGTGGGGCCTTTTAGTTCCCGGTACTCCGCACCCAAGACTCGCCCTGGGAGCTCATATCCAGTTCGTAACAAACGGCATGCTGTTCATTGTCCTCGCGACTGCGCTGCTGGCGCTCCCGCACAGTGTCGGGCTCAAGTCCATCTGGGTGATGGTGGTAGCGGCTTGGTTGACATGGACCATGGCTATCTCCGAGGTAGCCAATTCCTGGTGGGGAACGACTCAAATGTTGTCTATTACCGCAAGTCAGGCAGGTGCGACCGGCGGCGAACCATGGCAAGAACTCGTCGTCAAACTCACGCACATCGGCGCTGGATTAGGTCTGATCATCGCGTGGTCGCTGCTTATCGTCGGTTTTCTGAAGCAAGCTTCCAGCACAGAATTGAACGATGCGTGAGGCAACCCAATTTGCAACGCAGCCTAACAACCGGTTCCAGCGAACGGTCCGCTTCGCGGCCCGCCGCTGAACCGGAGCGTTAGAAGGATGCGTGGGAGGTTGTGGGCTCAGTCCTTTCGGGGTAGAGGCCGTCCGATCTCCCTTTCACAAGCCAGGAGAGCAACTCGATGGTTTCTTGGCTAAGGTGGAGATGAATGCAAGGGAGGTTTAAAGAAAGAAATGGATAATCTCTATGATGCTGTTGTTGAGCCTGACGGACGAATACGGCTCAATAAATCAGTACATCTCCAAAAGGGCCTCAAGGTCTTGGTCGCAGTGCCACGAAGCGACGAGGATTCTGCGTTAAGCGGAATCGCATTAAGCGAACCCTCGCTTTCAGATGATTGGCTCAATCCAGTTGAAGAAGAGGCATGGGCGCACCTTCAGTAGGTGATGTAGTCATCATTCCATTCCCTTATTCCGATCTGTCGCAATCCAAGCGCAGGCCCGCCCTTGTCCTTGCTGAAGCGGGCAGAGGTGATTTCCTTCTTTGTCAGATCACTAGCAAGCAATATGGTGATTTGCATGCCTTGCCCCTCAAAGAGTCCGACTTCCTCTCAGGTGGCATCAAGCGAGAAAGTTTCATCCGTGGCGCGAAGCTCTTCACTGCCAATGAGGCTCTCATTCTTGGAGTTGCTGGACATCTGAGCCATTCCAAGCTTTCAGAAGTCATTTACCAACTCATTGAAATACTGTCTGCTTCGCTGAAAGATGACACCTTCTAACATCCAAATTCAGAAGACGGGAGCAATGGCTGACTTCTGTGCCGAGATTCATGCCCGCTTCTGATTTGGAGCGTTCGGCTTATCGTTTTGCTGGCCAGCCGATCTGCAGCGTGCTTGGCAATCAAATGCTGATTAGTTGAATTCCTGACCGATACTTTCTGTCACCCTAAGGCGTACGATGAAACGTATCCCCCGGTCCCTGCTCGTCGTAAGTCTACTCTTGGCGAGCCTGCTGGCTAACCGCTGCTTGCTTGCCGATGAGTTGCCTGAAAATCTTGGGAATGTCCATTCGCTCTCACTTCAACAGGCCAAAACACTTGTCGCGGAATTCAAACTGAACGGATCGCTCCCTGACGGCGCGAACGGCTTATTCCTGCGAGGGCTTGAGACGCTCTCCGTTGAAACTGCCAAGACGCTCTCGGAGTTTGCAGGGCCCTTCATCGAACTCAACGGCCTGACCTCGCTAGACGCCGCTACTGCAAAAGCGATCGGCAAATACAAGGGGCATCTTTCGCTCGACGGTCTGACCGATCTTCCCGTGGAAACCGCCAACGGTCTGGCGGAGTCCAGTTGCGACGTTCTGACTCTCAACGGCGTGACAACGCTCTCCGCCGATGCAGCGGCGGAACTTGCAAGATTCCGCGGCAAATGGCTCTATATGAACGGTATGGACCGGATCTCCCTGGATGCCGCAGGGGCGCTGGCTAAGTTCCGCGGGGAGATCCTGTCGCTTCAAGGCCTTGCCGGACTCTCCCCAGAAGCCGCCCAAGGCCTCGCCGCATACACCGGCCCCCCGTCAGGCCCGAACGCGACGGGCAGGTTGTATCTCAATGGGCTCACCAAGCTTTCAGCTGAGGCGGCGTCAGAACTCGCCGCCTTCCCAGGGGAAACGATGATACTCGGCATGCCAGAGATTTCCCCGGAGGTGGCCAGGGCGCTGGCTCACTGGGATCCGGGGCGCAAGAACCCCGCTCCCGGCGTCATCGGCTCTTTGCAATTTCCCAACTTGAAATCGCTCTCCCAGGAAGCAGCCAAGGCGATTGCTGAAGCTAAGTGTGGATCACTTGTGTTGGGCGGTGAGCGATTCGAAATCCCCGACCAGCCACGGCTCATGACGCTGGATGCCGGAGCTTCGCAAGCTCTTGGCGGGTTTAAGGGAAAAGGGAAAGTGCGTTTTGGCAACTCGCTACACGCAGATGGTTTGCCCGCAAAGTGAAAAGCCGAACCAAGCGATGCAGCGGACTCGCGATAAAATCCCGCGGAATTGATAATTCATTGGTCGCGAGCCGCTGATCGCAATCGTTGGGCTACTCTATTATCTATTCAGAACTGCCACAGCGAAATGGAAAAGATTGACTTTTTCATTTGCCATGCAAGTGAGGATAAGGACGAATTTGTTCGGCCCTTTGCTCACTTTCTAATAAAGAATCAAGCATCTGTCTTTTACGACGAATACTCGATCCGATTGGGAGATAGCCTATCGGAGAAGATCAATCAGGGCCTCGCGCAATGCAAGTGCGCGATTGTCGTGCTTAGCAAGTTTTTCTTTACAAAAGATTGGACAAACGCTGAGCTGCAAGCAATCTTTCAAAGGCATATCAGCAAAAAGTCAAAGCTCATTATTCTTTATCACCAGATTACACATGAGGAGGTGCTTGATCAGCTGCCTTTGCTTGCCGATATTTACGCCGCAAATACATCAGAAGGGATTCCGGCACTCGCCAGCAAGATCTTTGCTTCCGCCGATTTTAGTCCTTCGCTTCAATATCTCAGCCTAGACTTGACTAATGCAGCGACTGACATTTGCCGAGAAGGCTTCCATGTCGCCCTTAGATTGCAGCTAAATGTTCTGGCCGATCCTTTCATTGATAAATGTCTAATCGAATGCGGAGATCCCGAAGATGCATTTGGCAGAGCATCCCTGTACATTCAGCAGAATAGATACCTCGTCGCATCAATTGGCGATAAGTATGGACGCTCCATATCTCTGCGGACATCTATAAATTTCTGCATTGAATCCCCAGCGCTTGTGGTTGCCCAGCTATCCATAAGCCGAAAGAGTTTTGAGCTCTATACTGAGGGGCGGCTTGTTGCTTGTTTTACAGAAGCACCCTTGGACTTTCTGGAGAACGTTAAGCCTGCAGCTAGCTCCATTTTCTTTAACTCTTTTGATCTAGTGCATCCAGCCTCAATGTCACTATCATTCCATTCAGTTGGAGCCGAGTTCACTGCTGATCAGATTTCCAGCTTAAACGCATCTTTGAATACATTAGCGCAATCTATTGACTTCGCTATAGGCGATGCCCAACAACAAGATGCAGAAGACGGGAGCGCTTGATTCCTTCTTCTTTTCAACCCCGTGCCCGCTTCTGATCTTGAGCGTTGGGCACCTCAAGAAACGGATGTACCATCTTTGGACCTTCAGAGGGCACGATCTAGATGCTGACAATGGATGAAGCGCTGAAACTACTGCGCGACGGTGAACAAAGGCAGTGGTTGATAGCTGACTGGGACTGGCACATCAGCGGAAACGGAAATGGGGGTGTTTACATTGGCCTAGTCCGAGGAGATACGGCCGACAACTGCCTTGACGACGCAAGTTGGACTGTCAGTAAGGGCGATGCGCTAACCGGTTTCTCAATGTGGTCGGAGGACGGAGAAGAACGTACAGAATATTCTTACGACCCGGCATCGGGCGAATCTTGGCCCCTTGTCATTCATCGCAATTTTCACGGCTTGGAACAGGATCAATTCGATCTTCTGGAGGAGTTTCGCTTGTTCCACAACTTGTGGCACGATCGAAGAACAGATGACTATTTCAAGATTCAAGAAGACGGAACCAAGCAAAAGGTTGTGTTCCGCGATTCATCTGGCGCAATGTTCGTGGATACCGCGGCGATTCGAAAGTTTTGCGCAGCGCGGGGTTTGAAAATTCTTCTACAAGTTGATTCGGTACAATTTTTTGATGAGCCACAAGAGGAAAGCTCAGAAGAAATAACCGATGCCGCGCTTTGCGCGAGTCGGCACGTAACCAACGATTCATTTTCTGGAAAGCCCGCGTTTGGTCGGCTTCTGGGTAAGCGGTTGATAGAGGCGCTGCCGATTGAAAAGTGTGGTATCTGGCCGTACGAGGGTGAGAGTACTTATGAAGCGTTCATCATCGGAACTCTCAATGATGGATCAGATGCGGTATTTACGTCCGATCCTGATGGGCTCGCAGATTATTTTGGGAAAAATGCGGATAAGCCTCACTATCTCACCCCCGTTCATTTCCGCAAGGATGTACTGAAAAAGTACCTTGAAAAGCCCAGCCTCTATTCAGTCGAAGATGGCTACCTACGCTGCGGGAGCATGTGGGGCTTGCGTATAGACAACGACCATGAAGATAAGGTGGTGGTATTTCTGGGTGACCTTGGGCGTGACCTCCCACAGTCGGAACAGCGTTACTGGCGCTCGTTCAATGTTCGACCTGAGGGCGGACTCAGCGAGACTTGCTTCAAGCGCTCCTTTTTAGGTGAGTTTGTCGATCCAACGAATCCAGATCTCGCTATTAAGTTAGAGCGTCGCAAGCTTTTGGAGAAATGGCATGAAGCTTTCGGGTTCCAGTTGTACGTTGACTTTCACAAAGATGATACGGGTGTGCTCACAGATCTGCGGGTACCTATATCTGATGAATGGACCGAGTTTGATCGCTGCACAATCGCGGCAACCAAGGTCTTTATCGACTATCTGAGCGAATCGCAGCTCGCTAAATTGGCGGCCACAGAGATTGCAAGGATGAAGGCGAGCGACCCTGACAAGCCTGTTCGGGGAATTGACAAGTTACAGGCATGGCTCCGCCAAAATGGAGGCGGCAACGCTCCAGAGGACTTGATCGCCTCACTTCGCCTATTGCAAGAACTTAGATCGAAATCGGCTGCTCACCGTAAGAGCAGCGCATTGACTGCCTTGCTGACCGATCGAGGGCTGGAGGATGAGTCTCCACGAGAGGTCTATCGCCAACTCATATTGGAGCCAATGCTTGATTATTGCCGGCGTGTTGCAGAATTTGCTGAAAACCATGCACAGGCCTTGGAGTAGCCGGTGCCCAACAACACGTTGCAGGTGACGTTTGACCCGCTGCCCACTTTTGCTGTCGCAAAAGCGTTCATCGCCTCAAACGCCCCTGAACGTGGGCGTAGGGCTCCTCACAATCCCAACCCAATCTGCTCAACCTGCTGGGCTTCAGTCTCGCCTGCCTGGCTCACATTGGGTGTACGCCCCCGCCGCTTCCCC
>Ga0208229_1000361_pt1 | contig 11760 bp, 6 predicted proteins | sample LakMenEpi22Aug11_FD_150725 | JGI IMG/M metagenome (GOLD analysis project Ga0208229, IMG submission 150725) | Freshwater microbial communities from Lake Mendota, WI - 22AUG2011 deep hole epilimnion (SPAdes) | ecosystem: Environmental > Aquatic > Freshwater > Lake > Epilimnion/Euphotic zone ... | reverse complement strand
ATCCAGCGAATTGCGCGGTGGTCAACACCGCCGCCTGTGCCGTCGTCAGCGCCTCGATTTGCGCCGTGCCTAACGCACCAAGCTGCGTCGATGTGAGCTTGGACATCTGCGCCGTGCTCAGTGACGCCACCTGATCGACCGTCAAGCCCGCCATTCCAGCCGTGGTCAAACCTGTAATCGCGCTTGTCGACAGCTTCGACAGATCGGCCGTCTGCATCGCCGCAATCTGTGAGGACGAGAGCCCCGCAACTTGAGCCGAGGTCAATACCCCAGCCTGTGTCGTGGTCAGTGCTTCAATCTGAGACGTTCCGATGGCGCCGAGTTGCGCCGCGGTCAATCCGGCGATTACCGAGGTAGAAAGCTGCGCCACATCCGCGGTTTCAAGCTTGGCCAACTGCGTTGTAGTGAGGCCAGCGGCCTGAGCCGCGGTCAAGGCCGCAGCCTGCGCCGTTGTAAGCGCTTCTATCTGGGCGGTGCCAAGCTTGCCAAGCTGCGAAGAACTCAACGCCGCGGTTTGCGAGGTGCTCAGGCCGGCCACCTGATCCGCGGTCAAAGCGCCAACTTGGGTTGTCGTCAAAGCTGCGACCACCGCCGTGGTCAGAGTTGCGGCATCGGCAACCTCCAGATTGGCGATCTGCGCCGTGGTCAGACCGGCAGTTTGTGTTGCCGTCAAGGCAGCGGCCTGGGTAGTAGTCAATGACTGTATCGGGGTCGTCGCAATTCCGCCAATTTGCGTTGAGCTCAACTTCGACAACTGGGCCGTCGTCAGCGCAGCGACCTGATCACCGGTCAATGCGGCCATTTGCGTCGTAGTCAACCCTGGCAGCGCACTGGTGGAGAGCTTGATCAAGTCCGCCGTCTCGATGCTGGCGATCTGGGCGGTGGTCAACCCGGCAAGCTGAGTTGATGTCAGCGACTGTATCTGGTCGGTCGTGAGGGACTGGACATTGCCACCACCGAGAACGGCAAGCTGCGCCGCCGTCATCGATGCCATCTGGGTTGACGTCAATGCCGCGGCCTGATCCGCGGTCAATGCCGCGACTTGAGTCGTGGTAAGGGCGGCAATCACACTGGGAGTCAGCTTGACAATATCCGCAGTTTCAAGCGCGGCAACCTGCTGCGTCGTAAGCCCCGCGGCTTGAGCCACGGACAACTTCGACGCCTGGAGGGTGGTAAGACCCTGTATCTGGGGCGTGCCCAGCGCTCCCAGCTGCGTTGAGGTCACGGCACCTAGCTGCGTGGTACTCAACGCGGCAACCTGATCCACCGTCAAGGCGGCCATCTGGGCTGTCGTCAAGGCGGCAAGAACATTGGTCTTGAGCACGGCGAGGTCGGTCGTGTCAATTTGCGAAATCTGGCTGGTGGTTAGGCCGGTTATCTGCGTCGACTTGATACTGGACACTTGCGTGGTGTTGAGGGCCTGGAACTGCGAATTGGTCATTGCTCCCAACTGCCCGGTAGTCAGCGCGCCAATAGCCGTCGAACTCAGTGCGGCAAATTGATCAGGGCCAAGATTCGCGATTTGAGCCGTGGAAAGTGAAGCCAACGCCGTGGTCGTCAGTGCCGCGAAATCAACGGTTTCCAAAGCCGCGACCTGCGCCGTACTCATTCCGGATATCTGGGTCGTGCCAAGCGCCGCAGCCTGTGTGGTTGTCAATCCAGCGATTTGCGGACTTGTCAGCGCGCCGACTTGCGTAGTATTCAACCCTGCGATAACACTCGTTGAAAGCTTGGCCGCGTCAACCACTTCAATGGCTTGGATCTGTGTTGTGCTCAGACCGGCCGCTTGTGTGGTGCCGAAGGCCCCAACCTGACCGGTGGTAAGAGCGGCAATTTGGGTGGTCGTCAAGCCTCCGATTTGCCCGGAAGACAGAGTTTGGATCGCGGTGGTGCTAAGGGCTGCAATCTGATCGGTATTCAAAGCCTGTATCTGAGCTGTCGTGAGACCGGCAATCGTTGCCGTCGATAGCTTGGAAATCTCGGTCGTCGTCAGTGCAGCGATCTGATCCGTCGTCATGCCGGCAGCCGGCAAGACTGCCTTCTGGGCAGTAGTCAGGGCCGCAATCTGGCTCGTCGTCAATCCAGCCAGTTGTCCCGCGCTCAGAGACGCGATCACGGTGGTCTTCAATGCTGCCAAGTCCGCAGTTTCGATATTCCCGATTTGAGTCGAGGTCAAGCCCGCCGCTTGCGCGGTCCCCAGCGTTGCCGCCTGAGCTGTCGTCAGCGCCTTGATCTGGTCGGTCGTCAGGGCCCCGATCTGATTGCTTGTCAAGACACCAACTGCCGTCGCTGACAGAGAAGCGAGGTCCGCAGTTTCGATCGCCGCGACTTGTGTCGTGGTCAGACCGACAACTTGGGCGGTTCCCAAGGCGGCAGCCTGTCCAGTCGTCAAAGCCTGAATCTGATCTGTCGACAGCACGCCGAGCTGAGAAGTCGTCAAACCCTTGACGCCGGAGGTTGATAGTGCTGCCAGCTGGGCCGTACTCAAGGCTTGAATCTGGTCGGTGGTGAAGCCCGATATGGCCGTGCTGGTTAGCGCGGACAGGGTCCCCGCCGTCTGCATTTGGGTCAACTGATCAGTGGTGAGTCCCGGCGCCTGCGATGCCTTCAATCCGGCAACCTGGGTAGAACTCAAGGCCTGGATCTGATCGGTCGATAGGGTAGCAACCTGGCCGCTGGTCAGCCCTCCCATGGCGGAAACCGAGAGTGACGCCATCTGAGCCGTCGACAGCGCGGCAATATTGGTCGTCGACAAGCCGGCGATCGCCGTGCTGGTCATGGATTTCAGGTCCGTGGTTTCAATGGCCGCAAGCTGGGCAGTAGATAGGCCGGACACCTGCGTGGTACCCATGCCCGCTACTTGCGAAGCTGTCAGACCCTTTATTTGATCCGTTGAGAGCGCCCCAACCTGGGTGGTTGTCATACCCGCGACCGCCGCCGCCGATATTCCGGCTACCTGACTCGTACTCATCGCCGCTATGTCGGCCGTGGTCAGACCCGCGATCGCAGTACTGGTTACTCCGGCGATATCCGAAGCTTCCATCTTGGAAATCTGGGTTGTCGACAACTTGCCGATCTGGGTCGAACTCAATGCCGAAGCCTGGGTCGGCGTCAGCGCGGCGATTTGTGCGGTCGACAATGCGGCAAGCTGGGCGGTCGACAATGCGCCGATAGCTGCGGTAGAAAGAGCCGCGAAATCGTCGGTCTCAAATACACTGATCTGCGTCGTCGACAAGCCGCCTATTTGGGTAGTAGTCAAGGCAGCCGCCTGAGTAGCCGTCAGCGCCTTGATCTGGTCCGTCGACAGCGCCCCCATCTGGTCCGTCGTCAGCCCCTTTACCGCGGTCGCCGAAATGGCCGCAATCTGACCCGTGGTAAGAGCGCCAAGCTGATCCGTCGAGAGCGCAGCAATGGCAGTGCTCTTTAGCGAGGCGACATCCGCCGTCTGCATCGCAACCAGTTGCGTGGTCGAAAAGCCCGGCATCTGCGCGGCAGTCATTGCTCCAACCTGCGAGCCTGTCAATCCGACTACCTGAGCGGTGGACAGTGCACCTATCTGATCGGAAGTCATCGCCCCGACCGAAGTGGCCGCAATCGCCGCAACTTGAGCAGTGCTCAATGCCGCAATCGCATCCGTTGTCAGGCCAACAATCGCCGTACTGGTAATGCCAACCAGATCGGCAGCATCGATTTTCGATACTTGCGCCGTGGAAAACGCGGCGAGCTGCGTCGACGTCAAAGCAGGAGTCTGTGCCACGTTCAGCGCAACCATCTGGTCCGTTGTCAACGCGCTGACCTGCGTAGTCGACAAAGCCCCAATCACGCTGCTCTTCAAAGCGGCCAAATCCAACGTCTCGATCTTGCTGATCTGAGCCGTTGTCAGTCCCGCCACTTGGGTTGAAACGAGAGCGGCAGCTTGCGTCGTGGTGAGCGCTTGAATCTGGTCAGTCGACAGCGCCTTGACCTGGTCCGTCGATAACTTTGAAATAACTGTCGCAGAGAGCTTTGCCAAGTCTGCCGTTTCGAAGGCATTGATCTGCGCCGTCGACATGTTTGAAACCTGAGTCGAGATCAGCGCTGCCGCCTGTGTCGTTGTCAGGGCCTGAATCTGGCCGGCGGAAAGTACCGCCGTCTGCGCCGTGGTCAAGCTGGAAACAGCCGCAAGACCCGGAATCTGGCTGGTGGTAAGTGCCTGGATGCCTGCAGTAGTAATGCCGATTATCGAGGTTGCCTGCACGGCGGCAAGATCAGCCACCTCCATCTTCGAAATCTGATCGGTGGATAGCGAAGCAAGCTGCGTAGACTTGAGAACAGCCGCCTGTGCCGTAGTCAGCGCCACAATCTGATCGGTTGTCAAACCAGCCGTCTGTACCGTCGTCAAACCGGAGATTACTGTGGTTTTCAGCCCCCCAAACGCTGCAGTAGCAAGCTTCGAAAGTTGGGCGGTGGTCAGGTTGCCAATCTGTGTCGAGGAAAACGCAGATGCCTGAACGGAGGACAGCAATGCCAGCTCATCGGTGGTCAGAGCCGCCATCTGAGCGGTGGTTAGTGCGGCAATTTCGGCCGTCGTCGTCGAAGTAGTTAGTGCCATTTTGCATCCTTTAAGAAACGCTGCGCTTCCTGCGGCAAATACCTTGGCACGCTAGACCTGCGCATATTCAACCGACTGTCGAAATTGCCCGGAATGATCTTCACTGCTGGAGCGAATCAACCCACCCAAATTACTACGCTCGTAACTCATCTATCGCATTACTAAAGCCATACAAAGCCATACCGCCCGCCTTTGTTCTGTATAGCACGCACCCACTACCCCGACCGTGAAATACTTCACACGCGAATCAATCCATAAAACATAAGCAAGTTACAAGCCAACCAATTGCATTCGATTCGAAATCGCCAGAAGAATCGCCGACAACCAACATCCCTGTCCTTTGCTTGCAACAAAATATATCTGGATCAATGTGTTACTGCGGACTGACGAAAAATCGACACCACGGCATTGAACTACAGTTCTCCGCTATCGATGTCTACAACGGCAGTGGTAAGCAAATCTTTAGGGATTGGAGCCATTTATCCGACAGGTGACTCCAGCGCGAAGTCAGCGTCGCTCCTTGGCCAAGGAGCCCTTGCTAGAGCACGGCAGCAAGCGGCGGGATGCAGGGTGCCCAGAACTTGGGCTGAACGGTCCACCATGCATGGACACCCATTGGATAATAACCTCCATTCACTGCGTGGAAATACTCGGGGCGCAGTTCCATCGAAAAGCGGGAAGCAATAATCTCGTTCGGAATGATGAAGTCTATCGACAGGGCCCCCAACAAGGAGAAGTAGGAATCCTCGTTTGTCCCTGATTCCATGAATACTGTGCGGGTCTCCGGGAATTCATGGATCAAGGCAAGGCATTTTCTGACCCGACGAAGACTCAGGCCGCCATTTCCAACAGTCGCCCGCACGCGCCGACGAAGGTCATCACGAAACCGGTCACGCCAAACTGTCAGTTCTACCCCGTCTGGCCAAGGAGCTCCAATATAGTCGAATGGCTGCCCGATCCAGAAATCAAGATCGTCGCGAATCAGGATGGCATCCGGCTGGAGAATAAGAACGAACTCGAAGCTCAGGAAGCGATCATAAAAAAATGGAGCCAACAAAAGGCGGCTGTAGCTGTCGATCGAATCGAAGTACTCCCGTGGAAAGAATTCAAATTCGACCCGGGGGTAGCGATTACTGTAATAGCTGCAATCAAGGCCGGCTGGAGCAATGAAGAAGCATTTCCTGTCCTTGATGACCGAGAGCGAATAATCGATAGAGAACTGCTCGAGAGGCGACAGTTCAGGCTTATATACCGGAATCAGGATTGCTACCCGCGCGTCACCAGGCGCTGTGATACTTCCTGAATGGATATCTTCCCCAATAGACGTTCGCCGAGGCTTCTTCAAGCAGCCACCTCACTGCACTCCCATCAAAACAGAGCCTCCAGTTGCCTTGCTGCCGAAGCCCATGAGAATCTGGCGACCAGTCTTTGTCTGGCCGCGGCAAACGATTCCGTCATCGATTTTTGCTCGCTTATTGCCGACTCCATCTGCTCAATCAGGCTGTCAAGCCGAGGCTCAAGATGATATCCGGCTCCAGGGACAGCCTTGTCGATGTTTTGGACCTGATCGCTACGGACTTTCCATCCTGTAGATAGCCCACAAAAGTCGTCTGTCGCACCACCGTCCGTGACAATGGCCGGAGTGCCGCACGCGATTGCTTCAATGACGGGAAGATTGAAACCTTCGGCCCGATAGGGTGAAATATATGCGTCCGCTGAACCATAGAGCAAACGCATCTGGAACAGGGGCAGCCCCGACGATATCACCTTTATCGAAGCCAAAATGTCGGGCGTCAGTTCGGCATTCTCCTGCATGAACGTCGCAACCACGTTGGCACCTCTTATACCGTACAAGGTACTGGCATCTTTCAGAACCAGCCGTACATCTGCGTGCCTCTTTCTCACGTCCACGAACGCACGAAGCAGAATATCGATGCCCTTGTTCCAGGTCATCGCACCCACGTTCAGAAAGACGAAATGGTCGGCATCAAGGCCAATTTGGCTGCGGACTTCCTCGCGCCCTTTTTGCTCGACTGGACTGAAAACGTCTGAGCTGACGCCATGCGGGACCACAACTATCCTGTCCGGATCAAACCCATACTCAATCACTTTCATGCGTGACCAGTTCGAAGGCACGGTGATGATGCCTTCTCCGCGGCAGAACTGGTCGACATCCGCTCCCGTCGGCGAAAAGCTCGTGGGCAACAGGCCGAACTCGCCTGTCATGAAGGAGATGTATCTTCCCGCTTCCGTAACTGGCCTCCGGAAGGGAAACGAGATGTTGTACGCAGTGTCGAAACTCTGGCCCACGGGAGCAGGAACCGCCTTTATCACCGCCTTGAATTCGGGCGGAAACGAGGGGTCGTTACCTGTCACGGTCCATGCCGGATTGGAGTACGGCAAGTCGAGATGGCTCAGCGACAATCCTTCGAGCTTTGCCAACTCTACGAGTTGATATTGGTTCACCATCGCGAACGACTGGCTGATGCCGCGCCAACCCTCGATCAATACTTGTTTCATGGCCATTTTCTTTGGTTACTCTCGGGCTGTCCAAGATGCGCGAATGTGCCAGGCAATCATCTGTCGGCCTTAGAACGGCCGAAGGCAAATATCGGGGGCCATCTTGTTGTTCGGCTGATCGAGCGGACCGGGAATCGGCTCGGTGGAATGTCCGCCGAAAACACCGCAATCCCTCCGCAAATAGGTCAGCTCTATCACGCAGGGCACCGGTACGCCGCTCACCAGCGTTACGCCTTGATAGTTATTTACGTGCAGATGCACCGGTACATGCCTGGCACTTAGCTTGCTGAACGCGGAGAACAACAACTCGTAGTTGGCTCTGTAGAATATCTGTTCAATATTGTGAAATTCGGCGGTCACGATCTCAAAACGGGCAAGATGTTCCGGATTCATCGAATTCAGACCGCCCCATTCGGCTCCCTCGACATCGAACTTCAGCACGGGATGTCGGGCATTGGACCAATCGACGACATCGACAATCTGATCAAAAGACATTAGTTGGTCGGACGCGACAGCTCCCCATCCCTTGCGGAAGAAATGCATGTTTGGATGGGTATAGGGCGGTGCTTCGATTGTGTGGTCGAACTGGTAGATTTGCGCTCCCCGCTTGGCAAACTCTTCATCGAAGCTGATGTCGTTGCCGATTCCTATCGATACCAGCAGATTCGACTCGAGAGCCAGGGCGGGCAATACGTAACCGCCGTCATTCGACGAGCCAAGACGGATTTTGCTGAAATTCACCATGTGCCACGGTCGAAACAGGTTAAGCAGGTTCAGCACTTCGCCCTGCGATGCATTAGGATTTTCCATTGCAGCTGCCTTTATCAAGTTGCCATGTCGGCACGTCCATCGGGCTCCAAGCGGATGACTGCGGCATCCCGCCGATTCTTTTCATCATTTCGATCAGGCTGGTTTCACCGCCACCACATTGAGGCTGATCGGCTGCTCCTTGAATATGGCGTTGCTGGAGTCGTCAAAAATGCCGAAAGAGCTCACGCGCTCAACGCCGGCAAATCCACACAGCATCAAATATCCGGTCAGCAGATCCTGGCTCAGACCGACCTTGTGATGGTCATATTGATTAACGTGCCCCCCAAAAATCATGCGCATGATCATGAATCGATCTTCGAACGTCATGACCTCTTTTTGGATGAACAGTGTGGCCAGGATATCCAGGTCAGGAACACTGATGCCTAGTCGGCCTGATGGCGCAAGAACCCGATACCACTCACGCAATGTACTCTCCAGTTCCCCCATGTAGTCGAAATGCTCCACCACATGCGAAGCATAAATCTCATCGAAAGTGTTGTCGGCGAACTGCGAAAGGTCTCTCGCGTCACCGATATGATCCACGTAGTCTCCGGGCAAGGCATTCAGGACTTCCCAACCGTCCAGCCTTACCTTGCCGCCGATATGCAGCTTTCTCACCATGGAATCACCCCTCCATCCGATTCATTCAGCGCTTTACCGAAATCCTGTTGCTGATGAGATCGGAGATCAGCATCAGTTTGTCCATATCCTCGGGATATCGTTGCGGATTCAGATTGTTCGCCCGACCAAGGGCTGTGCCGTTGGTAAATCCCTCGAAACCGTCGGTTATGCGTCCTGGAAAATCGTGCGAAAACCTGTCGCCTTTAAGGAAAACCGCGACGAAATCGTTCCAGACATCTCCGATCTGCTTGCTTGTGTATGACTCGAGCAAGGTAACATCGTATCCACTCCGTCGCGCCCAGGTTGTCAGCGCCTTGCCACTGTCCGGGTAGAAGCGCCAGCAGTCGAGTGGATAACGATGAACCTCTCCATTTGACGGTGCATTCAAGTAAAGCAGCCCGGGCTGCTTGAGAACGCGGACGATCTCCAGAAAAAGCACCCAGAACAGTTCCGAGTGCTCGAAACAAGAACTGCTCACTACCATGTCAATGGACTGATCTTCAAACGGCAATCGATAGGGGTCTTCCAGGATGACATCAACGCCTTTTCCAGCAACGAAATCAACACCGATATAGGTGAACCTGGATGGACAAACGTCACGCAGCGAGCCATTCACATCCTGCGCACCTATATCCGCCACCTGCGCCGACGCGAACGACGCGCCGTAGACGTCGAAAAACATTCGGGCATTGAGCATGGCGGTCGGATGCATCGCTAGCCCAGCCGGCCCGGATAGCCGAATATCATCAATCGTCGCCGATCTACGCCCCACCTTCTCATAGTGAGTCCGGCGCTGTTCCGAGGCGATACTTGCGCCACATGGAAATGTAGATGGCCTCGAGGTTGCGGCAGAAATTTGCGGTATCGAACAGCGGACTGCTGGCACGCGTCTCGCGCAAATGCGCCTTCAGGCGGCTGACTCTTTCTGGCTGGGCAGCCAGGGCCAGGGCCAGCGCTTCGTAGTCAGCCAGCGAATGCGTGGCCAGTTCGGGCAGGCCGGCAGCATGTACCAGGCTGCCGGCGACTCGTGCGTGAAAAGCCTCACCCATGCATGTCACCACCGGAACCCCGGCCATCAACGCGTCGGCAGCCGTAGTGTGGGCATTGTAGGGATAGGTATCCAGGAAGAAGTCGGCCAGCCGATACCGCGCAAGATGGTCTTCGACCCGCGGCACGCGAGTCGCAAATATCAATCGCGCTGCATCGACACCCTGCGCCTCTGCCGCGGCCCAGAGATTTTTCTGGCTGATCTCGCTGCGTGACATGAGCCACAAAACGCTTCCCTTGGTGCGCTTGAGCAAGCGCATCCAGATGGCGAATATCCCGGGCGAAATCTTGTAGTCATGGCTGAAGGCACAAAACACCAGGCCGGTTTCCGGCAAGCCGTAAGCCGAGCGACCCGGAGCCTCTTCGGGAATCTCGACACTGCCGTCGGTCGGCAAATACGCGTCCGGCATATACACGATCTTTTCGCTGTAATAAGGCCAGTGTTCGCGCGGGGCCACGTGACGGTCGGCTATCAGGTAATCCATGTAGTCGACGCCCATCGATCCGGCATAACCCAGAAAATTGACCTGCACGGGTGCCGGCCGCTGCGCCAGTACCTCGGGATGGGAATCGGCGGTGTAACCCGCGAGATCCACGGCGACATCCACTTCGAGGGAACGGATCAACTGGGCGATCTGCGGCGGACTCATGGTCTTGGCGTCGATGAATCGGTCGAACGCCTTCAGCATTCGCCCACGCAAGCGGCTCTTGTCATCTATTCCCAGGGAAATCGCGATAAGTTCGAATCGCGACCTGTCGTGATGTTCGAATACCCCGGCCATCAGGTGGCCGACCGGATGCTCCCGCAAATCGGGCGAGATATAGGCCAGGCGAATCCGGTCATGCCGATAAACCTCGCCCTGCCACAGGCGCCTCGACCCTGACGGATAGAGATGTTCGCCAAAAATCCGGGCTGACTGGAAATGATCCCCGGCAAAATCGGAAATCGCCATCATTGCCAGCGACTTGCAACTGCGGCGTCCGGCCCGGACTTCCCCGATGATTTTATTGACGGTCTCATCGTAGTCAGTCCAGTCGCAGACATGCAAGCGTTCGAAACAAAGCAGGCCTGGCCCATAGTCATAGTCAGGCTGCACCTCCAGCAGATGCTTGAACATCGCTATCGCTTCTTCGCTCTGCTTGAATTCGGTAAGCAGAACGGCACAGTTGGCCAATGCGGTCGTGTAGTCCGGGTTGATCGCCAACACCTGATTGAACCGTTCGAGCGCTTCCTTGTGACGGAGCATGTCGCGAAGGGCCACGCCGCTATTGACCAATGCTTCTATGTAATCCGGCTGCAGGGCAATGGCCTCGTCGAAACGCTGCAGGGCAGCCTCGCCGCTCGCACCCGCCGCTCGCAACGCCGACCCGGCCAGAAAACGCAGCGGAGCGTATCCGGGTGCCGCCGCCATTCCGACCTCGGCCCAATGCAGGGCATCGGCGGGATCTTCCCGCCGGATGGCAATCACACCGAGCGAGTAGCAGGCGGCCGGATGACCAGGATGCATTTCCAGCGCCGACTTGAACAGCCGCACGGCTTCATCTATCTCGCCGCGCTCCTGCGCCTGGATCGCGCTGACCAGAATCTGCTGCAAATCGCTCATATCATCCCTCGTGGACTCTTCAGAACCCTTGCGCCGGACTGACTGCCGCGCCTTCATGGGAAGGTGGCCTGGCGAATGCACCCACTTGCCAAAGGCGGTCGAGAGCCGATCGCGCTTCCTTTATCAGGCCGACAAGGGCATGCCATCGAACAAGCATAGCGAAGCTTTGCGATTTCGCGTCGCCGACGAAAAGGGGGAATTACCGGCCTTCTCATCCATTGCCACGAATACCCGAGTTCCTTCATGGCGGAACCCGAACTGGTTGGCAATGCATACCGATATCCCGTTCAATCTGCGGAAAGCGCCAATTTTATGGTCCTGTTAGCAAATAGACAGAAGGTTCGGGTGCCATAGCATTGCATGATGTCCTCAATGTCTTTACGCGCGGCACTGGCCTCCGGTGGCAAATCGCAACCGTCGCCCCTGCTCGGGATCCTGCTCGAATCGCGCCAGGCGTGGCTCGCGGTGTTTGTATTCAGCGCCGTGATCAACCTTTTGATGCTCGCGCCGACGGTCTACATGATGCAAGTGTCGGATCGCGTCATGACCAGCCGAAACATGATGACC
>Ga0208229_1000360_pt1 | contig 11776 bp, 9 predicted proteins | sample LakMenEpi22Aug11_FD_150725 | JGI IMG/M metagenome (GOLD analysis project Ga0208229, IMG submission 150725) | Freshwater microbial communities from Lake Mendota, WI - 22AUG2011 deep hole epilimnion (SPAdes) | ecosystem: Environmental > Aquatic > Freshwater > Lake > Epilimnion/Euphotic zone ... | reverse complement strand
TACTGTCGTAAAAAAGTTCACCTACCTGCCCATTCGAGGTAATTTCTCCCCCAAATTTCCAATATGAGGGAACTTGAACTTCAATGCTTTGCTTCAAACCATGAATTTCCATGCCTTTTTTTCCTCTAAAAATGGCACCTGAAGACGTAAAACCTACAAAATCTTGAGATTTACCGTTAAACCTGGTTTTCTTGCCATTGTTAAGTTCTATGAAAACGACCTGATCTTCGGTTTTAATCCCAACGCCGTGTTTCCCATGGATCAGCAGCCCTTTCCATTCTTGTATTTTTTCTGAGAAACTGATTCGTTTTAAAAGTTTTCCAGTTTCCGTACTGTAGAAAATCAGTTCTTGGGTTTTTGCTAACCCAAATACGTTTTGTTGATTGAATAAGGTTTGTATAGGCTCCGCGTAAAACGTTCCTTTTATCGCAAATAGCTCCCTGCCCATGCGGTCGATAACTTGTATGTTTCCGTTTTCGTATAGTAAAATATGGTCATTTTCCAAAAGTGAAGTCGTTAAGCGAAGGGGGCGATATGCAAGGGTTGATGGGTGTTTTTTACGCCATTTTAAACTCCCGTTTTTGTAGCCGATTAACTCTTGATCGGTTTCTATTACTACATTCCCTCTGCCAGACAATGCACAAAATGAGGTGACAGGTGCCCCCGGATTCATCGTAAAATAGTTTTTGATGTTCTCTGTTTCCTGAGGCTTCCGATCAACCTCGTTGTGAGAAATTCGGGTGAATAGCAATTGTTGGTTGATCCAACTCACGGATTCCAAACTGGAGGACGATTTTTTTCGATAGGAGCACCAACGAGGTAAGGTGTTGAGGGCGTCAAGATCCTTGTTTTTTGCTGAAGTTGTTTTACGCATATCTACTTCCAAAAGCAAAGCATCCAAGGCATTGTCGTTGCTGGTAATGTAGCCAATTCCATCTCGGCTGTACACGGTCAAATCTTCAACGGTTACAAGTTCATTGAAAGAAGCGCATACGGGAAAGCTTGATAACTTGGTACGCGGCTTATTTTCCTCCGTTTTATGATAAAATTCATTCAAGAACATCGATAATTCATCGGAAGACTCCATGTCGAATAAAAATATCGGAGCATCGTTGAAAATTAAAAACACGGCTCCTGTTTTTATGATTTCCTTCAAAGGTCCTTTGGCTGAAAGGTGGTCCGTGAAGAAAAGATATTCCTTCTCGTAAAACTCATAATGGGTAAATTTCTCAGGAAGGTAAGGTCCGAAAAGGGTTAAATCATCTACCAGCGAACGGTTATTTTTGCGCGCAACTTGTGAGCGGTAGGTGATAGTGCCCTGGGGTTTGACGTAGAAATTATCCACTGACCATGAGGGAGCATCCACGTGTATGAGGCTGTAGCTGCTTTGTTGGTCAGTTTCGAAATGTGGATTGTTGTGCGTTTCCAGTTCAATTGAATAATCGAACAGAACAAGTTCTTTGCTGTTGAATTTGCCCCGATATTTTCCAAAGTTAAAGGTGTTGGTGCCAGTTTTTTCGAAGGAATAGATACCTTTTTCAAAGAGTTGTCGAACTCGGCTAAATGTCCACTTGTCCTGGAGCGTTAAAACCATTAAACTCCTGTTTTTACTCAGGTATGCAGTTTTAAAGTCTTTGAAATTATTTTTTAACGTAGCAATGATGGCTAGATTCTTTTGATTTGCATCAATTTGAAGGTCTTGCAAGTTAACTTCTTGGGGATGGTGTATGGCAATAATTTTTCCGTCCTGTTCTCCAAAATAGGCAAGAAAAGAGGATTCTTTGGAAGGCGCGAGCAAGGACACAAAGGCAAAGCTGCCCCAACTTAAAGCAGCTAATAAAAGCAAGAATTGGAAAACGCGTTTAATCACTTTACGAAGCTAACAGGTCTCTGGCTTCAGGAAACGGTTTTTGCGATAATAAATGAACATTCTTTTGTTGACTATGGTTCGAACAAAGTCTTTTGCAGGAGGCTTTTTACGATGCCAAAGGATGCTCGGTGGTGAATTGAAATGCCATATTCAAGAAGCGCCTGTTCGTGTTTTTTGGTGGGATAACCCATGTTTTTTTTCCATCCATACATGGGGAATTCAAGATCCATTTGTACCATGTATTGGTCGCGGTATGTTTTAGCTAAAATTGACGCTGCAGCAATGGATTGATACAATCCGTCTCCACGAACAATGCATTCATGAGATCGATTAGGGTAGGGTTTAAACCGATTTCCGTCCACTAAAATATGCTCTGGGCTTACGGAAAGCCCGTCCAAGGCAACATGCATCGCCTCGATGCTTGCATTGAGAATGTTTATTTCATCGATTCTACGGGGGCTTACAAAGGCAACTGCGTAGGATAAAGCTTCTCGTTCAATTTTAAGTTTCATTTGTTCCCGCTGAGAAACTGAAATTTTTTTCGAATCGTTCAAACCTTCAATAGGATGTTTCAAAATGACAGCTGCCGCCACTACGGGCCCGGCCAAGCAGCCCCTTCCGGCTTCGTCACATCCTGCTTCTAACCCACTATTGGAGCGGCTAAAAAGTAAGCCTTGCGTTTCCATTTGTTGCTTATTTGTGCTAAATTCGCAATAAAAGTAGAAAAGATGAGATATTTAATCCTTGTTTTGGTTTTGGCGGGAGCAACTGCCTTTAAAGCGCAGCAAATTACGGTAATTTCTAAACTTTCAACCCAAGAAATCGAACTGGAGGCGACAAAAGGGCATTTTCAATGGTTGTTTCCGGAAGGCACGACCTCGGAGAATTTGGAAAAAATGGCCAAATATTACAGCACCTCATTTACCTATACCTTCAACAATGAAACAAGAATGGTGGATGTTTATCCTGTGGCGGACTCCGAGGATACCCGTCGTGTTATGTTGCGCTTTCTTGGGGCAAATCAAGTTCAGAAAATTACCGTAGGTGAAGAAGAATATGAGCTGTACATGTTCTACGAAAAGTTTATGAAAATTAAAGGCAAATAAGATGAAAACGATTGGAATACTGGTTTCACTGATTCTGCTCTTCGGTTGCGCTTCGAGCAGATCGGAATTTGGATTGGTAAAAGTAAACGAATCCGAGGCGGTTTCTGTCGCGGAATTAGTGGCTCAAATGGACCGTTCTAAAGCGGCGCAGGCCTTTACAATCAAGGCGCCTCTTTCCGCAGTTTGCCAAAATGCCGGCTGCTGGGTACAGGTTCCCAAGCCGGATGGAAAACCGTTAATGGTCCGGTTCAAAAACCATTTTACCATTCCACCATCAACCCCAATAGGAACAGAAACCTACATTCATGGAATCGCATACTGGGATACGGTTTCAGTAAAAGCGTTGAGGCATTTTGCAGAAGATGCTGGAAAAAGCATGGAGGAAATTCAAAAAATCAACGAGCCAGAATTTAAGTTAAATTTTGAAGGGGATGGAATCAAATGGAATTCCGGAAAAGTAAAAAGTAACTGATAACTACAGAAGCTAAAGTAACCAATAACCCGACATACCAACGGTCCGCCAAAAACCAGGCAACCAAGTTAAGGGGTATGAAGGCAATCGAAAGAAGGTGAAATGTACCTTGATTATTGGACTTCATTGAAGGTATAGCATTGATTGGGGGTGATTAAATACCTTAAAGCCCTATCGTTTGGCTCAACCGGTAGTTCGTTGAAAGGCTCGAAAAAATGAAGTCCAATGGTCATTACATCGGCCCTGCATTCGGCGATAAAACGATCATAAAAACCTTTGCCGTAACCTACCCTGTTCCCATGAATATCCACAGCCAAAACGGGAACAATAACGACGTCGAAATCCGCCGAATTGAGTGAAACTTGAGGCTGTAACGGTTCAGGAATTCCATATCGATTTTCGATCAGCAAATCTCCCGGTTGGTATCGCCCATGGCTCATACTTGAATTGGTGAAATTACTCACGGGTAAGTAAACTTCATTGGTATCGCACAAGGCGTTGATGAGTGGAATGGTGTTGACTTCATTTTTGGCCTGCATGGAAGCAAAACATGAAATTTTCAATTGGCTAAAGTTGAACTTTTCTAACAGTAAAGAGGTAATTTTGGAAGAAAGCGCCTCAATTTCCGTAACCGATAAATTCGATCTTTTTTGCATCGCCAAACGCCTTATTTCATTTTTACGGACTATAGCATTCACAAATTTTGTTATTTTAGCGTTTAAATCGAAGTGTGAAAACCAAAGGTATTTACTTTTTGTGGATTATATGTTCCACCTCCTTTTTCTTTGCTCAAACCCAAGAGGAAGAAGAAACGTTTGTTCCAAAAACCTTTGCCTCAACCAGAATTATCTGCGGTCATTCCGTGGAGACCTTGCCCGAGCGCACCTTGGACTTCAGGATTGAGCATCGCTTTGGCGACATGTTTGGAGTGAATGGTGGAGTTCAAAACATGTTTGGTTTTGATAATCTTGCCGACATTCGGATAGCTTTGGAATACGGCATTACGAAAAACATGATGGTTGGATTCGGAAGGTCAAAAGGCACAAACACGCCGTATCGTTCGCTGCTTGATGGGTTTTTAAAGTACCGAGTTCTTTCGCAAGGAAAGGAAAGTCCAATTTCGCTTTCCGCCATTGCTGGCGCATCTTTTACCTACATGACTGCATCGAGTGACATTTCTCAAGTGAGCCATTTTCCTAAGGTCAGTCATCGTTTTGCTTACTTTACTCAACTCAATGCTGCAAGACGTTTTGGTGATCGTGTAAGTATTGCATTGATGCCAACCTTGGTGCACCAGAATTATGTGGCTTCAAACAATCAAAACGATGTGTTTGCTATAGGGGCCGCTGCTCGGGTAAAACTAACCAGCCGTTTTGCCCTGATAACGGAGTACTACCATACCTTTGCCGCTGCAGGCTTGCGCCCGACCAGTGAATTTAAAAGAAGCCTGGCTTTCGCGTTAGAATGGTACACCTTTGGACACACATTTACCATTAATGTTACAAATGCCGCTGGGATAGGTGAAACACAGTTTGTGAACAATACGTATTCTGATTGGTTAAAAGGACAGTTTCGGCTTGGATTTTGTGTTGCACGAAAATTCAGTTGGGAATAACTTAAAAAGAATTACCATGAAAAAAAATGCAATGTTCGTTTTTTATTCGTTGCTCTTTATTGTTGCAACTTCGATGTCTTTGGCCCCTAGTGGGGATTATGAAGTTTCGGATGGCCACTCCATTGCTTTTAAAAGTGCAGATCCATCGGGAAAATTCACCGATATAAGCGGAGATGTTACTTACAGTTCGGACAATCCAACAGCAGCAACTTTCGACCTTAAAATCCCAGTGAATACCATCAGTACAGGAAATGGATTGATGAATAAAAAAGCCCTAACGAAAGAATGGTTTGAAGAGTCAACCTATCCCAACATTAAATTCAATTCCACCGTCGTCACAAAAGATGAAAAAGGTGACTTGCAGATTAAAGGAAATTTAACCATCAAAGGAGTGAGCAAAGAGTATACGATTCCTGCGACAGTATCGGGTAGTGCTTCGAAATATACCTTTAAAGGAACCTTTTACGTCAATCGAATCGATTTCAAGGTGGGAAAGAAGAGCGAAACGGTGCCTGATAAGATGAAAATTGTTTATGAATTGCCGGTAAGTAAAAAAGTAGACAAGTAATGAAAAGAGTATTGCTGTATGGCCTGGTCACGGCCCTTCTGTCTTCCCTAGTTGCGGGGATTTATTTACATTATTTTTATGCAATGGAGTTCGACGAGAGTTTCAAGGTGATGCCGATTTGGAGGGTGGTTTCCTTGTATTGGGCGATTTCTTTGTCGAGCGTTTTTGTGGCCCACTGGATTTATCAGAAGTTTAATTTTCTCGGATTGCTGATATTGAATTCGTTGGTGATCTGCTTGAGCATTGCAAGCATTGGTTATCCCATTACCTATGTCAATCAGGAAATAGACACTACTTTTATTTCCATTGCAGCAATTCCTGCACATTTAATTTTGCCCCTTTTTTGGTTGGGGCTCCAGCCTTTAATGTTCTTTAAAAAGAATTGATAGTATGTGGAGCGCATCAAAAGACCATTCAAGGGCACAACGAGTTTTTGCACCCTTTTTTTTAGCATTCTGCTTTATCGGTTGGTGTGCCTCGTGTGCGAAAGATAAGGTTGACATTTCTGCTAGCCCTAATTGTCCCGACACCCTTTCCTTTAATAACGTTGTTTTACCTTTGATACAAGAGAACTGTTCCGCTTGCCATAATTCAGGAAACGGAACGGGCTATACGTTTACAAATCATGGAAATATAGCTGCTTCCGCTGATGCTATTTTAGGTTCAATGCGTGGGGAAGGATACCAATTAATGCCTCAGGGTGGACCTGCCTTACACGATACCATTATTCAAAAGGTAGAGTGTTGGATATTTCAGGGAAAATTAAATAATTAATACTTAAGATATGAAAAATCTCAAGTTTCCTTTAATCGTTGTTTTAGCTTCAACGTTTTGTGCTTTTATTTTGAAGAATCCCGAAAGAACACATTATCTAGTGTCTCCAAAAAATTCGGGTGGTGCTGCTCCCGGAAAGACCGGTGCGCCAGGAGAAACCAATTGTACTCAATGCCATTCAGGATCAGCGGTGCAGGATGGTGCCGCGGAAAATATTCTCGTAATAAGTCAAGGCGGAGTACCTGTTAATTCCTACGCCCCAGGGCAGCAGTATACCGTGAACTTAAGCATGGCTTCCAACCCCGTTAAGAGAGGCTTTCAGGCGACGGCTTTAAATTCAAGCAATACCATGGCCGGAGGATTTACGGGTTTAGCTGGCAATACGAGTATTAGCGGTTCATCCAAGAAATACGCCAACCATACCTCGAGCAGCAACACGAGCGCCTCAGCGCCGAATTGGACGTGGACATGGACCGCACCAAATGCTGGAACGGGAGACGTCACGTTTTATGTGGCAACCAATAAAACGAACAATAACGGAAATGACAACGGCGATATGATTTATTTATCCCAGTTTATAATTCAGGAGGCATCTAATGCTGGAATCGAGGAAAATGCTTCCTCTAACATTTCGCTCTTGGGGATATCTGCGGACGCAATCACCTTTCAGGGAACGAAGGAAGTTGATCGGATCAAAGGGATAAGCATCCATGACGCAAGTGGAAAGCTCTTATTTTTCATCCCAGAAATTATGGGAGTGAACAACCAATATGTTGTTCCACGTCCGAGTGAAATGCAAAAAGGGTTGTATTTTGTGACGTTTCAATTAAATCAAAAACTCATTTCCAAGAAAATTTCAATAGCATTTTAATGCTTGGGTTGGCTGTAAGTGCCTGACGGGTATTTGGTTGCAAATTTTTTCCAATAAGTTGTAACCTTTTGTTACTTGAATAAGTAAAAATCACAGCATTTTTTTGAAGAAATATTTTTTTCGTTCAAAAAGACATTGTATCTTTGCACCCGCTTTGAAAGAAAAAAGAGCTTTACTCTAACGAGAGTTGAAAAAAAAATTGAAAAAGTTTTTTAGTTTAAATAAAAAGCATACATTTGCACCCCCTAACGAAAGAGATAGGGATTTGAAATAGGTTTGAGAACATTAAAACGTATTTTACAACGAAGTTCATTGACGTATTGAGAAACAAAGGAAACAGCGTTTTTAAAGAATAAAACGACATCTCGAGCTCTTACAAATTCACGTTATTTTACAACGGAGAGTTTGATCCTGGCTCAGGATGAACGCTAGCGGCAGGCCTAACACATGCAAGTCGAGGGGCAGCATAAATTAGTTTACTAATTGGTGGCGACCGGCGCACGGGTGCGTAACGCGTATGCAACCTACCCTGTACTGGGGGATAGCCCGGAGAAATTCGGATTAAGACCCCATAGTATTACGGAATCGCATGGTTCTGTAATTAAAGGTTACGGTACAGGATGGGCATGCGTCCTATTAGCTAGATGGTGAGGTAACGGCTCACCATGGCTACGATAGGTAGGGGGCCTGAGAGGGTGATCCCCCACACTGGTACTGAGACACGGACCAGACTCCTACGGGAGGCAGCAGTGAGGAATATTGGTCAATGGGCGAAAGCCTGAACCAGCCATGCCGCGTGCAGGAAGACGGTCCTATGGATTGTAAACTGCTTTTATTTGGGAATAAACCTCTGGTCGTGACCGGAGCTGAAGGTACCAAATGAATAAGCACCGGCTAACTCCGTGCCAGCAGCCGCGGTAATACGGAGGGTGCAAGCGTTATCCGGAATCATTGGGTTTAAAGGGTCCGCAGGCGGGCTTATAAGTCAGTGGTGAAAGCCTACAGCTTAACTGTAGAACTGCCATTGATACTGTAAGTCTTGAATTCGGTCGAAGTGGGCGGAATGTGTAGTGTAGCGGTGAAATGCTTAGATATTACACAGAACACCGATAGCGAAGGCAGCTCACTAGGCCTGGATTGACGCTCAGGGACGAAAGCGTGGGGATCAAACAGGATTAGATACCCTGGTAGTCCACGCCGTAAACTATGATTACTCGTTTTCGGCGATATACTGTCGGAGACTAAGCGAAAGTGATAAGTAATCCACCTGGGGAGTACGATCGCAAGGTTGAAACTCAAAGGAATTGACGGGGGCCCGCACAAGCGGTGGAGCATGTGGTTTAATTCGATGATACGCGAGGAACCTTACCAGGGCTTGAAAGTTAGTGAAGAATGTGGAAACATGTTCGTCAGCAATGACACGAAACTAGGTGCTGCATGGCTGTCGTCAGCTCGTGCCGTGAGGTGTTGGGTTAAGTCCCGCAACGAGCGCAACCCCCATCTTTAGTTGCTAGCAGGTAATGCTGAGGACTCTAAAGAAACTGCCTACGCAAGTAGTGAGGAAGGCGGGGACGACGTCAAGTCATCACGGCCCTTACGTCCTGGGCCACACACGTGCTACAATGGTCGGTACAGAGGGCAGCTACCGGGTGACCGGATGCGAATCTCTAAAGCCGATCTCAGTTCGGATTGGAGTCTGCAACTCGACTCTATGAAGCTGGAATCGCTAGTAATCGCGCATCAGCCATGGCGCGGTGAATACGTTCCCGGGCCTTGTACACACCGCCCGTCAAACAATGGAAGCTGGGGGTGCCTGAAGTCGGTAACCGAAAGGAGCTGCCTAGGGTAAAACTAGTAACTGGTGTTAAGTCGTAACAAGGTAGCCGTACCGGAAGGTGCGGCTGGAACACCTCCTTTTTAGAGAAGTAAAAAAAGAGTGAGAGGTTTTATTGTTTTTAGCGTTGTTTCCGTTTCTCGATGATTTTTTGGTCCTGCCCGCGGGATATAGGACTAATTTTAGTCCCGTAGCTCAGTTGGTTAGAGCACTACACTGATAATGTAGGGGTCAGCAGTTCAAATCTGCTCGGGACTACCATAGCACACCAAACGTGGTTGCTTGTTTTTTGATATTATAATTGGGATGCATATCTCGGGTTCTACCGGCAGAGGTAAAATTTTCCCGATTTTTGGGGGATTAGCTCAGCTGGCTAGAGCACCTGCCTTGCACGCAGGGGGTCAACGGTTCGAATCCGTTATCCTCCACAAACCTGTTTTCAGGTAACGTTCTTTGACATATTGGAATTGATTGAAGTAGTAATTGAATTGATAGAGAATTATAATGAGTAAGATAAGTTACTAAGGGCACACAGGGAATGCCTTGGCTCTGAGAGGCGAAGAAGGACGTGACAAGCTGCGATAAGGTACGGGGATGAGCAAATATCAAGCGATCCGTACATTTCCGAATGGGGAAACCCGGTATGTTGAAGACATATCATCCGAAAGGAGGCAAACGCGCCGAACTGAAACATCTAAGTAAGCGCAGGAAGAGAAAACAAAAGTGATTTCCATAGTAGTGGCGAGCGAACTGGAAATAGCCTAAACCATACTTGTTTCGGCAGGTATGGGGTTGTAGGACTGCATCATGGAATTATGGCGTATAGTGGAATAATCTGGAAAGTTTATCCATAGAGGGTGAAAGGCCCGTACACGAAATGCACCATATACCTAGCAGGATCCTGAGTAGGGCGGGACACGTGAAATCCTGTCTGAATCTGCCAGAACCATCTGGTAAGGCTAAATACTCCTCAGAGACCGATAGCGAACGAGTACTGTGAAGGAAAGGTGAAAAGAACCCTGAACAAGGGAGTGAAAAAGACCCTGAAACTGTGTGTCTACAAGCGGTCGAACCCTTCGGGGGACGGCGTGCCTTTTGCATAATGATCCTACGAGTTACTCCTCACTGGCAAGGTTAAGTGTTTAAGACACGGAGCCGAAGCGAAAGCGAGTCTGAATAGGGCGCTTAGTCAGTGGGGGTAGACGCGAAACCTTGTGATCTACCCATGGTCAGGTTGAAGTTTCGGTAACACGAAATGGAGGACCGAACCGATAAGCGTTGAAAAGCTTCCGGATGAACTGTGGGTAGGGGTGAAAGGCCAATCAAACTGGGAAATAGCTCGTACTCCCCGAAATGCATTTAGGTGCAGCGTTGAGGTAGAGTCTTATAGAGGTAGAGCTACTGATTGGACTAGGGGGCTTCACCGCCTACCAAATCCTGACAAACTCCGAATGCTATAAGATATACTCAGCAGTGAGGGCATGGGTGCTAAGGTCCATGTCCGAGAGGGAAAGAACCCAGACCATCGGCTAAGGTCCCCAAATATATACTAAGTTGTTTAAACGTTGTGCGGTTGCATTGACAGCTAGGATGTTGGCTTGGAAGCAGCCATTCATTTAAAGAGTGCGTAACAGCTCACTAGTCGAGCGATCGTGCGTGGATAATAAGCGGGCATTAAGTATATTACCGAAGCTGTGGATTCCCGGATTTTCCGGGACTGGTAGGGGAGCATTCTAGCGGCGTCGAAGGTGTGGTGTGAGCCATGCTGGAGCGGCTAGAAAAGCAAATGTAGGAATAAGTAACGATAATGCAGGTGAGAAACCTGCACACCGAAAGACTAAGGTTTCCTGGGCCACGTTAATCGTCCCAGGGTTAGTCGGGACCTAACGCGAACCCGAAAGGGGTAGTGGATGGCGAACTGGTTAATATTCCAGTACTTGTTATAACTGCGATGGGGTGACGGATTATTGAAAGTACCGCGCACTGACGGAATAGTGCGTTGAAGCTTATATCTATACACTGAGTAGGTAAATCCGCTCGGGGTGGAGAAGAGCGATAGTACCGAGAGGCTTCGGCTGATTGGATAGTGTACCTAAAAGATCCCAAGAAAAACCTCTAAGCTTCAGGTTATAACAACTCGTACCGTAAACCGACACAGGTAGTCGAGGAGAGAATCCTAAGGTGCTCGAGTGATTCATGGCTAAGGAACTAGGCAAAATGGTCTCGTAACTTCGGGAGAAGAGACGCCACAGCAATGTGGCCGCAGTGAATAGGCCCAGGCAACTGTTTATCAAAAACACATGGCTTTGCTAAATCGAAAGATGATGTATAAGGCCTGACACCTGCCCGGTGCTGGAAGGTTAAGAGGAGATGTTAGTTTCGGCGAAGCATTGAATTGAAGCCCCAGTAAACGGCGGCCGTAACTATAACGGTCCTAAGGTAGCGAAATTCCTTGTCGGGTAAGTTCCGACCTGCACGAATGGTGTAATGATCTGGGTACTGTCTCAGCCATGAGCTCGGTGAAATTGTAGTATCGGTGAAGATGCCGATTACCCGCAACGGGACGAAAAGACCCCGTGAACCTTTACTATAGCTTCACATTGACATTGGGTAATTCATGTGTAGGATAGGTGGGAGACGTTGAGGCTGCATCGCTAGGTGTAGTT
>Ga0208229_1000356_pt1 | contig 11950 bp, 7 predicted proteins | sample LakMenEpi22Aug11_FD_150725 | JGI IMG/M metagenome (GOLD analysis project Ga0208229, IMG submission 150725) | Freshwater microbial communities from Lake Mendota, WI - 22AUG2011 deep hole epilimnion (SPAdes) | ecosystem: Environmental > Aquatic > Freshwater > Lake > Epilimnion/Euphotic zone ... | reverse complement strand
GGCACTGACCTGGAAGAGCAACACTCCATTGGGATTGGCCACATCCAGCTTGTCCTGCGTGCGGCCACTGTGCCAGTCCTTGATCGCAGCAAAGTCATTTCTGCCACCATTCTGGTAGAGGCCAGACACCACAAACGTATCGGAGCCCGCACCACCGGTGAGCTCATCTTTCTCAAACATGCTCAACGAGGTCGACGAGGACTGACCCTGCAGCCGATCATTGCCCGCCCGCCCAAAGAGCTTGTCATCACCTGAGCCACCATGCAGATAGTCGATGCCACCGCTCGTTTCCGAATCATCTCCGTAGAGGCTGTCATTGCCTGAACCCCCAAACAGATGGTCGATGCCACCAGCGCTGTTAGTGCCGCCATAGAGTTGATCATTGCCATTACCGCCATCGAGAACATCGTTGTCGGCTTGTCCGTACAGGAAATCATTCCCGCCATCGCCATACAACCGATCATTGCCGGAGCCTCCGTACATCCGATCGCTTCCATGAAACCCAATAGAATCGAAAGTGGAGCTGCTGCGATCACCGTACATCACGTCATTCCCGCTATCGCCGATGATGACATCGTCGCCCGCATATCCAAAGAGGGTGTCCGACGAGGTGAGCGACGCGGTGTTCTGCACCCTCTTGATAAAACCCAGAGGGAGTTGAAGGGTGTCGTTATCGTTGAAGTTGGTGCCGTGGATGGTTGCCATGGAGAGAAGTCTCCGTTCGGGACTTCTCAAGAATCGCCGCATCTTGCCGGCCGCCCAATGATCTGAATCAAGCGCCCCTGTGATCTTGCTCACAGGGGCAGCCGAAGGTCAGAGTTCAAGGCATAGCGGGGCTTGAGAAGCCAACCGCTTCAGCGGCTCCCCCGCCCCCTGTCTCCCGCCACCAATCCCCGCTTCACCAGGGGCTGCAGATCCACGATCCGCAAACGGCCGTTCTCCTCCACCACGATGCCGCGGCTGCGCAGTTTGCTGAGGGTGCGGGAGGCCGTTTCCCGGGCGAGTCCCGCCAGCAGGCCCAGCTCCCGCTGGGCGAGAGGTGGAATGGACGCCTGCGGATCATCGGCCGGGGAGCTGCGCCGAGCCAGATAGGCCAGGGCTGCCAGCAACCGGGTGGTGCCATCGCTGCTCTGCAGGGCAAAGCGCTGGTTGAGATCCCTCAGCCGGGCGGCCTCCAGCCGCGCCAGAGCCAGGGCCAGCGCCACCTCCTGGCGGAGGAGCGACGCAAACGGGGCGCCCCGCAGCTTGAGCACAGTCACCGGCGTGAGAGCCACCACATCGGCGGCGCGGGCGGCCCCATCCAGGGCTGCCATCTCGCCGAGGACTTCTCCCGGCCCCAGCACCGACAGCACCACCTCAACGCCATCGGCGGTGAACGTGCGCACCTTGGCCATGCCGCTGCACAGCAGGAACAGCGACTCACCCCAGTCCTGCTCCAGCACGAACACCTGATCGGTTGCGTGGGAGCTCTCGCGATGCCGGTCCAGCAGCAGGCTGCACTGCTCCGGCTTCAGGCTGGCAAACAGAGGAAGACCCTGCAGATCCGATGCTGTGTAGGTGGATGTCATGGTGAACAGTTCGGCCTGATCATCCGCCCAACTCGACACCCAGCATCGCCCGTCCCAGCTTCCCCATCCAGATCGGCGCCGTCGCCCAGCTGGTCGGCCAGACCAGGGGCCGCCATTTGCAGTCCGGGCCCGTCCACACCGTCGAGGCGGAACACCAGCAACCGAAAAGGCTCAAGGCTTCCATCGCCATCCACGGCTTCTGCCTGAGCCGCCAATGCCGTCGAGCGCGCCAGGGCCAGCTCTTCGAGGGCCGCTGCCATGGTGTCGAGGAAGCGGCCCTCCTTCTCCAACCCAGCTCCGCCAGGGACACCTCGCAGCAGGCTTAGAGCTGCTGGTCGGCACTCAGCATCAGCCCGATCGACGCCTCATCCATCGCCGTGAGAAACAGCTTGTCCATGCCGAGAAAGCAGCGATGGCACGCAACGCGGCGGGATGGAGCAGCAGCAAACGATGCCCTGAAGAAACCCGGCAGCGCAATCAGATCCGCGCATTGCCGAGAGGCAGGGATGGAAAGTCTGGATCCACGAGAGTAAAAGGATCCTTCCTCAGGCCCGGTGGATTCCGCTGCCTGTGAGCAATCTCACAGGCAGCAGTGGAGGAGATCACAGGAGCACGATCCGGGACTGGGGAGAGTGAAGGGAGAGCACGGAGATCCTCATCATGGCCACCAGAAACGCAGCACCGAAATCCAAGAGCTGGAGCGATCGCCTTGATCGCCTCGCCTCCAGGGGCCGGGCAAAAAGGGAACAGGAAAAGGAGGAGAAGAAGACCCGCCAGCTCGCAATCAACGCAGCGGCCACGCTGCAGCTTGTGGGAGCAGACGATGCGGTAGTGGAGCGCATAGCAAACGAGATCCTCGATCGCGGCCTCACCGACGACAGCAGCGGCGGCACCGCTGACACCCTTGTGGGCGAGGCCATGATCGAGACCATCACCGGCAGGCCGGCGCCAGCTTTCTTGCCGCGGGCGGGTGAGGTAGCCCGGGCGCTGATCGACGCCCAGGCCAATCTGCAACTGGTGGGCATCGACGACACCGACGAGGCCCGGACTCTCACCGATCGCATCGTGCGGGAAGGTCTGCGGGGGGCACGGGCCAAGGCGGCGGTGCGGGAGGTGGTTGGCCCGGTGGTGAAACAGGTGGAGGCGGACCAACAGGAGGGCAGTGCACCGACCGCACCCGCAGAAACAGCGACCACAGGGCCCCGACAACCCGCAGCCCCATCGCCCCAGGATCTGCCCAGAACGAAGGCGCCAGCCGGAAGCGGCACCACCAGTCCCCCGGCAGGCGGGACCGAGGCAGCGCCCCCCGCCCCTACGCCGGCCGCCGGAGCCAGTACCCCCGCCACGACCACGCCACCAAGCCCCAACACCCCCGCCCCGGCGGAGGCCGCGCAGCCGGCAGCCTCCAACGCGTCTTCCGATACGGGCAACACCACCACGGGGGCGATCACCGGGACCCTGCACAACATCAACAACAACGCCGACGGCTCGGGCACGTACGACGTGACCATCACCTACCCGGATGGCACCACCGAAATGCGCCATGTCACCGTCAACGCCGACGGCTCCTCCACCATCACCCGCGGCGACGGCACGACCGAGTCGTATCCGCCGGGATCCACGGCCATGCCGCCGAGCGGGGTTGAAGGGCAGACAGCCGTGGTGAATCAGGACACCGACGGCGACGGCAACAACGACTCCGCGACCTACGGCAGCGACGACGACAGTGATGACGACGACGACGACGACGACAACGACGACGACGACGGAGACTCCGCCGGCAACGGCGACGACGACAGCCAGAACCAGGGCGGGGAGGACGGCAGCACCCCCAACGAGTCCAGCGAGGATCAACCCGCAGCCTCCGGCACCCCCAACCCGGAGCGGGATGAAGCAGGTTCAGGTTTCGGGCTGCAGGAGGCCACCGGCGGGCGCCTCGGCGGCGACGCCGCCCGCCGACAGCAGGCCCGGCTGGATCTGCTGGGCCGGGGAGGTGGCGCAGCCGGCCCCGAGGCCGGGGAGAACCCAGCCAGCGGAGTGCTGCTTACCCCGGAGGAGCGCGCCAATGCTTCTCGACTGCTGGGCGTGAAGGCCGGCGGTAGCGTCACCACCCCCTCCCCGCTGAAGGAGGGCGGCACCGCCATCACCGAGCGCGATCTCAAAGACCTGGTGCTGCGGGGCAATGGTTGAGCGGGCACACCGGAAGTGACCGTGTTCCCGGTGCTCCAACCGCCCCAGAGTCCGCTGGCTCCACCGGCCAGTGTGCCGGGAGTGGGTGGAGATCCGATCACCGGCCTGGGGTCGACAGGCAACCTCCGGGCCCTGGCGAACTTCCAGCGCCCGGGTGCGTTCCAGCGCTCGGAGGGGCTCCGGGGAAAAGCCGCACCCCCGGCCAACACTTCGGCAATCCCCCTGGGTGCCGCCGGCGCCGAACTGGGCCTGGTGGCTCCCCACCTCTTCGGCACCCAGGCCGGTGGATTGGTCGGAGCGGAGATCCGCTTCGGCGGGCTCGCCGCCTTCCAGGCCGCCCCTCTGCTGGCCTGAGGGAACACCATCACCCCCCGAGGGCGCGCCTGAGCTCCTGCCGGGCCTGCGCCAGCGCCCCATCCAGCCCCGCGCCATCGCGGCCACCGGCCTGGGCAAGGTTGGGCCGGCCGCCGCCACCGCCGCCGCAGGACTTCGCCACCCCGCCGATGAAGGCGCCCGCCTTCAGACCCGCGGCGATCACCGCCGGGCCAAAGGCCGCCACCAGGATCAGCTTGCCCAGGTCGGCCGGGTCGGGCAGGCCGCCCAGCACCACTGCGGCTCCGTCACCCAGCTGGTCGGCCAGACCCTGGGCGGCCGTTTGCAGGCCGGCGCCATCCACACCATCGAGGCGGGCCACCAGCACGTGGAAGGGCCCCACCGCCTGGGCCTGGGCCACCAGCGCCGCGGCCTTGGCCGCCGCCAGCTCGCTGCGGGCCGCCGCCAGGGCCTTCTGGCTGGCCTTGAGTTCATCGGCCAGCTGGGCCACCCGCTCCACGATCTCGCCGGGCTGGGCCTTGAAGCGCTCGGCCAGGGGTTTCACCACCGCCTCGCGCTCCTTGAGATAGGCCAGCACCGCCGGGCCCGCCACCGCCTCAATGCGGCGGATGCCGGCGGCCACGCCGCTTTCGCCCACAATCTTGAACAGGCCGATCTCGGCGGTGTTGGCCACGTGGGTGCCGCCGCAGAGCTCCATCGACACGCCGGGCACATCCACCACCCGCACCACATCGGCGTACTTCTCGCCGAACATCGCCACCGCCCCGGCGGCCTTGGCCTGCTCGATCGCCATCTCCGCCACCTCGAGGCGGTGGGCCTCAGAGATCCAGCCATTGATCAGCGCCTCGATCTGCTCCAGCTCAGCTGGGGTCACGGCCCGGGGGCAGTGGAAGTCGAAGCGCAGGCGATCGAAATCCACCAGCGAGCCGGCCTGGCCGATGGCCGGATCCACCACCTGCTTCAGCGCCGCCTGCAGCAGATGGGTGGCCGTGTGGTTGGCCTGGGCGCGGCGGCGGCAGGCGGCATCCACTCGAGCGGTGAGCAGGTCGCCCACGGCCACGCTGCCGCGCTCGATCTGGCCGCTGTGCACGAACACCGAGCGGTTGCGCGACACGCCCGCGATGCTCACGATCACGCCCGCATCCACGCTGGTCTGGTCGCCACCGCCCAGCAGCACGCCCCGATCGCCCACCTGGCCGCCGCCCTCGCCATAGAAGGGGGTGACATCGAGCACCAGCTGCACCTGATCACCGGCACTGGCCCGCTCCGCCGGCTCGCCGTTCACCACCAGGGCCAGTACACAGCTGGGATGCTCCAGGGCCTCATAGCCCTTGAAGGCGGTGGCCTCGGCGCTCGCCGCCACCTGATCAATGGCCTCCTGCAGGGTGAGGTCGATGCTCACCGCCGCGGCCTTGGCCCGCTGGCGCTGCTGCTCCATCGCCGCCTCGAAGCCGGCGGTGTCCACCGTGAGGCCGTGCTCTTCGGCGATCTCCTCGGTGAGCTCCAGCGGGAAGCCATAGGTGTCGTAGAGCTCGAAGGCCTGGTCGCCTGAGATCTGCTTGGGCTTCGCCGCCAGCACCTCGGCCAGCAGTTTCTCGCCCCGCTCCAGGGTTTCCAGGAAGCGGGCCTCCTCGCGCTCCAGCTCCGCCAGGATCACCTCCTGGCGCTCCACCAGCTGCGGGTAGGCGTCCCGCATCAGGGTGATCGAGGCCTCGCCCATCGCCGTGAGGAAGGGCTTGTCGATGCCGAGCAGGCGTCCGTGGCGCACCACGCGGCGCAGCAGCCGCCGCAGGATGTAGCCGCGGCCCAGGTTGGAAGCAGTGACGCCATCGCCGATCAGCTGAGTGATGGCGCGCGCGTGATCGCCGATCACCTTCAGCGAGGTCTTGGCCTTCTCATCGAGGGCGCGGTAGTCGACCCCCGCCAGCGCCGCCGCCGTCTCGATCAGCGGGTAGATCAGGTCGGTTTCATAGTTGTTGGGCACCGCCTGCAGGATCTGGGCCATGCGCTCCAGGCCCATGCCGGTGTCGATGTTGCGATTGGCCAGCGGCGTGCGGGTACCCTCGGCGTCGCGGTTGTACTGCATGAACACAAGGTTGTAGAACTCGATGAAGCGCGCGTCGTCTTCGAGATCGATGCCGTCGTCGCCCAGTTCGGGCTTGAAGTCGTAGTAGATCTCCGAGCAGGGGCCGCAGGGGCCGGTGGGGCCGGAGGCCCAGAAGTTGTCGGCCTCATCCATGCGGATGATCCGCTTCGGGTTCACGCCCACCACGTCGCGCCAGATCGCTTCGGCTTCGTCGTCTTCGCGGAACACACTCACCACCAGATTCTGCGGTGAAAGCCCGAACACCTCGGTGCTGAGCTCCCAGGCCCACTGGATCGCCTGCTCCTTGAAGTAGTCGCCGAAGGAGAAGTTGCCGAGCATCTCAAAGAACGTGTGGTGCCGGGCCGTACGGCCCACGTTCTCGATGTCGTTGGTGCGGATGCACTTCTGCGCGCTGGTGGCCCGGGGCGCCGGCCGCTGCTGCTGCCCCAGGAACACCGGCTTGAACGGCAGCATGCCGGCGATCGTGAGCAGCACCGTGGGGTCGTCCGGCACCAGGGAGGCGCTGGCCATCGGCCTGTGGCCGCGCTGTTCATAGAAAGACAGGAAGGCCGCACGGATCTCGGCACCGGTCCGGGGGCAAGAGGGAGGAACGGCGGCCATGGGAACAGGTGGTGCGCTTGCGCTCCATGATCGCCCAAGGGGTGGAGCAGGGCGCTGCCGATGGCCTTTGCTCCACTTTGCAGCCAGCTGAAATGGGGCCAGCGCGCCACTGCAACGCTTCAGTGAAAGCCGAATATCAGGCGACTTTCTTTCTAGACACAAGAGGTCCGATAATCTCCGCAGAGAAATGTTGCCGTCGCTTCAACTTGAACCCGTCTTTTTGCGAAGACTGATCCTGAAGTGCAGCTGTTGCGCCGCAGGCAGCGCCGTTCTATTGGCAATCGCACCACCAGCCCACTCAATAGCAATATTAGGCGATGACTCACTAACGTTTCTTTTCAAAGATACGCTATTTGACAAGAGCAACGCGAACAACGATCCTTCCTTAACCTTGGGCGAAAACCCCAATACCCGCGACGATAGCTGGTTGGAGGCCGTCATTAAAAACACTAATACACCCAATTCCGTAATTCTTACTCTTGACGCCAATCTCACCAAGGCCTCGGCAGCCTTCATTAGCTCAGTGGCGTTCAATCTTGTCGATACCAAAAATAGCTCTATTAGCTCCGTTTGTGCAGTCACGAATCCAGAATCCAGTTGTGTGAATCAAGACTTCACCTACGATCCTGACAATATTAACATGGCAAACGGTATCAAGGGCCTCGATTTTCGTCTTAACTTTCCAACGAAAAACAGCCCAAACAGCGATCGCCTGGACAATTACGATACCTTTTCATTCATCATCACGGGCAGCAATCTGACTTTCGAGTCCTTCAACACGGCCATTGACGTTGATGGTGAAGGGATCTTCGCGGCCGCCAGGCTGCAGGGTTATGGCGGCAGTTCAACCATCTATTCCGCTCCCGGCCCCCTGCCGATCTTGGGCGTAGCCGCCGCCTTCCGCACCAGCCGCCGCCTCCGCCGCCGCCTGACATCGGCACGCCTGGCATCAGGCAGACCCCCGGCCCACCGCCCGGCCTGAGCGCTCAGCGCAGGTGGCGGGGCAGGCGCCGGCGGTAGGTCAGGAACAGCTCGCGGGCCTCGTCGCGCAGCTGCTGATCCAGCACCAATCCCTGGCCGGCGGCGCCGGCCACGCCGGACTGGCCCGGGGGGAACACCTCCCCCCAGTCCTGCCCCCACACCCGCTGGGAAAAACGCTCGTTGCTGGCCCCGAATCGCTGCTGCAACAGGGCCGGCAGCCGCCCCTGCCAGCCGTCGAAGCGCTCGGCCACCCAGCCCCGCTGGCGCGCCAGCTGGCGGAGCTGCTCCACCAGCCGGTTGAGGCCATGGCCGGCGATCAGCTGGTTGCGGCGCACAGGCAACCGGTCGAGCTCGCCGTTGAGCAGGTAGGCCAGCCCCAGCCCGCGCCGCCCCAGCTGTTCGTTGGCCTGCTCGGCCGGCGCGGCCCGCCAGCCCGCCACCGGCGGCGGCAGCTCCAACAGGTCCAGCAGCTGGGCGAAGGGGTCCTGCCGGCGCGGCCGGAAGGGCAGATAGCTCTGGCGCAGCCCCTCGGCCGCCAGCGGGGCAGCGAACCGCTGCTCGAAATCCAGCAGCTGGGGGGCGTGGCGGATCCAGCGCCGCCGCGCCGGCCCGCGCAGGCGGCGGCCGTCCAGCTGGGCCCGCACATAGGCCCGGAAGCTGGGGGCGCCGTAGAGCCGGCCTAGCCCGTGGGCATAGAAGGAGTTGAGCAGCTCGGCCTGGGGGCGCACGAAACTGATCACATGCAGGGCTAAACCCTGCGCGGCGCCGTGGCGAAGCAGGCGTGCCAGGGCCTGGGGGTCGCGGATCAGGGGCGCGAAGTGCTCGGCGCTGAGCAGCAGATCGCCGCTCCAACGCCGCTGCTGCCCGAGCAGCCGCTCCAGTGCCTGGAAGCGGCCGGCCTGCAGGTCCCGGGCCAGGTGGCGGTGGGAGTGCTCCCGCCAGGGGGTGGGATAGCGCAGACCCAGGCGCTCCAGGTCGGCCCTGTTGGCGTGCAGCCGGGCCTGCAGGTAGGTGCTGGCGGTCTTGTGGGGTCCGGCGTGCAGGTGCAGGGTGCGCTCAGGCGGCCGCAACGGTCCCGGACTCATGAACACGGCAACGGGCCTGCGCAGGGCATGATCGCCCAGCAACAGCTCCAAGACGCCCCTGGGCCGCCGCGTGAGCCAGCTCCCTGCACCGCCATCCCGCCAGCAGCTGCGGCTGCAGTCGATCGCCTGGGCCCTGGGCGCCGGGCTCACCGCCCTGCTGCTCGGCCTGCCCCTGGGGCTGGAAGCGGCCCTGCGCGCCGGCGGCTGCGGGCTGTTCTACGGCCTGCTGGCCTTCCATCTGCAGCGGGTCGACCCCGATGACAGCCACCTGCAGGCCGGCCTGGTGGGGGCCGTCTGCGGTATCCACAGCCTGGGACTGCCCACCATCGGCCCCTGGCCGGCGGGCCAGGGTTGGCCGGCCGCCCTGCTGGCGGTTGCGCCAACTGTGATGATGGGGCTCATTCGTGCCTGGTTGCCGCTGGTCGGCGCCGCCCTGCTGCTGCACCTGTCACTGCAGCTGCTTCGGCACAGATCCCGCCCGGTCGCCCCCGGCGACCTGTCGGCCCGCCGGCCCTGATGACCCTGGGATGAGCCTGCTGCACGCCACCTGGCTGTTTCCCCCTGAAGGGGCGGGCGGTCGCCTGTTCCTCTGGGCGGACACCTGGAAGGTGGCCGGTCCGGTGCAGCCCGGCCACGAGGCCCCCGACCATCCCTTCGCCCTCACCACCGACGAAGTCGCCGACTGGCTGGATGACAACGGCTACTGGAGCGAGGCCCTGCGGCCTGCCCGCGCCACCCTCACCCTGCCCAGCCGCACCCAGGCCAGCCGCGGCCGCAGCAGCGCCGGCGCCAAGGGCTGGAGCGGCCTGCCCCTGCAGGCCGGCGAACCGATCCCCAGGCAGCTGGAATGGTGGCCCTGGCAGGTGGAGGGCTGGGCCCTCGATCCGGGCAGCGCCGCCGAGTGGCTGAGCGGCCTGCCCCTGGCGGCCGGCCACCCGGACATGGCCGACGACCTGCGCTGGTGGACCCACCTGCAGCGCTGGGCCCTGAGCCTGATCGCCCGGGGGCGCTGGCTGCCCCAGATCGAAGACGGCATCGCCCGCTGGCTGCCCCTGCTCAACCGCGAGGGCGACCGCCACCGCCTGGAGGAACTGGCGATCGGCATCCCCCAGGTGGCCACCTGCGCCCTCGCTGCCGGGCCGGAGGGCGATCCCGCCCTGGCCTGCCGCCGCCCGGGCAGCGGCCGACTGCGGGTGGCCAGCCTGCTGGAGGCCCTGCTCGACGGCCAGCTGCGGGCGGGCTTCAAACCGGAGGGCGAGGGCCTCGATCCGCTGCTGCTGGCCTGGCAGAAGGCCCTGGGCAAGGGCAGCGGCCAGCTGCACCTCGAGGAGGAAGACCTGGAGCGGCTGATCATCGCCACCCACCACTGGCGCGAGGCCGTGGCCGGACGGGTGGCGCCGGCCCGGGCCTGCCTGGAGCTGTTCACCCCCGCCGAAGGGGAGGAGCTGTGGGAGCTGCGCTTCAGCCTGCAGGCCGAGGCGGACCCCAGCCTGCGGGTGCCGGCCGCCGTGGCCTGGAGTGCCGGCGACCGCACCCTGCAGCTGGGCGAGGTGGCCGTGCCCCAGCCCAGCGAACTGCTGCTGGAGGGCCTGGGGCGGGCCCTCACCGTGTTTGAGCCGATCGAGCGGGGCCTGGATTCCACCACCCCTGAGGCGATGCAGCTCACCCCGGCCGAGGCCTTCGTGCTGGTGCGCACCGCCGCAGTCCAGCTGCGGGACGTGGGCGTGGGCGTGATCCTGCCGCCCAGCCTGGCGGGTGGCCTGGCCAGCCGACTGGGGCTGTCGATCCAGGCCGAACTGCCCGACAAGTCGCGCGGCTTCACCCTCGGCGAAACGCTGGTGATGACCTGGGAGTTCATGATCGGCGGGGTGACGCTCACCCTGCGCGACCTGGAGCGCCTGCAGGCCAAGCGCAGCCCCCTGGTGCAGCACAAGGGGGCCTGGATCGAGCTGCGTCCCGCCGATCTGCGCAACGCCGAGAAATTCAGCGTCGCCGACCCCGACCTCAGCCTCGACGATGCCCTGCGGCTCACCGCCAGCGAGGGCGACACCTTCCACCGCCTGCCGGTGCACCGCTTTGTGGCCGGCGTGCGGCTGCAGGCGGTGCTGGAGCAGTACCACCAGCAGAAGGCCCCCGATCCGCTGCCGGCGCCGCCCGGCTTCGCCGGCCAGCTGCGGCCCTACCAGGAGCGGGGCCTGGGCTGGCTGGCCTTCCTGCACCGCTTCGACCAGGGCGCCTGCCTGGCCGACGACATGGGTCTGGGCAAGACCATCCAGCTGCTGGCTTTCCTGCAACACCTCAAGGCCGAGGAGGAGCTCCGGCGGCCCGTGCTGCTGGTGGCCCCCACCTCCGTGCTCACCAACTGGAAGCGGGAGGCGGCGGCCTTCACGCCGGAGCTGAAGGTGAAGGAGCACTACGGCCCCCGCCGGCCCAGCACTGATGCGGCCCTGAAGAAGGCCCTCAAGGGAGTTGATCTGGTACTCACCAGCTACGGCCTGCTGCAGCGCGACGGCGAACTGCTGGAGAGCGTCGACTGGCAGGGGGTGGTGATCGACGAGGCCCAGGCGATCAAGAACCCCGGCGCCAAGCAGTCGATGGCCGCCCGCGACCTGGCCCGGCCGGGCCGGGGCAGCCGCAGCGGCCGCTTCCGCATCGCCCTCACCGGCACCCCGGTGGAGAACCGCGTCAGCGAGCTGTGGGCACTGATGGACTTCCTCAATCCGAAGGTGCTGGGCGACGAACCGTTTTTCCGCCAGCGCTACCGGCTGCCGATCGAGCGCTACGGCGACATGGCCTCGATGCGCGATCTCAAAGCGCGCGTGGGCCCGTTCATCCTGCGGCGCCTCAAGACCGACCGCTCGATCATCTCCGACCTGCCCGAGAAGGTGGAGCTGCACGAGTGGGTGGGGCTCAGCCCCGAGCAGAAGACGCTCTACAACCGCACCGTGGAACAGAGCCTCGATGCCATCGCCCGTGCCCCGCTCGGCCAGAAGCACGGCCAGGTGCTGGCCCTGCTCACCAAGCTCAAGCAGGTGTGCAACCACCCCGCCCTGGCCCTTGGCGAGGACGCGAAGGCGGCAGTCGGC
>Ga0208229_1000355_pt1 | contig 11968 bp, 11 predicted proteins | sample LakMenEpi22Aug11_FD_150725 | JGI IMG/M metagenome (GOLD analysis project Ga0208229, IMG submission 150725) | Freshwater microbial communities from Lake Mendota, WI - 22AUG2011 deep hole epilimnion (SPAdes) | ecosystem: Environmental > Aquatic > Freshwater > Lake > Epilimnion/Euphotic zone ... | reverse complement strand
GCTTGCACGAATGTTATCCCTCAACTCCCACTATACGCTGAGCCTAGAAGAAATACACCACACCCAGAAACTCGACGCACCGAGTGGTACAGCCATATCCCTTGCTGAACGGATTATTGAAGAACATTCCCAAATCCATGAATGGAAACTTAATCCAACGGAGGTTCAAGGTGTTTTACCCATTCAAGCCGTGCGAACCCCTGACGTTCCAGGTACCCATACCTTAAAAGCAACATCGAACGTTGACACGTTGACCCTAACCCATGAAGCGCATAACCGAGATGGTTTTGCCTTAGGCTCCATTTTAGCAGCTGAATTTCTTCTTGGCAAAAAAGGTTTGTTTACCATGGACGATGTACTTAACTTTAAGCCCTAAACCATAGCATCATGAGTTTTATTTATTTCTATCTCTTAATTCTCGTTAATCCCATCCTTGCTCAATGGAACAAGTTATTTGTTAAATTGGCCGAAACCGAAGAGGGGCAAAAAATGGGAATTCAACCCCACCATGCCTATATTCCTCTATACAATTATTACATCGTTTTTAAAATCACCAATAAAAAACCTTTTTGGACGGTTTTGTTGCTTTTTCCAGGGGTTCATTTGGTCATGATGATGGTGGCGAACTTGAGTTTAGTTCGAAGGTTTGGTAAGTTTTCGTTGTCCGAAACGTTGCAAGGAATTTTCTTTCCGTACTATTTAACCCATAAGATTTCAAAAGAAGAGAAATGCGTTCCCGTTGTTGACACCAATTGGAACAATGCTAAAGAACTAGAGGACCGTAAATGGGGAGACCACGTGGTACTTTTCTTGTGCCTCCCGGTTCTTGGCCATGCCTTGCAGTTCTTGTTTTCCATGATTAGCAAACGAAAAGCGGGCAGTAAAACTGGAGTAAAAGAATGGGGAGACTCCTTAGTCTTTGCCTTAATTGCCGCTACCGTTATTCGCTCTTATGTATTCGAACCTTTTCAAATACCGACCGGATCGATGGAAAAAACCATGTTGGTGGGTGATTTTCTGTTCGTGAACAAACTTGCTTACGGCCCGAAGGTTCCTGTAACTCCCCTGTCCTACCCTTTGGTTCACAACAATGTTCCTTGGGTGAATATTCCTTCGTACCTAACCATCGAAAAAGGGTCGTATTTCCGACTGCCGGGTTTTGGGAAAATCAAACCTTACGACATTGTAGTGTTCAATTATCCTTCCGGCGATACCGCCGTATATGATCCAAGAATTCCGAATGGCCTGATGGGGCATGATTACCATGGCATCATCAACCAAGAAGCTACATGGCAATTCCGAATCAAAAATAACCTGTTGGGTAAAGGTGTAAACCGAGCTGATTCTTTGAAATTTCTTGATTTTATCAAAAATATTAACGGATGGAGGTCTATGGCAAGAACCAACTTAACCAACGGACTTTTCCCCATTTATTCGCAAGAATACGCAGAAGGAATGAGCCACGATGGACTCATTTACCGTCCCGTTGATAAGCGCGAGAATTACATCAAGCGCTGCATAGGCATCCCAGGAGATGAAATCGAAATCAGGTCGGCTTCCGTATTTCGGAATGGCAAACCTGCCAAGGTTTTTGACAACATGGCGTTTAAATGGGATGTTAGTAAGGCTTCCACTACCTTTACCTATCAAGAACTGAGCGATAATTTTGGATTAGAAAATGCGCCAGATGGTTCAAGAACGGACTTTGAAGAAGGTGATTCCGCCTCACCGTATGTGTTGAACATTACCCCTTTGGAAAAACAGAAAATCCAGGAAGCGTATCCTTCAGCAAAATTCTCGGTGCATGTTGACCGTCCTTCCTACACGGTTGAGAAGCGAGCACCTAGCCCGGAGGAATTGATTGAAAACTTGGAATGTTTCCCGAAGGATTTCTACGTGAACAATACGATGACTGATTTTCAAAAATTCACCGTACCGAAAAAAGGTGCAACTGTCACCTTAACCGATCAGAACATTGCCTGGTATCGAAGAATCATCAGTGCCTACGAAGGGCATACGTTGGAGGAAAAAAAAGATGGAATTTACGTTGACGGGGTCAAAACAAACCAATATACTTTTGGTATGAACTATTACTGGATGATGGGAGACAACCGTTACAATTCCGCGGATTCCCGGGTTTGGGGTTTTGTACCTGAGGACCACATTGTAGGAAGGGCCTCTTTGGTATGGTTTTCCAACAGTCCTTACAAAGGAATTCGAGCCGAACGAATCTTAAAGAATGTAAGTCAAGAAGGAGCATTTACTGCATTACAATGGCTCGGTTTTGCCTTTGGGGTAGTTTTACTCATCTTGGTCTTCAAGTTTCTGGCCTGATGCTTTTTCCAACGGCGTATTTTCCGTCGATTCTTTACCTCCAAAACCTTTGTCAGCGAAAAGAGGTGGTTATTGACCGCCATGAACACTGGATTAAACAAAGCATCCGCAACCGCTGCGAAATACTCGGTTCAGCGGGCCTTCAAAAATTGGTCGTTCCGATTATCCATGAAGCGGGAAAACAGTCGCTGGGATCCATTCGAGTTGACGACGCAAAAAAATGGCGGGAGAACCACTGGAAATCGATAAAAACCGCCTACGGACGTTCCCCCTATTTTGAACATTATCAGCGTGAAATTGAAGGATGTCTTTTCAATTCAGAACAACATTTGGTTGCGTTGAATCAAAACCTATTGCATTTTTTCATTGAAGCCTGGGAATTGCCGATCGTTCCGAAGTTAAGCTGCGAATTCATTCCCTATTCCAACAACGATGAGCGTTTAAAGGATTGGTTTATTCGAACGGAAATCCACGCAAACTACCAACAAGTTTTTCAACATAAATCCGCAACTATTTTCAACCCGTCGGCTCTGGATTTATTGTGCTGTGAAGGCCCCTTAGGGCGCAAAATATTGGTCAATTGAACAATGAGGTCTCTTTTTTGCTCGTCATCGATTGCCATAAGCGGTTCCAAGGTAATTTAACCAAAGAAATGCAATCGTTGTTTTCATTTGCAATGAACAAATCTCCTTGGTCATTGAAATACAAGTCAGTGGGGTTCGAGTAAACATTATCCTCTAATTGGGTAACATCCAAAATTTCACCGAAGGGAGAGAAAACCATGAGCATTCTTTCCTTCGAACTCAGCATGTAAAAATCGTTGGTTTTTGGGTGAACCGCGATGGCATTCGGTAAAACTTCCGGGAGGTTTTTTTGTATTTTGCGCTGTCCAACCTGAGATTTGAAGAGGTTATTGCGTTCTAAAAAAGCGAGCACTTCATCTGCGTCAAAATAAAATATGGGTTCTTCATGGTACCGTTTTTTCGTCAAGCTGTAATAATACAAGGCCCGTTGACGTCCTTCCTCGCCGTCTTTTGCAGCACAGAAAATGATGCGTTTGGTCGGTTTGTGAAAGCAAAGTGCTGAACTTTCCCAGATCGGCTTATTTTGAGAAACTTGAAAGGTATTCAGGGAGTCATAGGGAAAAGAACTCTGATATACGTCCATGTCTTTGTCGATGAGATACAGCATGGAATCTACGTGAATGAAATCGACAACTTCCTTCGACTCAGGTAGAGGATTTACGTTCAAAACTTTGTTGCTATCAATGCTTTGAAAAACCAAGCCACGCAAACAACACTGGGGTTTGTAAAGCCAATGGGTACTATCCAAAGCAGCAAATCGATGCAATTGGTAAAAAGCACTTTGCCGCGAGAATGGGTCGGGGTGACTCACATCAAAATAGCCCGCTTCTTTTTTAAAATATCGGGCTTGATGCTCGTAAAACCGCTCAATTCCAAAGGACTCAAACTCCTTGGTCGCCAAAAAAGACAAAGTCGCCAGGACTACCGATAATGCGTGAACTGCCCTCATCGAGGTTAAAGTTAAAAAAATGAAATGAAATTCTGTATAATTAGGGTAAAGTGGTTTATCTTTGTTACTCAACTTGCTCCATGACTCGTATTGTACACGTCTTAATAATTACAGCGCTTAGCCTCACTGCAAATGCTCAAATGAGCCTTTCGGGGGGAACGGGAATTCTCAACGGTGTGGGTACGGGATTCAAGCCTCTTGGATTTCATTTGGGTTTGGAATTACCGAGGTCCAATGATTTAACGTTTTACGTTCGGGGAGCAGCATTCTTACCATCATCAGGAGCCGACACCAATTATGCGAACATGACTGCCATAAGTCTCACAACGGTTCCTTACACCCTATCGGTACCCTATCAAAACAGGTCCTCAACGTATTATTTTGAAGGCGGAACTCGGTCGTACATGTTGAACGATTACGACAACGGTTTTGGGCTTTACGGAGGAAGCGTGGTTGGTTTTGGCATCAACAGAACCAAAGTAAAATACGATCAATTCGATTACACCAATACGTACCAATGGGAGGGCAAGTATTTACCTGCCAACGGAAGCGAAACGAAGGGTAGCATTTACTATCTCGCTTTGGGGATCCAAGGAGGCATCAAATACACCATTCCGATTCGAGGAACCCTATATTTCGATGTTACCGGTACGTATTCCGTGTTGAACATTGCCAACAACGACATTGGCGGAAGCAGTGCAACTTATTCCCGTCTCAACTTCTTATTTAACCTAGGTTTTAGACGCGATCTTTACTAGGTCCCGCAATACCGTTTCCACCGGGTTGTTTGCATTTACCGTGAAAGGAAATTTTTCATAAATTCCACATCGTTCGTGGTACATTCGTTGAAAGGTAGCTTCTTGCTCTTGCAGATTCAGGCCCGACAATAAGGGGCGAATCGCCGTTTTGGATTCGTCCTCTAAGAGAATCCGCTTTAGGGCCGTTTCAGGAGAAACCTCTAAATAAACCCCGCACGTATTTTTCATGATCCAATTAAAAGGTCCTTCAAAAGTTGGAAATCCACCTCCCGTTGAAATAACGCAAGGACCTGAAAATTCAAAAGCCTGGCAAAATTCCATTTCTTTTCGACGGAAATAATCCCAACCGTCTTGTAAAACGATTTCATGAACCTTCCGGTTCTCCTGTTCTTCAATCCAACGGTCCGTATCAATCACTGGAACATGGAGCTCGCTTCCAAGCCTGCGGGCAAGGGTCGTTTTACCACTTCCCATAAGACCCACAAGAACCATTGGTTGCAACATATTCATCAAAAATAATCATTGAAACTTGGTTATGGAAAAAATTGCCTATATTTGCACCCTCAATTCAGCGATTCCGTAGCTCAGCTGGTAGAGCAATACACTTTTAATGTATGGGCCCTGGGTTCGAATCCCAGCGGAATCACAAAAGAAGTCCACTTCGGTACGAAGCGGACTTTTTTGTTTTATCCGAATAAAGCTTGCTTTAATGAGGAAGAAAACAAAAAAGGCCGAACCTTGCGATAGCAAGGTGGACTTTATGCTTGGAATGAGTCCAACCCCGGGAAAACGAGCAACGCTCGTAATCCCAAAATTCACCCTTGACATAGGAAACAACTTAGGCCGAACCTTGCGACAGCAAGGTGGACTTTATGCTTGGAATGAGTCCAATACCAGGAAAACGAGCGTGCTCGTAATCCCAAACTAAACCGTTATCAGAAAACAAAAAAGTCCGAACCTTGCGATAGCAAGGTGGACTTTATGCTTGGAATGAGTCCAATACCAGGAAAACGAGCGTGCTCGTAATCCCCAACGGAACCGTTATCAGAAAACAACTTACCGAACCTTGCGACAGCAAGGTGGACTTTATGCTTGGAATGAGTCCAATACCAGGAAAACGAGCAACGCTCGTAATCCCCAAATTCACCCTTGACCTATAAACAACCTAGTCCGAACCTAGCAAGGTGGACTTTATGCTTGGAATGAGTCCAACCCAGGGAAAACGAGCAACGCTCGTAATCCCAAACTAAACCGTTATCAGAAAACAACTTACCGAACCTTACGACAGCAAGGTGGACTTTATGCTTGGAATGAGTCCAACCCCAGGAAAACGAGCAACGCTCGTAATCCCAAAATTCACCCTTGACATAGAAAACAACTTTGGCCGAACCTTGCGACAGCAAGGTGGACTTTATGCTTGGAATGAGTCCAACCCCGGGAAAACGAGCAACGCTCGTAATCCCCAACTAAAGCGTTATCAGAAAACAAATTAGGCCGGGGCAAATTTAAACCCACCCATCGAACTATTTTTTCACCTTCTTAAGAACCACGGATTGGAAGAATCCAAGGTCGTACGTTGATAAACCGAAGGTTCCGTCCTGCTCGTCCACGATTTCTTTTAACGACAACGGACGCAAGGAACCCCCAAAGACCTTAAATTCCAAGGTACCTTTGGCCGTTCTACAAAGCTGAGAACCCATATAAGTTTCAGAAGCATCGCTATCTTCGATGCTGTAAAAATCCATTAAACACTCCCCAAAAAGCTTCATTGGCAATACGATCCCTTCACCTTCGTTCATGAACAAGGTGTCATGCACTCGTTCGATTCGGTAATCTTTCACAACATATCCCGGTTGTCCTGGTGAGGCATAGGTCATAATAAAAGACCACGTGGCGTCCTTTTCCAATTCCTTGAACACCAATTGCACCGGCACTTCGCCGTAAGGGTTCGAACTCTTGGAATACAGGTACATCGTACCTCGGTAAGTTCCCAACCACGAGGAAGGAATGGTTTGGCAGTTACATAGTGAATAAAACCAAACAAAGCATATCACCAATATTCTTCGACATATTAAAACTCTTCGAATCAAAGTATTAATCGATTGGTCCGTTTACTAATTTGAAAGAGAGTTGTTCTTTGCTTATTGGAAGTAATAGAGATTTATTCGAGAAGACCTTTTCCCATGCGTAATTAAAATTAATTTTACCGTAAGTACTGATTATACTATTCAACATTGAATTCCTTTTATCAACAAGCGAATCTCTTTTAGATAATGTATTGCCATCATACTTAAATAAATCTAATTTGAAAACGAGTGCAGGTACAACACCCGAATTAATCCTTTCGACCCAATCGAAATATAATTGTCCCAAATCTGACCCTACGGATCTACAAATCAAAATACTCCGAGCAATTTTATTAAAACTATGTTCACCTTTTGATATTTCCATTTGTAAATAAACCGCGGGATTTAACACTTCATTCCAAAATACAGCCGTTTTTTCCATTAGAATTGGTTGATCTGTGCCAGTAGTAATAGCCTTTTCCATAGCCTTATCCCAAGCCTTTTTAACTGAAGTATCCGATAAATATTGGTTATGGGTGGGGAACCATTTTTCGCCAATCATAAGAGCATCATAATCACTATTCATATAAAAGTTTATCCAATCTTCATATGTTGTATAGTTTCGAAAATCTGTCATATACCAAATTTCTTGGCCTTGATAAAACCCAACTAAAGGTTCTGAATACAATTTACCAATTTCAGTTTCACGTTTTTGATGTGAATCAATAATTTTCAAAGGACTGCCATCCTGCTTGTTCATTTCCTCCATTTGCAATTGCCGCATCATCTTAATTACATTATCCTTTGTGGCGCCTTTTAATTCAACGTAATCTGAAACTGGTTCATAAGACGATTGTCGACAATTACTATTGAAATTAGCTTTCAACATCAAAACATCTTCAAGAGAAGCATTGTAAACAACTTCCCATTTATCCTTCATTTCCGACTTTTGAACAAAATAAATTCTGTCATTTGGTCTTGCTATAGCAGAAAAGGTACCATCTGAGTTACGATACGTGCTATCCTTTGAATTTTTCTTAACAATTATCGCATCAATATTTCTAAAATCAAAATACATAACTTTGGGTGGGCTATTAATTACAACATCAGATCCGCTCTCATTCGCAGACTTATTTGCCACATACCACGCAGCTTCAAATTCAGGACTACTTTTTTGCAATAAAATATCAGGTATCCAATGAGGACCAACACCCGAGGCATCAAAATCACGTTGAACATAATCATTTACCCAACTATCAAATGATTCAAAATGCTGAAAATCCGTATAGTATTCTATTTGCTGACCTTGGAATATTCCCTGCCATGGAGAGCCCTCGAACGTTAAAGTATAGTGACCTGTACTAAAACCTTCAGGATTATTTAATTCATCGTTGTAAATAGCTCCGCTTGGACCAAAAATCCATTTGTTACGCTGTAAAATGCTCATTAACGAGTTATTATCCTCCAAATTAAAAATACTTTGAGTCTTTTTAGAATTCTTGATGAGATAATAATCCTGACCGAACAATAGAATTGGAAATAATAAAAGCGCTAAAAACGTAAATCGCATAACTCCTGGATTAAAAAGTAGTTTAAAATTACAAGAACTGAACTAATGTAAATAAATATTTTAAATATTTGATTCATTATACTACTCCTTCACAAAACGCACCACGCCTTGAGCACCGGAGCTCAGGGTATAATGCAAGAAGTAAACGCCGGAACTCCATGAGGAAACTGGAATTTGCGCATTGGAAACCTCCATCACGCTCATTGAGGTCATTTTACTTCCGCTGATCGAATAAACGGTTAAGGTCCCACGAGAACTGGCTCCAAATGCTACCAAAGCGCATCCGTCTTGTAGGCAAATGCTCGGCACGTAGTTAGCTTCCGTTAATCCCAATTGCGACGTATAGAATTGGTCGATAATGAGCAAGGTGTTGTAATTCGTACTTTTTTGCGGGCAGTGAATTTCCAAACTTGCGGTGTAGGACTGCGCTAAGGGAGGAAATAAGGAATAACCTACCGTATAGGTCGCCATAAGGGTCGCAGGAACAAGCGTATCGTACACCTGCCACGTAAGGTAAATGCTGTCCATTGCATTGGGATTCCCGCTTGGAACATACTGAGATCCACTGATGAATGCCGCTCCAATGGCGTTGTAGTCAATGCTGCAATCCAATACCTGTTGCATTCCCAAGGAATCCATGACGTTTCCAATGTTGTTGTTATTAATCACGAAAACTGTGTCATTACCGGGATTTACCGTTGCTGAAACCACAAAACTGTCGCAGGCGATGCATCCGTTCATGTCCGATACGCAGCAGTTGTAAACGCCCACCCCAAGTCCTGCAATCGTGCTGGTTGTGGCGCCGTTGCTCCACGTGAAGGTGTAGGGTGCAGAACCACCAATCGCGGTAACGGTTGCCGATCCGTCCATGGCCATAGGAGAGCTTGCTGCTGTACCGCTTACGATCGCTTGCAGACCGTTGCATGGATTACCGGATATAACAAAAGTAGCCATAACTGAATCAATGAATGTAGTGTAATACACACCATAGGTTCCTGCACAAAGGTTAGAAACACTGGTTACTCCTTGTGCAAAAATACTTCCGTTGCCAGAATACCAAACGATGGTATTCGTAATCACGTTGTTCGGATTGGTTATCGAAGCGGACCCGTCACAGGCATTTGGGCTCGAAGCATCGATCACCGTCAAAGGAGAGGCGGGTTGGGCAAAAGCGTAATTCCAAGCTAAAAGAACAAGGGTAAGAGCGGTAAAAAGGCCGGTTTTCATTAGAAAATTTTTATTAAAAGTACCTAAACTATTTCACCCAACAAATCATAGGGCTCGGCGGAAACCATTCGAACCCTCGAAAAATCACCCATCGGTATGTACAAATCCGGCGTACGAAGCACCTTTACTTCGTTATCCACCTCAGGGGAATCAAATTCGGTTCGTCCAATAAAATAATCCCCTTCCACCCGATCAAAAAGGGTTTTAAAGGTTCGTCCTACTTTCTGCTGGTTCAAAGCATGGCTAATTCCCGCTTGCATTTCCATGATTTCGTCGGCACGTTTACGCTTTAATTCCTCGGGAACGTCGTCGACAAGTTGATAGGCATGCGTATTTTCCTCATGGGAATAGGTGAATATACCGAGCCGGTCAAACCGGCTGCGCTCTACAAAACCCTTCATTTCCTCAAAATCTGCTTCCGTTTCTCCCGGAAAACCTGAAATGAGGGTCGTGCGCAATGCAATTTCGGGAATGCGTTGTCGAATCGCATCCAACAATTCTTCAGTTTTTTCCCGGGTAATTCCTCTGCGCATCGCTTGAAGCATGGCGGTGGAACCGTGTTGTAACGGAATATCGAGGTAGTTGCAAACGTTGGTTCGTTCCTTCATTACCTCTAACACATCCATGGGAAAACCCGCAGGGAACGCGTAATGCAAACGAATCCACTCAATGCCCTCAATGTCGGATAATTTTGCCAGGAGCTCCGCCAAATTGCGTTTTTTGTAGAGGTCCAAACCGTAATAGGTCAAATCTTGAGCAATCAATAACAGTTCCTTTACTCCTTTTTTTGCCAAATCTTGGGCATTGGACACTAATTGTTCCATGGGAGTAGAAACGTGTTTGCCCCGCATGAGCGGAATAGCACAGAAGGAACAAGGACGATCACAACCTTCAGCAATCTTGAAGTAGGCGTAATGGTTAGGAGTCGTGAGCAATCGTTCGCCGACCAACTCATGTTTGTAATCGGCTTTCAAGGTTTTGAGCAGTCGCGGCAATTCCCGTGTCCCAAAGTATGCGTCTACTTCGGGGATTTCGTTTTCTAAATCCGCACGATAGCGCTCGGAAAGGCAACCTGTAACGTACACTTTATCCACCAATCCTTGCGATTTAGCATCGACGTATTGAAGAATGGTATCAATGGATTCCTGTTTCGCGTTATCAATAAAACCGCAGGTGTTGATGATCACGATTTCCGATTCGTCGTGCCCTTCGTGTTGAACCTCAAAACGGTTCGCTTTGAGTTGGGCCATCATGATTTCTGAATCAAAGGTGTTTTTTGAGCAACCCAAGGTTACCACATTGACCTTATTCTTGCGATGAGATTTAGTTTTCATAGGTTGCAAAAATAGGAAACCCTTAGCAGTAATGCCTTCTTTTCGATTCTTTTATTACTTTTGCCGACCAACGTTTTTTATGACCATCGAAGAATTGTTCCGAGCGTTTACTGACGCAGATTTTCGTTATACGCGTTTTATGAAAACCTACGATTTCAGCTATGAAGTTGTTGAACGTTACGACCATTTGATTGAATCCATTCGAGTACAGGCCATAAAGATGGACATAAGTCCTAGCCTCAACGAAGAATTAACGCAATTGGGCAGGTTGGATTTGGATTATACCCCTACCCTCACCTGGCCTCGAAGATTCCTTGGATTTATTACCTTCGGCTTTAGTAGAAAACGCTTTATTGCCCGCAAGACCAAAGCCTATTACTTGCGGGAAATTCACCACAGGCACCTTTTGGTTCAATCGATCCAAAACCACCTAGCCCAAGAATAATGCTATTCCTTAATGAGTTTTATGCACTGGGTAACTGCATCTGAAAACTGCATTCGTGCGAGGTACATTCCTGGACTCCAACTTGCGGTATACCATTGACAGCCACCTTGACCGCATGGAATACTGCACATCAATTTCCCATTAATATCAAACACTTCAACGAGCGTAGCCTGAGGGACTTGAATATACATCAGGTCATTCAATGGATTGGGATAAATTCTTGCCAAAACCGTTTGGTCTTCAAGCCCGGCCACGCAGTTATTCATGGCTTCAAACGTAGGTTGCGCAACATCGAATATCAACCCGGATTCCGGGCATCTGGCATAGGATTGATCCGTGAATAAAGAAGGTAAGGTGACTTGATCAAGCACTGCCTGTCCATTCGAAAGCGAAAGATAATCTCCGGAAGCTCCCAGTTTAAAATTCGCATGCAATCCCGTGGTTTGATGCAGGTCGTTGTCAGTCCAAACAATTGAATAACTGTTCGGAAGCATCACGGTATTGGAGGGAAACGCCCACTTGAAAGGATTCGCGGGATCATCGCTTAAAAAATATCCGCTTAAATCAAGGGCATTGGAAGTGGTATTCAACAATTCTACCCAATCGTTGGATTCACCGTAAGGGTCATCGTGGGTAAGATTGTTATCCGACATGGCCTCGTTGATTTGAACTTGCCCTGCAGACGGAGCGGGAATGTTGAG
>Ga0208229_1000353_pt1 | contig 11989 bp, 12 predicted proteins | sample LakMenEpi22Aug11_FD_150725 | JGI IMG/M metagenome (GOLD analysis project Ga0208229, IMG submission 150725) | Freshwater microbial communities from Lake Mendota, WI - 22AUG2011 deep hole epilimnion (SPAdes) | ecosystem: Environmental > Aquatic > Freshwater > Lake > Epilimnion/Euphotic zone ... | reverse complement strand
ACTCCATCTGCTCTCTGTCCCTTTCTTAAACATTGATGTGTCATCTATTCTCACTTTGTCACCTGGTTTTAGATCTGTTACAAATCCATTGTCATGTGCTTTAAGTATGTTTAAATGCATGACGTGCTCTCTCTTTTTAGGGTCTGTTATTGCTTGATTAGGTGTAATATTATCCAATGCTGTGTGTGGTGTGTTGTTGTATTGCTCTATAATTTTTGGTAGTATGTCTATCCAACGTGTTTTTTTGTTCTCCAAGAATTCCTTAGACAAAACACGCTTTAAATTCTTAGCAAATACATCAATGACCCCTAAAGCATGATGATCATTCAATTTTACAGGTTCTAATACTGCATTATTATCACTCAATATTTTTTGAAAATTTTGATCCTCGCTTCTGTTGTCACCTTTGAATGCTGAGTCGCTATCGCTCATAATAATGACCAATGCTTTACTATTAAATTCGTGTAATCCTGATGTGCTGAAAAACTTTTTAATGGCTGGTGTAGTATCACTTAATGATTTAGACTTCATAGGATAACAAAATGCTTTTCTGCTGAAGATATCAATGATACATAATATATAACCATAACCATTATTAGAACTCTCATATTTTTTTAATACAAATATATCTAATTGTAGTTTGTTGAATGGATTGTAACTCACAATATGCCCATGACTCTGTTTTGTATTTCTACTCTCTTTTAATTGTTGTTCTTCTGTCCTACTTGATAAAAATTCTTTAATATCCTTTGATGTTGCTTGTATACCTTCAGCTTTGGTTAGTTGTAATAATTTTTGGGCTCCTGGTCTGTTGTATTTTTTGTATATAGATAAAATTTCATCCATATTATTATATATATTATATTACTTTACATAATAATATTATATCAAATATAAAAAATAGATGTAAATATTAATATGTATATCATAATGATATCCATATTAATATTTTTGGTTATTTTAAATCATTAATTAATTGTTTATATGCAATTCTATATCGTCTATTCTGTAGTCTTATTTTATGCCTGCATTCACTACAAGTTTTATAAAATTCTGCATTCATTTTCAAGTATGATATAAAATCAGATTTACATGTTTTACAGTATAATGTTTTAGGTGGTATTGGTTTTAGTGTAACATTTTCAGTTTCCATATATATTATAGTAAGAAATTATTTATTTAAGTATATTTTAATAAGAATTATTATCATATATATTTATTTCATGATATGAATATATTTAATGTCTCTTGATCTAGACAATGCAACATATTTAAGTCTTTGGTCCATTCTATCCCACTCGTGTATTGTGTATGGCTCACCAATCGACATACCCTGTGCTGAATGCGTTGTAGTTGCATAGGCTACAAGAAAGAATTTTTGAAAGTCCTTCACGCTTACTTTAAATTCATGTTTTAAATCATCTTCAAATGTAATAGTAAATGTATCTATATTAGTAATTTTATATCTTTGGTTGTTAAATATTCCAATCTCTTCATTATTGACCTTTGATATAATTGGTGTTCCCTTGTATAATATAACAGCTTGTGACCTGTCATCATATGATAACCCTTCTAATTTTAAACCTCTTCTACGCCCTTTTTTATTATATAATTCCTTCATTTTAATGTGGTTGATTTCAATTCGTTTTTTATTAGTGAAACAAATGTTAATATCATTCTTATATTCATCAGTTTCTGTAAAATCTGATGGTTTTACATTAGGGATATTATCAAATTTAATTAAATTGTATAGTGTGTCATCTGCTCTTCTGCATTTAGTTAATTCAATTTTATTGTAGTCTGCAAGTTCAAACAAACAAGGGGAATTTGCATAATCAGTTTTAGATGAGATTCTATCATTAACAGGTTTTAGCTGATTATAGTCACCAGATATGATGAATTTAATGTCTGTTCTTACTTTCTTAATCATCATTAAAAATTTATAGAAAACCTCTCCAAGCATTGAGACCTCATCAACAAATATATAATCTAAATCTAAATGTTCCACTTGTGATTGCTTCTTTAATTTGGTTGAAAATTTATGAATAGTCATACCACCAGCTATTAATGCTGCTAGATTGGTAGGACAAAGACAAGTATATTTTTTATCTTGTTTTGTTAATTCTGATTGTAATTGTTTTAATAATGTGGTCTTACCGCTACCACCTGGACCAGTAATAAAATATGATTGATTTGAATTCATTATTTTATCAACCAATGGTTTAAAATCATTATCTTCTACATCATTTGTCAATTTCCAATTATAATATCTCATATCCTTGTAAATATCAGTTCTTATTGTTTCTTGCATTTTTGAAACTTTTAGACGATCTTTATTATATTCAATTTTATATTTATATACTTTATCTTTTTTATTCCAATAATGACCATTTAGTTGTATGTCTTCCACCAACTTAAAAGGGAATTTATTATCAGGGAATACACAATTAATAGCATCTGTATTATAATCTAAAATAGTACCTGAATTTGATTTAATTAATTGGCTTAGTTTATGTAATTCTATTTGTTCTTGTTGTAGAATCTGATTATAAATTGGTGATTGGTTTTCTAAATTTGTATTGTATGTTTTTTCAAATGTATGATAATATTTCTTGTCATTAATTGTTTTTACATCAATGAAACAACCTTTATATTTTAAGAATGTGTTGAATGCTTCACAACTGTTTGAAGTAAATGTTTTTGAATTCCAATGTTCACGTTTATTTAAATTAGGTTTAAAATTACCAATCATTGAATTAATTGCAAGTTTAGAATAATCTTTAATATTTGAATAGCAATAATCAATGAATTTATTATAATAATTCTTTTTAATGGTTAATGATGATTTAATGACATATTTAATATTGTCTAATTTAATAATGTTATTCTCAATACAATAACAGATCATATTGTGATAATACCACCCGTTACCACGTAGGGGCATGTAATTATCAGATTCAACATAATATAAACCAGGTCTAATAATAGTACCTTTGAATTCCTCAACTTTATCAAACACAGTAAATACACAATAATCAAACTTACCATAATATAATATATTCTTTCTACATTTATTGATATCAATTGAATATATTATTTTATCTTCTTCTAGCTCTTTAAAATAAGCTTTTTCAACAAATGCATGTGTCTGACTCAATGGATTGTCAAAGACATCTTGAACCTGTTTGTTAAATGTGCTTTCAGTATCATTGACTTTAATATATTGACCAGTCTCATGTTCATTTGATGTCTTAATTAAATGACATGCTTTACATAGTAATTGTAGATTAGGTTTTTCATTTGTTCCACCTCCTGATAAAGGTATATTATGATCTATTTCAAATTTAACTTCTTTGACACAACATTTACACAATGCACATTTAAATTTAGATTCTTTAGCGAGTTCTTGTCGCTCTTTTTTACTAAATTTAATACGTCCATTTAATTCATTAAAAAAGTCATTTTTTAATTGTGTGATGAATCCTGCATATGTCTGATTCTTCCACTCAATTTTATTTTGAATACATAATTCTTGAACTTGTTTATATGTGATTGTGTTGATGTCATTAGGATCACAAGTAAATATAATTAAAATGTCTTTACGTGGTTTGAAATGAAATTCCAATATATTCGTCTTATTACATTTTTTAATAATTGGAAATGTATTAAAAACAGTTATGAACTCTTCAAAAATATCATTAATATTATGTGTAGTTCTTGAATACATGCACACACAATTCGAATATTTTTTAATATCTGATTTAATATCTTCAATAGATTGATTTAAATGAATAGATTTATATTTATCTTCATCATCTTTATAATAATTTTTAACTTCATCAAGTTCTAATAATGATGTCTTAATTTTATGTTCTGGTGCCTTGGCTTTTTCTACCATTGATTTTACCAAATCTTTATCTTTAACCAAGTACATATGATTGTCCATAGCATAATAACACAATGCCCTATGATTTTGATTCTTATGTACATACTTCATGAAACATACTTTATTAATGTCGTATGCATAATGTGAAATGCCATATTTTCTACAAAAGTAATCAATAAAAGCAGGTGTAAAAGCATTATCAATATTATATACAGGTTTAGCATCTGGTGATACATATGTTTTAATATGTTCAATTAATTCTTTTAATTTATTAATTTCATCAATATAATATTCATGTTGTGTTCTTTTATATGCATCTTCATATTTTTTTAATTTTGCTTCAGCGTCTTTGAGTTCATTATTATATTTAGGATTAATAATTAAATCACCTAAATCGCTTTCAATAAATTCTGGTTCATCATCTTCATCCACAAAACCATGAAATTCTTTATTTAATTTGATGATTTTGTTTCTGTTTAATTTTAATTCTTTACCATACAAACCAACAAGATTATCAATAACACAAGTATTATCATTTAATAAATATTTTGTTTCTTGTTCAGTAAAATTATATTGTAAATGTCCAGTTTGACGTAGTGGCATATTTGCAGGATCTGATGATGTAATTGATGAACCTACAACAGGACCATCAATAAATTGTACATTATCAAGATGTACACGTGCAGCAGCACTATATTCTTCATAGGAATGATCATTACTCAAAGCTTCATAAAATATTTTTTGTGCCTCTTGTTCTGATGTAGCTTCAATGACTCTAGAATCTGTTAATTTATCATGTCCTACTAATAGTCTTGAATGGTTTTCTTCATCATATTTATTAATCTTACCATTCTTTTTATTGGTATAAGTGATAGTTCTTTTAATAATGGCTGTTAAATGGAACTTTTCTAATGATTTTTTAGTCTTATTTTTACTCATAAGCATCATGAATTTATCCTCCTTTCCTTCCTTCTTTTCTCGTGTGGTACGTTCATTTGTTTTAAGTTCATGAAAATCTGATTTTTTGACTGTTTTTACATCTTTAGATTTTTTGACTTTATTTAATGCATTATATGCATCTTCTAATGCTTCCATTCTGGAATTACCCATGAACAGACTAAACATTTTATTGTATGTAGCTTTATTAATTTTCTTATCATTTAATAATGTATTAGATAATATAAGAATATCACCCTTAATTTTTTGACGTTGTTTATCGTCGTCATTTTTGTTTTTCTTGTTATTCAAAATAGAAAGTGCTAGTTCAGCTCGTTTAGTAACTTGATTATTTTTTCTCATAATATTATTATAAGATATTTTATTTTTAAATCTAAACTATTTTTATTTCTTTAAATAGATTTATAAAAAAATCTTACTTAAAGACCTATGGCCCCCTATGTAAAAAATGAAATCTGAAAAAAATATATTATATTACGATGTAATATAATATTTTTTTTAGTGCGTTTATGTGGTTAAATGTAATTGTGCTAGTTTATTATTAATCTTGTCTTGTAGTTTATTATATTCTTCTTGTGTTATATCTCCTGTGTGAAGGTCAGTTAATCTTTCTTGTTGTAATTCATACAACGTTTCAATCTGTGCAAGACTTAATTTATTTTTTTGATATTCTTTCATGCGTTTTAATACTTCTTCTTTATGTTTATAATAATGTGTTCTACTTGAAAGCCTTTGACGTTCAATATATTCAGGGTCGTTTTTCTTCCTTTCGTAACATCTTTTCATAGCTATTTTTTTGGCTTCTTTTTGTGCCTCTGTTAATGGTTTATAAACTTTTTTGGGTTTGATAACTGTAGTATCATTTATAATAATTTCATTCTTATTTTCCATTATACAAATGTAAGAAAATATTTATTTAAATGTTTTTTTATATTTAAAGGATTATATTTTTTCTACATTATTATATATATATATAATCAATGACCAAACAAAAAAAAGTTAAAGTAAAAAAACCAAACACAGAAAACCAAATAATTAAAACAGTAGATAACATTATTGTTTATTTTTAATCCTTTTTCTTACAACAACAAAATAATATATCATATATTAATTTTATTGTTGCAACAATAGCATCATACAAAACATAACAATTAACTTTGTTACATTTTCGTTCAACATCTTTTACATCTTCTTCTATAACTTGAATATCATGTATTACATCTTCCATATATAACAAAACCTAGAATTTAAATTCATTTTCTTTTGACTGGTTTAGGTGATTCTTCCTCGCTTTCTGATTCATCTTGTTTTGTTGGTTTGGTTTTCTTTGCTGATTCATCACAATACATTTCAGACATCTTTTTCTTATATTCAATTAATCTTTCTGCAACATCAATATCAAATTTATCAACTGGGAACCACTCAGGAACCTTATAATTTTTACCATCATGATTTAAATAATGTCCATACTTGCCATTATTTAGATACACTTTCTTTTTATTGATTTTACCTATAACAATATTATCAGATTCCATAATATATATATGTAAGAAAATAAATATTTTTAAACTATTTATTTTAATACATTTTTTTTGCGTTTGGTTTATTTCCCAACTTTATTATAATTGGTTTTGTTCCCATGATCTGCAACATGTTTACTCATGGATGTTGTTTTTTCCATTGGACGTGAAGTATAATTCGAGTGACCTATTCCCTTAACTGGCATTATATATAATACATTAGAATTTAATTTTTTCTAAAAAAGTATTGATACATATTATTCAATATATCAAAAATATGGCCAATAATTAAATAACTTTGTTTATTATAATCAATCAATGTTTTTAATAATTGTTCTTGTTGACTTATTTTATTAATTGTAAATTGGATGTGAATTATATAATCTGTCATGTCTTTTATTGTGTTTCCATCCTGATCATACACTGATAAAATAAAATATTTGATTCTATCATGATTACCTAATGTATATTTAAAACTATCACCACCATCAATATTTTGATAATTAATTAAATAACCTTTTGGAACATTTACAGCAGTTTGGAATATTAAATCAGAAGCTTTATAAACACTATTATTTAAATTAGATTCCATATTATTATGACTAAATGAAATATCACCATCAATTCCAATACTTAATGCTCTTATACTATTTATATTGATTGGGTTTGTGCTTTCAGTACCACTGAATGATATTAATGTTTCTACATTATTATTTAGTCCAAAAAAAAAACCAGAATTAATTGTATTAATATACATATTAAAAAAATTTGATGTTTGGGTGTAAACTCTAGTATATGTTATTTTATTTTTAATATTATCATACGTACAAGTTAAATAACCTGATAATTTTGAATTAATATCACTAAGTAAATCATATACATTAGGATTACCAACATTTAAATATAATTTTTGTGTTAAATATACTACATTTAAATTATTTCTAAAAATCAAAGTGAAATAATTTGAATTAGTATTACATTGGTAGAAATCATTATAACAATAAAATGAATTGACTGATAATGTAAAATATTCATCTTTTTTTATCTTAAGTAAATCATCAGGAATTATAACACTAAAATTTGAAGGTGATTCATCAGACTTTCTATTTTTAGAATTTACATAAATATTTATTTTAGACATTATTATATTATATTTATATAGATATATTAATATGGTCTTATTGGAATATTTACATTATAATTATTATAATCAATTGGGGGTGCAAGTGTTAAATCTTTAGTTAGTTCAGGGTCTTGATCAATAATAATCAAACTAATGTAAAAAGTTTTTAATGGTAGACCAGTTACAAAATCAATATTTGAAGTAGCTGAAGGACTTTCTAATTCCATTTCAATAAATCCCTTATTTAAAAAATTTGATGGAATATTAAACCTATAAAACATATCAGAAATATTAGATATAACATTTGATTGTATAGTTGATGAATGTACCACTGTCGATAATATAATTGGATTTCCATTTAAACCTTTAGTTGTATCATATGTTTTATTTTCGCTTGAGGTAACTAATCTCAAATACGCTATTTGATTAGTCAAATTAGTTATATTTGGGATATGGCATGATTCTAATACACATAATGCATTCTGTGATAATATGACATCACTTAATGAATTATTTAATGAAAAACGAATTCTTTTAGAATTAATGATAGCTGTATTAGTACAACTGTATTGAGAACTTGTACTAGATCTTAATAAATCATCATTACAATTAAAAACTAATCTACAAACCTGTTTATATTTTATATTACGATTCATATTATATAATAATAATTAGATAAAAATTATTATTATTAAATATTTTTTCATACTTCTTGGAGAACATTATAATCATATTTAATTACATCATCTTCTACTACTTTAACAGAATTATATATAAATGTTTTTCTTTCTTTCATATATTCTTCATACATTTTAACACCATCATCATTATCCTTTTTAAGTCCCTTTTCTTCTAATACATAATCTACAGCACATAACCATAATAAATAATTATCTACATTAGGATATTCTTTTTTGGTTGCTTCCATTATTTCATTAACACGTTCTTCAATGGGCAGTTTATAGGTTCCAAAACCTTCAAATTTAGCACGTTCTACATCGTAAATCGTTTTTTCAGACATTATTGTATATATATTATTTTAGATAATAAAAATTCTAAACTATTATATTATGATTCAAGAAATAAAATTAAATGGATTGGATAATAAACCAATTAAAACAACCAAGAAACCACCACCAAGAAGCATTAATGAAAATTTACCACCTTGCTATTTTACATCCATCTTTATTGGATCAAAAGGCTCGGGTAAAACTTATTCATTGATAAAACTATTAAAAAATTATGAAAAATACCCCATATATGACAATGAAGGTCATAAATTAGAAATGCGTGTTATTGTATTCTGTCCCACAATAATGTCAACTGCCAATCCCATATATGATACATTAAAATATTTAGATGAAGATGATATTATAATGGATTATTCAGATGATAAATTATTAAATAAATTAGATGAAATAGAAAAGGAAAAAGAAGAGATTGAAGATTATAAAAAATATGTTGAAGTTTGGAAAAAGTTTATCAAAATTGATGAGAATATAAATCTATTGTTACCAGATGAATTATTAATATTATCAAAATATGATTTTAAAGAACCAAGTGATATACCACACCCACCATTTAAATATCCTAGAATTAACTTTCTTGTGTTTGATGACTTGGTTGGAGATCCACATGCATTTAAAAAAGGTCATTCTGCAATTAATAACCTGACAATACGTCATCGACATTTACAATGTAATTTACTATTCACAACACAATATATTAAAGCTATCCCACCTGTTTTACGTCGTAATCTAGATATATTTGTAATATTTAAATTTGCTAATGTTCAATCAGTTGTAGAACAAATATATCCAGAAATAAGTGGTGTAATTAAAGAAGAAGATTTTAAAATTATTTTTGAGTATGCAACCATAAATAAACATGATGCATTAATAATAGATCAAACTTCAAAACATATATTTAAATTAAATTGGGATACTGCATTAATATTAAATTAACCATAATTAGGCATGACTGACATTATTAAATGTTTTGCTCTTTCTTCGTTCATTCTATTTTTTAATTTATCCACTGATGATTCATATAATAAATTACTATATGAATAATTTGTATTTTGTTGTGGTTTCTCTTCCTGAATTACTTTTTTATTTTTATTCTTTTTTACTTTTACATATTCAACTTCATCGGCATCATCAGAATCAGATGATGAAGCTTCATGATATACAATTTTTTTAATAACTTTCTTTTTCTTAATTGGTTTAACTTCTTCTTTTGGTTTAACTTCTTCTTTTGGTTTTACTTCTTCTTTAATTTCTTTTTTTACAATCTCTTCTTTTGGTTTATCTTCGTTTATTTTTTGTTTTTCAATCATTTCATCATATTTTTTTGCTAGTTGTTCTTTTTGAAGTTTCTTCATTTCTTTTAATGATTCAATTTCTTTTAATTTGTTTGCTTTCTCTGTAATTTGTTTCATTTCTTTCTTTTTCTCTAAAGCTTTAACTCGTATATTTGCTAGATGTTGTAATTTTTGCTCGCTTAACTTTTTTTTAGTTGGTTTAACATTTTCTTCTATTTCAGTATCTTCTAAAAAATCTTTTTCTTGATCGTTCATTATATAGATACTTTAGAAAATAATTCTATCTAAACTATTTTTTTAAAATATTAAATACCCATTTATATCTTGGTTTGATGTTGCTTGACCTATTTGTATATATGATATTGGTCGTTTATTATTTAATGTGTGTTCATTTTGATTATAATAACCAGATTTACCTTGTATATTATCTAGCCAATTATTCGGGTTGTTCTCTCTTGTTTGATGTTGTACAATATCATTCATTGAATGAAGACCATATACACCATCCATACCATCATAAATAGTAGGTCTTATATCAGAAGGTAAATTTGATGGGTCTCGTGTTTGAGCATTTACATTTGATAATGTAATTGGGTTGATTTGTCTTGTAAAATTATAAATATTTTCGTATTGTTGATAAATGGGGAAATTATCATTCAAATTTTTATAATTATATTGATTTAATGAGCTACTATCATAGGTCATATAATTGGTCATTGCGTTATATTCATCAAACATTATATATATAATAATACTTAGATAAAATATTATTAAATACAATTTTATTATACATTTTTATTTAATTGCTCAGGTGAATGTTAAAACGTTTCTCCCAGCACTTATTTCTAATCTACTCGTGTAACAAGCTATCATGATTGGTGTAGCATTAGTCGCACCAGTTGCCCAAATATTACCATTACTTGTTGCTTGTCTATCAATATTAGCAGGTGCAGCAGAAGTGCCAGCTACCTCCCATGCTATACTGATAGGGGTAGCTGAACAATTTAAACCTGAAACTGTATACATGTCATGCTCATTAGTAACATTGAGTGATAATATATGAGCATAAAATTGAGATTGAAAATGTGCTAATGATGCAATCCCTGGATATAATCCACCTAATACATCATTTTGTGCATTCCAAGCTCTTAAAACTCCATTAAATTGTTCTGGTATAGTTTCAGGAATTAAACGTACATTACCTACAATATAAGTACATTGTTGTATACCATCGCCATTTCTTACAAAATATTTAGAATTGTTTAATAACTTAGGCCATCCAACGGTTAAACCAAAAGGGAATGATTTTAAATAGGTACCATATTCACCAACTGCAGCAGATACAGCAGCTAATCCTGTTGATGGTGTAGCAGTACTGAAACCAAATGAAGAATCACCTGGAACACATCCAACACCATTAGCCCCCCATAATCCTAATATTGGTGCTTGTTGTGTTCCTCTGTCTTGTACTTGGAATGTAGATATAACCATATCTAATGATTGAGTTGATAAATTAAAACGACTGGTTCCACCTTTTGGTAAAGCTTGAGCTGTAGACATGAATGAACTATAATTAGGATAATATAATTTAAATACTGATCCAGCTTCTAATACACCAGCTACAGCTTGATAATATGATTGAGGCATATCATATCGTACAATCTGAAAACCAATATTAGATAATGTATAACCAGTACCTTGTGATGCAGTTAATGCAGCAGTAGTTCCTAAAGTTGTAGCTATTCCAGTTTCATTATTTGTTGCTGATGCATATGTTGTTAAAGCTGGGGTTGCTGGTGATAACATTAATACATCTGAAGGTGCTAATGTAATTTCAATAGTAATATCACCATATAATGATGTATCTATGATAGATGTAGATGCATTACCTCCTAAAATACCTAACCATTGACGAATAGTATAGTTATCTCTATCTAAATGACCTTCACTAGTATCACTTGTACATCCTAAAGGAAAACCAGCATAACGTGCTACCTGTCCATCTCTCCAAATTGCTTTTAATGATGGATCAGAATTACAACCAATTTTATTTTTGGCTACTGCATCATGGCCACATGTGAAATCATGAAGAATATTATAAATATAACCATATTGATTTATGTTCTGGCGAGATTGACCATTAATTTTAATTTCAAGATTTTCAATTAATGAAGCTGTAT
>Ga0208229_1000352_pt1 | contig 12017 bp, 10 predicted proteins | sample LakMenEpi22Aug11_FD_150725 | JGI IMG/M metagenome (GOLD analysis project Ga0208229, IMG submission 150725) | Freshwater microbial communities from Lake Mendota, WI - 22AUG2011 deep hole epilimnion (SPAdes) | ecosystem: Environmental > Aquatic > Freshwater > Lake > Epilimnion/Euphotic zone ... | reverse complement strand
AGGCACTGGTGCCAGCGCTCGGCCTGGTTGCGGGTGTTGGTGAACAGCAGGGTGCTCACCGCCGGATCCAGCCCCGCCACCAGCTCCTCGTACATCCGCAGGCCCAGGTGGCCGCCCCAGGGGAAGCCGTCGATCGAGTCGGGCAGCAGCGAGCGGATCGCCGTGGCCCGCTGGATGGGGGCGGTGATGATGCGGGGTGCGCCGGCAGCGACGCCCACCGCCGCCCGGGCGGCCTCCTCCAGGTTGCCGATGGTGGCGCTGATCGCCCAGGTGCGCAGGCCTGGCCGCAGCGCCCGCAGCCAGCTCAGGCAGAGCTCGGCCTGCACGCCGCGCTTGCTGCCCATCAGCTCGTGCCACTCGTCGAGCACCACCGCCTGCAGCGCGCCGAAGAGCTCGGGTGCCTTGGCGTTGGCCAGCAGCACGCTGAGCGACTCGGGCGTGGTGATCAGGATCTGGGGCGGGGTGCGCAGCTGCTTGCCGCGCTCATGGCTGCTGGTGTCGCCGTTGCGGATCCCCAGGCGCAGGGGCCAGCCCATGGCCTCCATCGGCGCCTGGATCGCCAGGGCCAGGTCACGGCTGAGGGCTCGCAGGGGGGTGAGGTAGAGCAGGCGCAGGCGCTTGGGCGCGGTGCCTGGTTGCTTCGCGCTCCAGCTGGCTTCGTCCAGCATCTCGGCGATCGGACCCATCACGGCGGCGTAGGTCTTGCCGGAGCCGGTGGGCACCTGGATCAGGCCGCTCTCGCCGGCCAGATAGGCCTGCCATGCCTGGCGCTGGAACGGCATCGACGTCCAGCCCTGCCGGGCGAACCAGGCTTCGATCGGAGCGAGCAGGTTGCTGGAGAGATCGACTCGCCTGGCCAACAGCGATCTCCCAGTGGTTGGCCCAATCTAGCAACGTTGCTACTGTTGATGCCATCGGATGGGAGGCGCCAGATGGCCACCACGATCAGCAGCCGGGAGTTCAACCAGGACGCAGCCGGTGCCAAGCGCGCAGCCCAGGCGGGTCCGGTGTTCATCACCGACCGTGGCCGGCCAGCCCACGTGCTGCTTTCGATCGAGGATTACCGCCGCCTCAGCGGTGAGCAGCGATCCATTGTGGATCTGTTGGCGATGGCCGCTGATGTTGAGCTCGCCATTCCCTCCAGCCGCGAGCTGGCCCAGCCCGCCGAGCTCGATTGATCTGGCATGTTTCTGCTCGACACCAACGTGGTTTCAGAGCTGCGCCGGGCTGGGAGTGGCAAGGCTGATCCGGGTGTGGTGGCGTGGGCCGAGCAGGCCGATCCCGCGGCTTTGTTTCTTTCGGTGGTGTCGCTTCACGAGCTGCAGATGGGCGTACGCCTGAAGCAACACCGCGACCCGCGCCAGGGCCAGCTGCTACGCCATTGGCTGGATCAACAGGTGGTGCCCTCTTTTGCCGGGCGCATCCTGCCGGTGGATGAGGCCGTGGCGCGCTGCAGTGCTGCACTGCACGTGCCCGATCCCCGCCCGCTGCGTGACGGCCTGATCGCAGCCACGGCTCTGGTGCACGCGATGGTAGTGGTGACTCGCAACGTGGGCGACTTCCTGCCAACGGGTGTGGATGTGCTCAATCCCTGGCGTGATGTGCTCAGATAAACTTATTGACGACATCTTCGAGGGAGTCAATTTCCGACTATTTGTAGCTCTTGGCTTTCATCCTGATGAAGTTCGATTAGCTTGCTTAGTCTAGCCCCTCTTTAGGTCGCTACTCGGCATTAGTGTAAGCAGTGTTTATATCACGTCTAGAGCCTGATGAGCATTGGTCAATGAAGGGGGTTCGTGAGGGAGAGTAATTGCTAATCAAGGGTGTTATCGTAATGTCAGTTTCGCTATCTAACGCTCATCATCACCCGCCCGAAGAAGCTCTTGGTCGAGTCAATACCATTGCGCCGGGTCGGGTCCATGATGATGTTAGGCCCCCTTTACATCGCCAGTGGAATGAGCCTCGACATAGTCCTTGAGCACAGAACCCATACGAGCTTTCCAACCAGCTCCGGAAGCCTTGAAAAAGTCAATGACTTCAGGACTATATCTGATTGAAACGAGCTGCTTTTTATTTGCCAATTTCGGTCGACCGCGACCCATGCTCATGGGGACCATCGCGTTCATCTGATCGTCAGTAAGCGGAAGTGCATCAGGATGCCGCTGATTCCGCCGCCAAACACCTGGCAGGCTATACCCAGCTGCAGCCAGAACACCCGCAGCAGGTCACCCTCTACATGGGTAGCGATCACCTCTGCATGGACAAAGATGTAGGCGAGCACATAGAAGCCAAGCGGAAGCGAGGCCCAGTGGATCAACTCGATCAAGTTGAGCACCAGCGGCCGGGCCGAGCGGGCCTGGGAAGGGTTGAGGGAGGTTTTGGGGGCGGCCTTCTGGAAGGCCCAGGGCAGGGGCGGATAAATGAGGTCGGGCAACTCAAACGGCGAACCGCCGGGGGACGGGGAGCTGGCAGGAGGGGGGTTGAACATACGCCAATCCTTGGCTAAAGGTAGCTTCGCAGATGGTCAATCCCTGCGCCACTGCCGAAATCGGCGGACACACTCAGTAATCAATGAGTGACAGGGGTGCGAGCGCACCAGGGGCACTCTGGTGTGTCGGGCGATACGAGTGACATGGCAGGTTTAGCAGTAAGGCAAGCGCATCGCCTCAGCGTCTCGGCACCGATCCTCAGCACATGTAATGACCCGTTTGGCTCGGAGGACCTGTGCTGGACTGGCCCTAGTGCTGGCGACATGGCCTTGCACAACGCTGTCGGGACGGCGGTTGTGTGCGCAGGGCAAAGCTATGTTGAGATCGCAGGGAACCGCGGTTAAGGCTGTGCGGAAGAGGCCGCGAAACTGGCGTCTGAACCAGAACAGGTATGGGCACCAAAGAACCTGATGAGTTGAAGCTCAGGGCCAAAGCAGTGTTCTCCGAGCGCCAAGAGACCCCATGATCTGCAGAGCATGGGGTGGAATGACGTCTCCAGACCAATGAACAAACTCTTGGGAGTGAGGCCGCGATCAGTGAACCCCTAAAATCGCGAATGAATATAATCAATCAAGGCTCCAACCGTCATGGAATCTGGATGTAAATATTCTAACTCATCTAATTTAATCCAAAATCTTTTCTGGAGGGCAGCGAACATCAGGTCTCTATTGCCCGGTCCATTTAGAAGTTCTTTTTCGAAATCGAGATCATCATTCATATTTTCAGGTAGTATGTATAACTGATCGCACAAGACCTGATAAACACTTTCGCGGACATCTTGTTTCCAGTCTCTACCCATTTTGAAAAATTTGAACGCGCGATGAGTTTTTAATCACTCCGACGCTGGTTGTCAAGCAGCCTGTTGCAGGTTCTTCACAGACCCGTGGCGCTCGGCGAGAGGAGCGTCGGCCACATCCCTTCAACTGGTGTAAAACCCCAGGCCGGAATGCCCTGATTCAAGCTTGATCAATGACGAGACCGCATAACGCTTGCCATCACCAGGCCGCAGGGAATTGGTGGCCTTGGCGAGAGGGTCTTGGTGGCGGCTCTGGTGAATGGCAATGTTAGAGGGGTTCATGCTCCAGCTCATACTCCTGCATTGCAAAGTCAATCACATTCACCAGCTCCCCAGCTTGATCTAGGAAAACTGAGCAATCGCTCATGTGTCCGACTCCAGCATCCCAAAAAAGCTTCTTAATCCACAGAGCAAACTCTGGCTCTAGATCTCCAACCTTTATGGGTTCCCCGGTCAGCCGCACCATTTCATAGGCAAATTCAGGATGGTACTCAGAAGACATATCTCGGCCACTCTCGTCCTCAATCCTGCATACCGCCTTAACGCCAATGAAATGATGTGTGTACTGGCGTATTTGGCATCTGGCAGCGGAATGCCGATATGCCTCAACTTCGCTATAAAACACATCTCTCACGTGATGCGGAGGTGCGTCACCTCGACGTTTAAACACCTTAATTGCGCTGTCGTCAACAAAGAACACAGTCGCGTAACAACCTTCGGCATGGCTTCCAGGTCTTCGGACAAGGTTCATAGGACTCCCTCTAACGCTTTCTTAGGCGGACCCGCACAATACCCCCTTCTACGCTGTTTTGGCCGTCTAAATGCGGGAGGCAAGCGGCAAGCACCTGTGAGATCGCTTGCGATGACAAGCAATTCACGCAAGACGGAACCATTCCGAGTTTGATGGGCGGATCCGCCTATAAGAGTTCGTTGTGTTACACAAAGTCGGCAGTGTTGCGCAAGCCCAGGGGGCTTCGGTTAAACATATGAGTGTAGCCGACTTAAGACTAACAGCCACAGATAACTACTACCCCTCAGTAAAAGATCCCGCCACTGCCCTAGGTCCACCCCACCCCCAACCACCCACTCACCCAGCCGCCATCCCAAACTGACCCCCATCCTTGGCGTCGGGACGTACTGATTCCTTCCCCCCTCTCCACCGATTTCGCCGCCGCCCCCTGGCGCCAGAGCGGCGCCGCGCAGCCTGGCGCCCGCCGCCACCGCCCAATTGCAGCCGCCAGCTGCTGGCGCGGCGCTGCTGGATCTAGCTAGCAACGACTGACTACCTGGGCCTCAGCCGTCATCCCGCCGTACTGGCCGCCGCCGCTGCGGAACTGGTCGCCAGTGGCCTGGGGGCCGGCGGCTCGCGGCTGGTGACTGGCACCCGGCCGGTGCATCTGCAGCTGGAGGCCGACGCTGGCGTGAGCCGCAACCCGAAGGCTTGTCGGCCTCAAAGCCAACGCTACACCCCATTAATACTCGAAACATTATATTCACCGAGTCTACTTACAATGCTCGAAGAATAATTATTACCTAGTCTGCCTGCCAGGCAGGAAATCTTCTCCTACGATCCGCGGAGGCGAAAACTATGGTTTTGCGGCTTGTGCAGTCAAAGGCTGCTTGGTGCACGACGAGACTTGCTTAGCCATATAACTATAACCGCAAAAGCCGTGCAGAGAGCCACCGCAGTAGCCAATTCTGAGAGCGATGGTGGGAAAACAAGAATGAAGCCTTTGCCCTTCATAAGAGATGGCAAACTCGACACGCAGAAGGGCATGGCGAACAGGCGAAAGGTTTGCCAGTGATCTCGCGTAGCAGCCTTGAATCCGCCAACGCTGAGAATCAGCGCTACGCCAATAACCGCACTGATAACAACCGAGTTCAACCAAATACTTGGCGACGGATCAAAATGATGGAAGACGGCAGCTCCCCACCAGATCAAATAGCACCACAGCACCAGCTTTCCATTAGAGAGATTAGACAGGTAGTGCGTGGCTGCTGCGATCATGGGTAGTATTGAAGCGCCTAGCGAGAATGGATGGATGGTGCGCGGCCACGGTTTTACCCATAGCCAGGATCTTATCGGTAGCCATGATTTTCCTCATAGCCAGGATCTTATCTGCAGTTTGACAAGCCCGCAACTCTGAAGCTCTGGGCGCGGGGCCTGCTGGAAACAGTTGCGGCTATTTTTCAGGTTTCCGTCATGGTTGGCGGGGCTGGCAAAATGATGGTTGCTTTATTGGCTTCGTTCGTGATTGTAGAGGCGTGGACAAATCGGCCAGAAGGCGCTAGGAGTGGTCTTGTTAATGTTGCCAAGCTCTTTTGTCTGGAAAGGTTGAGCGTCTTGAGCTGCGCGATTTTGTGGTGGTGCTCCCAGGCATTCTGGGCAGTACCCTTATTCGTGATGGCCAAGAGATTTGGGCACCCTCAGCCGGTGCTGTTTGGAAGGCGATCCGGAGCTTCGGCGCCAGTATTCAGTGCCTCACTCTCCCCGTTGACCTGGGCGATGACCATCCTGGCGATGGGGTGGAAGCGCTGGCATTGATGCCCGATCTGCACGTTCTGCCGGGCATCTGGAGCGCCAACATCGGCTACAACCGGCTGCTGGCCTGGCTTATGCAGCGGTTCAAGCTGGTGCTGGCCGATCCCGAGGATTTCGCCACACCCGGCAATTTGCTGCCTTTTGCCTACGACTGGCGTCTGAGCTGTCGCTACAACGCCCGCCGCCTTAAGCGGGTAGTTGAACCGGCCCTCGAACGCTGGCGAGCCCTCGACAATGCCAACCGCGATGCGCGGCTGATTTTCATCTGCCATTCGATGGGTGGCCTGGTGGCCCGTTGGTATGTGGAGCAGGAGGGCGGCGCGGCCCACACCCGCAAACTGATCACCATTGGCACGCCCCACCGGGGTTCGGTTGCAGCCCTGCAGCAGCTGGTGAATGGGGTAGAGAAAACGGTCGTGCCGCTGCGCTTAGAGCTCACCCGTTTCGCGCGCAGCCTGCCTTCTGCCCACCAGCTGCTTCCCCAGTACGCCTGTCTGGAAACTGGAGCTGGTCTCACGCCATTCAGCGCCGTTGCCCTGCCCAATCTGAATCCGGCCCTGGTGGCCGATGCGGTGGCCTTCCACGCCACCCTCGATGCTGCCCCTGAAGGCGATGCAGCCCCGGCGTCCGCCTATGCCCTTCACCCAATTGTGGGCACGCGCCAACCAACCCCCACCACTGCCCGGCTGGTGGAGGAGCGGATCGAAACCAGCGACGCGATCGAGGGGACTCGGGAGGGAGGCGATGGCACGGTGCCTCGCCTTTCGGCGGCGCCAAAGGCTCTGAGCCCCGATGATCCGCGTCTGCGCTATGCGCCGGATCAACACCTGGGCCTGCACAGCCACCAGGCGGTGCTCGATGAGCTGGAGGGGGTGCTCACGGCCCGGCCCGTGATCCATCGCGGCCTTGCTGGGCCGGAGATTGGGCTGCGCACCGAAGCGCTGCTGCTGCTCGGCGAACCGCTGATGGTGTGGGCCGAGGTGGCCGCTAACCAGCCGCTGGGATTGATGGCGGAGCTGCTAGACGAAAGCGGCCGATTGGTGGAGCAGCGCAAGTTGCGATTGGAGGATTCGGGCCAGGGCCAAGGCCAAGGCCAAGGCCAGATCTGTGTATTCCAGCCGCCCCGAGCTGGGGCTTGGCAGGTGCGGGTGGGGGCGGCTGGGGGCAGCGCGAGCGTCGTAACGAGGCCGGTGAGCGCTATCAGCCTGGTTTGTCCGCTGGAGGAGGGGCCATGAGTGGCCCGCTGGATTCGCACACTGCCGCAAACCCCGGGGCAAGCCACCTGTTTTTCGGGGTGGGGGTGGGCGTTTACGACCACCCGCAGGCGTTCGGCCCCTTGAAGGCGGCAGAGGAGGTGGCGGATCTAGCCAAGGTGATGGCGGGGTATGGCTACGCCGTGCTGCCAAGCCCACCGCATCCAGCCCTGGAGGATGCCTTCGGGCTGCTGGACGAGCTCGCAAGCACTGCTCTTGCCTCTGAGAGCTGTCTTGTGGTGCTCTGGGCGGGCCATGGGGAGCCCACGGAGAACGGCGGCCTGCATCTGGTGAGCCGCAACAGCCGCCCCGGCCAGATCCAGCAGGTCACCTCCAGCGCGATGGTGAAAGCGGCGCTACGCAGCGGCGCCAGCCAGATCCTCGTGCTACTCGACACCTGCTTCGCCGAAGCGGGGGCGATGGAGGCGATGGCCGTGGCCCGCCGCATCGAGGAGAGCCTTCCCAGCGATGGCGCCCAGCGCTGGATCGGCATTCTGCCCGCCGCCCTGGCCTACGAAACGGCGCGGGATGGAGTCTTTGGCGCCCAGCTCCTGCAACTGCTCCGGGAAGGCCCCACCGATCCGGCGCTGCGCCTGCGCTGGAGCGCCCACAACGCCGGCATCCGCGGCGATGACGTGATCGATTGCCTGGTGAAGCAGTGGCGCTCGCTAGATCAAACCCTGGTGCCGCTGATGCGTGGCAATGCCGGCGTGATGCTCCCCAATCCCCGCTACGACCGCATGGCCCGGGACGTGATGGTGGAGCAGTTGCTGGTGGCGGCGCGGGGGATCAGCGCCAACGAGGAGGGAGATTTTTTCACCGGGCGGGTGGAACCCCTGGCGGATCTGGTGGCCTGGATCGGTCGCGGCGAGGTGGGCGTGGCCCTGGTGAGCGGCCCCGCGGGCTGCGGCAAATCGGCGCTGCTGGGCCGGGTCGCTGCCCTCTCCGATCCCCGAGATCGCAAGCGAATCCTGGAGGAGGAAGCGCTGTGCCATGCCGATCCGGGGGAGCGCAGCGTGGCGGCGGCGGTGGCGGCGCGGGGGGCAAACGTGGCCGATCTGGTGCGGCGGCTGGAGGCGGAGCTGGTGCTTAGCGGCCTGCTACCGGAGCGTGCCGATGAGTCCCGCAACCGGCTGGAACTGCTCGGCGCTGTGGAGCGGCTGGACCAGAAAGGCACACCGCCGTTGCTGCTGATCGACGGCTTGGAGGAGGCCGGCAGTGAGCTGACTCAGATCGTGGCGGAGCTGCTGCGGCCCCTGGCTGGCGTAGCCCGGCTGTTGATCAGCAGCAGACCGATCCCGCCGCGCCAGGAAGGCGAGCCCCCCCCGCTCGACGCCTTGCAACCGGCACTGGTGGTGGATCTCGGAGCGCTGGAGGGGGCTGAGCAGACCCAGCAAGACCTCGCGGCCTACGGGGCCAGGCGGTTGGACGGCGTCTCCGCCGCCATGAACCCCACCGCTGTGGCGGGCGAGATCCTGCGGCTGGTGAGGCGGCAGGAGGAGGGAGGCTTTCTGTTGGCCAGGCTGATCACGGCGCGGCTGCGCCAACAGCCTCTCGACACGGCCGTGCCGAACTGGCAGCGCCAGCTGGCCGGCAGCGTGGCCGAAGCACTGGATCAGGAGCTGGAGGCTCTACCGGTCCTGGTGCGCGGCGAGGAGCGGCTGCCGCAGGCGGCCCGGGAGCTGCTGGCAGCCCTGGCCTGGGCCTATGGCCAGGGGTTCCCGGTGGAGGAATGGGCGTTGGCGGCAACGGCCCTATCGCCCACCGGCACGACCTATGGCCGCCAGGAGGTGTTCTGGCTTCTCAGCCAGGCCAGCCGCTGGGTGGTGGAAAGTGGTGAGTGGGGTCAGGCGGTCTATCGCCTCAGCCACCAGCGCTTAGCAGATCACCTACGCCCCCCGGCCTGGGCCAGACCCTGGAAGCCGGTGGGAGATAGGGAAGCTGTAGCGTTGGCCGAAGAGCTGGGGGAGGCGGCACTCACCTGGTGCCGCGCTGGCCGGCCGCCCGAGGAGCAGCCCTATCTCTGGACCTATTTCTGGGCCCACGCGGTGGATGGAGGCGCGGCGGGGATCGATCGCCTTCGGGAGCTGTCGCAGAGCAACCCGGCGTTCCTCCCGAATCTGGCTATGGCCCTGAACAACCTGGGCGCCCATTACAGCAATCTTGGGCGCTGGGAAGAGGCCCTGCCCGCGACAGAAGAGGCGGTGGCGACCAACCGGGAGCTGGTGGCGGGTAATGCCGCCCTCCGGCCCAATCTGGCGATGGCCCTGAGCAACCTGGGCATCCGCTACAGCGAACTGGGGCGCCGTGAGGAGGCGCTGCCCGCGACAGAAGAGGCGGTGGCGACCTACCGGGAGCTGGTGGCGGGTAATGCCGCCTTCCGGCCCAATCTGGCGATGGCCCTGAGCAACCTGGGCATCCGCTACAGCGAACTGGGGCGCCGTGAGGAGGCGCTGCGCGCGACACAAGAGGCGGTGGCGACCTACCTGGAGCTGGTGGCGGGCAATGCCGCCTTACGGCCCGATCTGGCGATGGCCCTTAACAACCTGGGCAACCGCTACAGCGAAAAGGGGCGGCATGAGGATGCGCTTCTCGTGACAGAAGAGGCGGTGGTTATTCGACGGGAGCTGGCGGTGAGCAATGCCGCCTTCAGGCCCAATCTTGCGAATGCCCTGATCAGCCTGGGTGCCCACTACAGCAAAATGGGACTCCATGAGCAGGCCCTGTCCGCGACAGACGAGGCGGAGTCGACCTACCGGGAGCTTGCAGCGAGCAATTCCGCCTTCCGGCCCGGTCTTGCGAAATCCCTGAACAACCTGGGTGCCTACTACAGCCAACTGGGGCTCCACGAGCAGGCCCTTTCCGCGACAGAAGAGGCGGTGGCGACCTACCGGGAGCTGGTGGCGGGAAATGTCGCCTTCCGGCCCGATCTGGCGAATGCATTGGACAACCTGGGCGTCCACTACAGCAATCTTGAGCGCCGTGAGGAGGCCCTGCCCGCGACAGATGAGGCGGTGGCGACCTACCGGGAGCTGGCGACGGGCAATCCCGCCTTCCGGCCCGATCTGGCGAATGCATTGGCCAACCTGGGCATCCGCTACAGCCAACTTGAGCGCTGGGAAGAGGCCCTGTCCGTTACAGAAGAGGCGGTGGCGACCTACCGGGAACTGGTGGCGGAAAGTGCCTCCTTCCGGCCCGATCTCGCGATGGCCCTGAACAACCTTGGCAGTACCCGTTCAGGGGTCGGGACGGCTCACGGCGAACTTGAGCCCTGCTGAACCCTTGACGACAGCTTGACTCCCGGTTGCATCACAGGCAGAGACTGCCTGTGATGAGCATTCCTGCCGGGATTCCAGAAGCGGATTGGCTGGCAACACCAGCCAGCGTCAGAACGCTGATCCTTGTTCAGCAGCAGGAGATCCAGGCTCTCAGGCAGGAGAACGATGAGCTCCGCGGCCAACTCACCGCCCTGGCTACCGAACTGGCCAGCCTGCGCGAGCGGATCGGCCGCAGCTCACGCAACTCCTCCAAACCGCCCTCCAGCGATGGGCCTGGCTTTAAGCCGCCGGCACGGCGCAAGGGCAGTGGCCGCAAGCGCGGCGGTCAGCCGGGTCATCCCGGCACAGGGCCTGAGCTGCTGCCGATTGAGCGGGTGGATGAGATGATCGACCACCACCCGGATGCCTGCCGCCGTTGCGGCTCGTTGCTTGAGGGAGAGGATCCAGATCCGTTGCGCCATCAGGTGATTGAGATCCCGCCAATCACGCCAGTGGTGATCGAGCATCGGTTGCATCGCCTGGTCTGCCCCTGCTGCTCCACCAGCACCTGCGCAACGCTGCCGGCTGATGTGGAAGCGAGTCCGTACGGACCAAGGCTCAGCTCCCTGGTGGGTCTGCTGGGCAGCGTCTTTCCGCTGAGTTTCAGCAAGACCCAGGCGCTGCTCGATCAGCTGCTGGGGGTGGAGATCAGCCGTGGAGCGATTGCAAAGGTCCGCGAGCGTCTGAGCGCAGCCTTGGCGCGGCCCATGCAGGAGGCCCTGGCCTTTGCCCGTCAGCAGCCGGTGGCCTATGTCGATGAAACCGGCGCCCCCACCGGCAACGCCGACGGCAACAATCCCACCGGCAAGCGGGGCTGGCAGTGGGTCATGGTCACTGCAGTGGTGACGGTGTTCATCCAGGGTCTGAGTCGCTCCACAGCCGCCGCGATCGAGCTGCTCGGGAGCAGCTTTGGCGGGATTGTGGTGAGCGATCGCTTCTCGGCCTACAACCATCTGCCGACCCAGCAACGGCAGCTCTGCTGGGCGCACCTGATTCGGGATCTCACCGCCATCGCCGAACGTCCGGGAGCCAGCGCCGAGTTCGGAGCCCAGCTGCTGGGCTTGCAGCAACAGCTGTTTGACCACTGGCACCGCTACAAGGATGGAACGATCGACTGGCCCGCCTTGCAACAGAGCTGCCGGCCGATTCGCCAGGCCTTTGAGGCCACGTTGCAGCAGGTGGTGGAGCTGGGTGCTCAGCGCCGCGAGCGAACGCCGTGGGCCAGCACCGTGCGCACCTGCCGAAAGCTCTTGAAGGTGACAGGTGCGTTATGGACCTTTCTGGAGATCGAAGGGATTGAGCCCACCAACAACGCCGCTGAGCGTGCCCTGCGCCAATCGGTGATTCAGCGCAAGATCAGCCATGGGGTCCAGTCCACAAAGGGTGCGATCTGCCGCAGCCGCCTGCTCACCGTCACCACCAGCCTCAGGCAACAGGGCCGCGATGTCTGGCAGTTCCTGGAGCAGGCCTGGATCGCCCATCACCGCGGTGGGGTGATGCTGTCACTGCTGCCGAAACCCTGAGTTCGGCTGTCAACGACGATTGAGTCATTCGTCGGTTGGTGGCGTGCGCAGGGGGCTGCATTCGCGCGATGCAGCGTCCCGCCCCCTGAACGCATAC
>Ga0208229_1000343_pt1 | contig 12154 bp, 18 predicted proteins | sample LakMenEpi22Aug11_FD_150725 | JGI IMG/M metagenome (GOLD analysis project Ga0208229, IMG submission 150725) | Freshwater microbial communities from Lake Mendota, WI - 22AUG2011 deep hole epilimnion (SPAdes) | ecosystem: Environmental > Aquatic > Freshwater > Lake > Epilimnion/Euphotic zone ... | reverse complement strand
GAGGCCTGCCGCCAGCGGCTCGATGGCGTGGCGGCGATCCTTAAGCGCTTTCGCCAGGCCGTGCTGTCGGCTGCGACGACGGGGGAGCTGACGCGGGAGTGGAGGCAAGAGAGCGGCTACGATTACGATGACTGGTCTTCCGCTCGAGTTGATGAGATCGCGACCGATATTTTTGACGGGCCTTTTGGCTCTAATTTGAAATCTGACGACTACACTGCTGACGGCTACAGAGTGGTGCGACTTGAAAACCTACTTCCACTTAGATTTCTAGAAGAGAAGAGGACTTACGTCTCGCATGATAAGTTCTCTTCTCTTTCTAGACATGTCTTATATGAAAACGATATTCTTTTCTCTTCGTTTATCGATGAAGAGGTGAGGACATGCTTGTTGCCAGAGTCTCTATCTGGACGATCTATCAATAAGGCCGATTGCTTTTGTGTTCGGGTTGATCGCAGGCTCTGCCGGCCAGAATTTATTGTTGCTGCCCTTTCGTGTCGTTCAACATATGAGTTATTGGCTAGTCAAATTCACGGGGCAACTAGACCCAGGATCAATCTAAAGCAGCTTAAGGCATTTACTTTGCGTGTCCCTCCTCTCGAAGTGCAGGATAATATAGTCCAGAGACTGCAGGAGCTTTTCGCCCTCGCTGATCATCTCGAAGTTAAGCTCAACTCCAGCCTCAAGATCATTGAACGCCTTTCTCCCGCCCTGCTAGCCAAAGCTTTCCTGGGCGAGCTGGTGCCCCAGGACCCCAATGACGAGACAGCATCTGAACTTCTAGCTAAGTTGAAGGCTCAGAAATCCAATACCGCACACGAATCGCCCCGCAGGCGAGCAGAGCAACCCACAAGACGGCAGACAATGAACATTTCCGACAAGGACTCTGTCAAGGCAGCCATTCTGAGCTTGAAGACCGATCGATTCTCTTTCGAAGAACTGAGGGGTCAGGCCGGCGGCGACTATGAATCTCTCAAGGGAATCCTTTTCGAGCTGCTGGACGAGCAAAGTCCAGTTGTCCGCCAAGTCTTCGACAAGGAGGTGAAGGCGATCAAGCTTGAGCGAATTAGGCTGTGAAACTCACTCGTGTTCACATCATCAAGGCTGCGACCTGTGGAGGCTTGCTTGATGGACTCGAAGTAGGCTTACGAGGAGTACCCAGCGGGCCTGTCCAGTTCGACCCGCTTTGTCTCGTGGGCCCGAATGGAGCTGGAAAGTCACAATTTCTTCAAGTCATTGCCGAGGCATTTCAGTCGGTCTTTCACGCTTGTGTTCAGGAAGAAGAGCGAGTAGAGGGGAACGAAAATCTTCAGTTTGAGATCGAGTATGTGATACGTCTCGAACCAACTGTTGAGCCTGCCTTTGTTCGCCTTTCGCGCCGCGCAAATGGTAAACGTCGGCCGGTGCTTAAAGTCGAGCGCAAAGTTGGCTTGGACTGGGTTGAGTGCCCGGTTGATCAGCTTGCGACCCGTGCGCTGCTGCCATCGCGCGTCATCGGATACACATCCGGTGATAACGAGACCCTAAGCCTGCCATTCCTCGTTAGCCGTAGTGGGTACTCCGATGCTGTTGGTAAACAGGCCTTGCACATTGAGGCAGGTGAGAGAGATAAACCAGTCCCGGATACCCGCTTGATGCTTGTCGACTATGGAACTCATCTCGAGGTTCTTGTCGCGAATCTAGTTCTTGGTTCGATGGAGGAACGTGAAGCGTTGCTCTGCGAGGCAAAGCTCAGAGAGCTTCACTCCTTCCGATGTGTGATCCAACTGGCACACCGTGCCGCGCCCAAGCTTTCAGCGCGAGGCTCGGCGAGCATGTCACGCAAAGGCGTGCTGCTGACCGCTGAGCTTGAGAGCTACATCGATCACCTTAGACGGTGTTCGACCTGTCACTCCTTCGAGGAGAAGACAAGGACTTATGTCTTTGACTTTCTGGTCACTGAGCAAACGAGGCTTGCTTTTCGCTGCTTTTGGGCCACGGCTATTGAGCTGTATTCCTCCCTTCACAAGATCTCGATGCTGAACGATCTCGCGATCCCAAAAGCGAGCCGAGAGCGCTTGCGCCGGGATATTAAAACCAGACACTTTGCATCGCGTCTTCCAGAACCTCAGGATGAGGATCGGGTTTTTCGGTTTGAGCAGGTTCGCTTCCTGCCGCAGGTCGGTGATGATGTTGTTGATTATGTCTCCCTGTCCGATGGAGAGCACCAGCTTGCGCAGATCCTTGGAACAATGTGCATGGCCTCTTTTGGCAATGTGCTGTTCCTGCTGGACGAGCCGGAATCTCACTTCAATCCGCAGTGGCGGGTCAAGTTCATTTCTCGGCTGATGGAGCTGCCCACCGCCAATGGCAAAAGGTGCGAGCCTACTGCCTTATCAGCCCAGCAGGAGTGCTTGCTGACGACCCACGCACCGTTTGTTCCCTCGGACATGACGCGTGCCAAGGTGCTCATCTTCAACAAGGGCACAGATGGCGTTCAGGTGCGAAGACCCGACATCGAGACTTTCGGCGCAACTTTCGACTCCATTCTTGATGAATGCTTTGATGTCCGCCCCCCGATATCGGAGCTTCCTCGTCAAGAAATTGCCGACCTTATGCAATGCCAGGATCCACAAGCGATCATAGCCGGCATCTCAAGACTGGGCGACTCCGTTGAGAGGGTGTTCTTGAAGGATCGGCTTAGGCAGCTATCGATCAAGGAGGACAACTAGCCTTGCTTTTTGGGTATCCAATTGCTGCGACCAACGTCAACTGGTTACATGAATGCTTGTTTGATTCGATTCGGATTCTTCACGACGCCGTAGATGCGGGCGTTCCGTATCCGGATTGGCCTAATGTTCTGCCAATGGTGTATCGAGTGCTTCTGGCTTCGAAGTCAGGATTGCGAGATAGACTGTCAGCTTATGATAAGGCTATTCGGCGGCTTTCTCAAAGAAACAGAGACGCGATTATTCAAGCAATGGAGAGCCAAAACCGCATCCCTGATCTTCTTTCATGTGCATGTGACTGCCCCACTATCGAAGATCTACCAAAGTCGGTGAGAGCTCCCTTGAAGGCTCTCTTCGATTATGCCTATGATCGACTCAAGGATTTTGGCTTGCGAGATCCTCACTATAATGCTATTTACGCTGCTATTCCGGAGCCTGTTTGCCCATTTTGTGGCACTGAACCGTTCGAAGCTCCGGGTTTGACACGCGAAGACCTAGATCATTACCTCCCAAAAAGCCTTTACCCTTTTGCAGCGGCCAATCTAAGGAACCTCGTGCCGATGGGCAACAAGTGCAATACAGGGTACAAGAAGACAACCGACCTACTTCGGCGCACAGACAAGATGCGACGGACGGTGATTGATCCATATATCCACACGGCGATCGTGGTCTCGCTCAACGAGAGCGAGCCTTTCGACGGTGACGATCCCGATATACCAAAATGGCAAATTGAATTCGAGCCTGACTCTCCAGCTGTTGCAACTTGGGACGAAGTATTCAGGGTTCGAGATCGCTACAGGCACAACCATCTTAATCGGCATTACAAGGAATGGCTCGATCACTTTAGAAAGTCGGTAATCAGATCAGGAAGAAAAGTCGATTCTGACCATGATCTTATCGAAGCCCTAAGGTGGTATGAGGATCATTATCGGGACGATGGTTTACATGGAGGAGCCTTTTTGAGGGCTGCGGTGTTTTGTATGCTTCGCCTTCACTGCGAGAATGGCGATCAACGCCTTCTGAAGGTCATCAAGGATTTGGTGGCTCCTTCTGCTGCTCTGACAGCAATGGCCTCTTAGTCACATGTACTTCAGTTCCCTAGCCCACAGACTGCTCAGTTTTGGTGCGGTCCGATTCCTGCGCACGGCGAGCTGATAGCTAATCTTGATACAGCAATGGAACTGACAAGAGCAGTCGCTCTACCCCCTTGGCCACCCGCGCCGTCTTCTCCTTCACCGGCTTTCCCGGCCTCACGGAGCACCACCTCTACGTCCACCACGTCGGTTACCCCACTGGTGCCGCCTGGCGCTTTGCGGCAGCCCAGCGCGAAACCCCTGAACCCCCGCCTTCCTCGTTGCCTTCCTGAGTACGCAGCCCAGGGCAGAGCCAATTCAGAGGCCTGAGCAGGTGGTTGATGCCGAGTACCGCTACTGGGTGCAGCTCGTCCCAGGCCCCGAACCCCTCCTACAGGTGCAGTGCTGGCGTCGGATCCCAGGCGACAGCAGCTGGAATCCCCGCTGTGGACCCATGCCGTTGGCGGTCTTCATCCAGCGCTTCCTGCCCGGTGATCCCCTTTGACCCGGCCATGCGCCTACGAACCCTGGGGCAGCGCGGCCTGGATTTTCTCGATGCTGAGACTGTCTTCGCCGGCCTAACGATCGAGGTCACCGATCGACGGCGAGCCTATGGTGAAGTTAGAATCGTCTGCGTTGGATTGCGGCATCAGGCACATCATCTCCATGCGAAAGGCCAATGAAAGAGAGCAACGTCGTTTTTTCCCCGACCTCTGCTGAAGGCGAGATCCACTCTGATCTTCAGCGCGTGGATGCCCATGTCAACCAACCTGAGGAATATGAAGAGATCCCCGAAATCACTGAGGAAGATCTCACTCACGCCGTGATCAAGCGCCCTGGCCAGCCGGATCAGCCTTTTGTGGCCAAACCAACCCAAGCAACTTGACCCCATAGGCCTCAGTGTCTCAGGGCTTCTCTGTGGGCACTCAAGAACGCCTCCTGCTCCCGGCTGAACGGCCGGATCAGATTCGCCCCTTCGATGCCCCAGCAGCGCAAGGCCTCCCCAGCCGCCTCGTGCTGCCAGATCAGCTCGCCACCTTCGTCGAAGCTGATCCAATGGCGATCAAACAGCTTGTCCACATGGGGGGAGAGCAGCAGGCCATTGGATCCGCTGAGCCGTTCGCTGTTGTCGCAGGATCGCCAGGGTTTGATGTGGCTCGCCACCAGGAACTCCTGCCGCGCCAGCCCCGTGACCCGGCAGGCCGGCTCCAGCTCCGATACCCGATGGCGAAACAAACCCTGCCCCAAGCGCGCCTTGGTGAGCGCATCGCGCTCGGTGCTGCTCGGGACCTCCCGCAGTCGCTGCATGTCGTCGAGCAGCGCCGCGGTGTACTCGCCCTCTTCCGTCAGCACCACCAGGTGCACCCGAACTGCTGCATCGGCGTGCACTTCGATCAGCTTCAGCAGCAGCAGGCCCAGCGTTTCGCTCAGCCCAGCTGCTGCTGCCCCCACTCCGGCATCGCTCGAACCATGAAGGCGTCAAACATCGGCACGGTGAAGGCTGTCTGGCCATGGGCAGGGCTCCAGATCATGCCCTTCTTGATCAGACCGCTGCGCAACGGGCCGGCGGTCTGCACGGTGATTCCCAACACATCGGCGATATCGCCGGATCGATGGGGGCCTGCTCCCAGCGAAGCCATGGCGCGCAGGTAGTCCTGCTCCCGTGGTGTGAGCCGATCAAAGCGCACCCGGAAGAAGCTTCTGTCCAGCGCCTCCGTTGCCAACGTGCTGGCCTGCTCCACATCGCTGGCCTGGATCGGCGATTGCTTGGCGGTGTTCCAGGAATGCTTGCCCCACTCCTGCAGAAAATAGGGGTAGCCCTCCGTGATCGCCAGGATCCTGTTCAGCGCTTCGTTGTCGATTGCCTCGCCTTCTTCCTCAATGGGCTCCTGCAGTGCCGAGCGGGCAGCATCAGTCAGCAACGGACCCACTGCTGGATAATCAAACAACCGTTCGGCGTACGACTTCGCTTCACCGGCAAGCGCCGCGACTTGAGGCAGGCCAGCACCGAACAGGATTACGGGCCATCCCCGTTGCGCAATCCTGTGCATGGCCACGATCAATCCGCGCAGATCTTCTTCGGAGAGATATTGCACCTCATCAAGAAGAATCACCACGGTTTTTCCGGCCGCCTGGGCTGCTTTGCCCACACACGCCATCAGCTCGGGCAGATCCACTTCAAGATTGCCGCTGTCAGCCACCGTTTCCGGTGCGATGGCCACGTCGATCTCTCCAATCGACACCGTGAAGGCGCTGGCAAAGCCACGCAAGGCTCCCAGTGCCCGTTGGGCAAGATCTCGAGCCTGCTCCACTCGACTGAGCTTCAGCAGCACGGCCTTGAGGGCAGGGGCCAGAAAGGCCGCCAGTCGCTGCCCTTCTGGAGCCTCAAGCGTCACCACGATCGCCCCCATGTCTTCTGCGATCTGCCCAATCCGGTTGAGCAGCACGGTTTTGCCCACGCCTCGCAGGCCCAGGAGCATCTGGCTTTTCTCCTGCCGCCCACGGGCAATGCGCTGCAAGGCGATCGTTGCCGACGCCACGATCGCCTCCCGGCCTGCCAGCTCAGGCGGCCGGGCACCCGCACCGGGGGAAAAGGGATTACGGGTGGGGTCCATGCCGAGCCGCCCAGAAACCTAGGAAGATTATACGAGTTTACTCTTGTATCGCAGGTTAAGCTTGCCTGTCGCCGGTGCCTGCTCCTCCTCGCTGGGCAGATGCCAATGCGCATGAGACACCGTCTGCCCGGCGGCCTCGCCTGAATTCACCCCCCGGTTTTCACCCAAAGAACCAGCCCAGCCGCTGATCGTGGCGTCCTGGGCACTGAGCTGCTCCCGCCGCTGCTTCAGCAGCTCCACCACGGCGTTCCACTCCGGCTGGTGCAGCGCCAGCCCGTTGGCCCCATGACGCCGGGGGATCACCAGGCTGTGGCCCGGCGTTACCGGGTAGGCATCGGCGATGCACAGCGCCAGTTCGTTCTCCAGCAGCATCCGGCCGCTGCCCTCCAGCGCGCAGAACACACAGCCCGCCTCGCGCAGGCTGACGCTTGCCGGCATTGCAGCGGAAGCAGAGGGCCTGCAGGTTGCTGAGGTCGTCGGACCCGCCCTGGTTCCTGGGCACGATGTGGTCCACCTCCAGGGCTCGCTGATGTTCATGGGCGCCGCAGCACTCGCAGCGGCCCCTGGCGCGGGTGAGCACCCGGTATTTGATCGAGCCGCTGATCGGCGTGCGGTGGCGGCTCCTGTGGGCAAATACCTCCTCGCCGCCAACCAGGGCGTAGCTGCCCTTCTCGCAGCGGGTGATGCCGTTGCCGGTGAGCACCTTGCGCCGGGGCCGGGCTGCGGCGGCCCAGCAGCTCCATGAGCATCAGCGGTTGGTCGATGTGGCTCATGCGCATGCGTTCGGCGATGTATTTGCGCAGGCGCTGGCAGGTCAGGGCTTGTGCGGGGTGTGACGGTGGGTGGCACTTGCCCATTGAGGAACCATCTCCTTTTGGCAATGGTCTCCCACCCCGTCCACCAGGACACCAACCTCAGCTCCCTTACTATGGTTCAGCCTGAAACATGGTTTCTGCGATGCCCCCAGCCCTCACCGCCGCCACAGGGGCCGCCCTGCTCGGAGCCGATGCCCGTCTGCTGAGTCAGGAATACCGCCGTGTGCTGGCCCCGCCCGAATCGCATTCCTCCGCAGCACCGCTGCGCCTGGGCTTTCGTGAGCTGCTCTACTTCCAGGTGGTCAGCGCCCTGAGTGCCGAGGGCCTTCAGCTTTCGCCTGTTCAGAAGCGTCAGGTGTTCCGTGTCCTCACCGAGAAGACTCAGCGGTTGCCTGTGGACTCACCCCCGGGTCAGGTCGCTCTGGGTGAATGGTCCCGTGGCCGCGGTGAACTGCGCAAGACCGGTGCGGTGTCCTTCAGCTTCGATCTCAGCAGCGTGAGCCGGGAGCTCCGGTATCGCTATCGGCTCCTCAGGCGGCCCCATGCCCTGGTGGAGAGCAATCCAGCCATCTGCTCAGGGCAACCTGTGTTTCGGGGTACCCGAATTCCAGTCGCCGTGGTTGTGGAGCAGCTGCGCTCCGGCGTCAGCCGCACCGACCTGGAGGCCGACTTTCCCCAGCTCAGCAGGCAGGCCCTCGACTACGCCCAGATCCAGGTCCGCCTGCCGAAGCCTCCAGGCCGTCCCCGCCAACCTCTCACCCTGCAGCGCGGCTGAAGGCCCATCCCTTGAGGCTGTTGATCGACGAAAACCTCAGCCCTCGTCTCGCCCGTTGGGCCTGTGACATGGGAATTCCAGCAGAGGCTGCCGTGCATGTCGGTCTTGCTGGCGCTGCGGATGAGGATGTCTTCGCCCATGCAATGGCTCGGGATCAGATTGTGGTCACGGTGAACGTGGGGGATTTCATGCGATTGGCCGCCGCCATAGACGTTCACCCAGGCGTGATCGCTCTCAGGGAAGCTGGTCTGAATGCGGAAGAGCAATGGCTCAGGGTCGAGTCAGCCTTGCAGCTGATCAACCAGAGCCGTGACTCTGACATGGTTAATCGGGTGCTAGAAGTTCAATCCGACGTTGTTGTCCGATGGCATGAGATTCCCGCCGGCTGATCTCATCACCTCTGTATCGAATGAACCAGCTCCACCGCGGCGTTCCACTCCGGCTGGTGCAGATCCAGCCCGTCGGCTACATGGCGCCGCGGGATCACCAGGCGGTGGCCCGGCGTCACCGGGTAGGCATCGGCGATGCACAGCGCCAGCTCGTTTTCCAGCAGCACCCGGCCGCTGCCCTCCAGCGCGCAGAACAAACAGCCCGCCTCGCGGGATGTCGCGCTTGCCGGCTTTGCAGCGGAAGCAGAGGGCCTGCAGGTTGCTGAGGTCATCGGAACCGCCCTGGTTCTTTGGCACGATGTGGTCCACCTCCAGGGCCCGCTGGTGCTCGTGTGCCCCGCAGCACTCGCAGCGGCCCCTGGCGCGGCTGAGCACCCGGTATTTGATTGAGCCGCTGATCGGGGTGCGGTGGCGGCTGCGGTGGGCAAACACCTCCTCGCCGCGCTGCTGGCGGAAGGCATCGAGGCGCTGGCGGCAGAGCTCCAGCAGCTGGTCGCGCTCGGCGTCGCTCAGCTCGTCGCCGCCCACCAGGGCGTAGGTGCCCTTCTCGCAGCGGGTGATGCCGTTGCCCGTGAGCACCTTGCCCACCATGCGCTTGACGCGTTCGGTGTAGTAGTCGATCTGGGTCACGTCTTCCCCCAGGATCCGGCGGGCCACGTCCTGTGCGGGGGCTGGGCTGGCTGTTGCCTGGCAAATCCATGTCCCAGGAGCTCCATGAGCATCAGGGGTTGGTAGATGTGGCTCATGCGCATGCGTTCGGCGATGTAGTGCCGCAGGCGCTGGTAGGTGGCGGAGGGGCTGGAGGCCATGGGGGCATCCTGGCGCTGGCAGTTCAGGGCTGGTGCGGGGTGTGACAGGGGGTGGAACTTGTCCCTTGCAACCTTTCCTCATAGCCATGCTGATCCGCTCTGAGTGGTCACGCTGCCTGCCCGGCCCAAGCCACCCCGCATGAGGATCCGCTTTGATCCGCGCAAGCGGCTGCGCACCCTTGAGGAGCGCGGCCTCGACTTTCTCGATGCGGAGAGCGTTTGTGCTGGTCCCACCATCGAAGCCCCCGATCGCAGGAGAGACTATGGTGAGGAGAGGATTGTTTGTTTTGGATTGCTTCGAGGTCGCGCTGTGATCGTGGTCTATACGGAGCGCAACGGCATCAAGCACATCATCTCCATGCGTAAGGCCAATGACCGAGAACAACGTCGTTTTCTCCCGCACCTCCGCTCATCGGGAAATCCACTCTGATCTAGAGCGCGTTGATGCGCATGAGATTCAGCCCGAGGAATATGAAGAGATCCCGGAGCTCACTGAAGAAGACTTTGCCAATGGCGTGATCAGACGCCCTGGCCTGCCTGATCAACCTTTTGGGGTCAAGCCACTTCACGGTTCCTGACCCTGTCGGTGACATTCTGTGCGCGCAGCCCACGGAAGGCATTGAGGCGCTGGCGGCAGAGCGCCAGCAGCTCCTCGCCGCCCACCAGTGCGTAGCTGCCCCGCTCGCATCGGGTGATGCTGTTGAAGGTGAACCTTGCCCACCATCCGTTTCATGCGTTCGGCGATGAACTGCCGCAGGCGCTCGTAGGTGGCGGAGGGGGGCGGGGGCATGGGGGCATCCTGGCTGGGGTGAGACGGGGGTGGCACTGACTTTGGCCAGTGCTGGCACAATGGGGAGGTGAGCGCTTCGTCAATGGCCAGTTCCGACCGGGAGCTTGAACACCTGCGGAAGATCGCGAATGCGCTGCCGATGGATGCGCGCATCATCCGTGCCGTAGCCAGTTCGACGGCCATCGAAACGGGCCAGTCCGTCGCAGAACTGGAGCGTGCCCTCACCGATCGGCAGGCCAGCCAGGTAGCACCTGCCTGATTTGTTCCTCCATCGGGACGGAGTTCATCACAGCTCCTGCGCGGATTGCCCCGAAGTATGTCTCGCGGTCTTGGTCCCAGGCTGAATAGTCCAGAGGGCCGATGCCTGCTTGGCAAGCCATCACATCCATCAGCAGCCGCGCGATGCGGCCATTGCCTTCACGGAAGGGGTGAATCAGCACAAATTCCAGATGCACCTCAGCCAGCCCGCTGACCAGTGCGTGCATCGCTTTCGAAGGCTGCGAGAAGTTCAGGCAACAAGTGAGCGCTGGCGAAGGCAAAGCCTTGTTTGCTGAGGTTGAATGTTCGAACCTTACCTGCCCAGTCGTAAATCGTGCTCAGCCACTCCCTGTGCCAGCCGAGCAGATCTGAGGCTCTCAGAGGTTTGGTTGAAATCTCTTGCCCAATTGTTGCCTGATAGAGATCAAGGAGTTGGTTTCGCTCCAATTCATCCATCACCACCGGATCGCTGGTGCCCAGTCGGTTGCGTAGAACCAGGCCATTCGAGCCAGGTTCACACTCAGCCGCAGATCCAAGCACGTTGTACCGACTCAACCGCCTACTCCTCCGGCCATGAGGCCTCATTTTGACGAATTCACGACTCGCCCGGAACCACGCGCAGCGGCATCTGGTGCATCGGTGAGCCCGGTCTTTGACCGAGCCGTTGAGCGTCGCCGCCCCGCCCGCAGCTGGTGATGCCGCTGCCGGTGAGCACCTTGCCTACCATGCGTTTCACGCGCTCGGGTAGTGATCGATCTGGGTCACGTCTTCCCCCAGGATCCGCCGGGCCACGTCCTGCGCCGGGGCTGGGCTGCGGCGGCCGAGGAGCTCCATGAGCATCATCGGTTGGTCGATGGGGCTCATGCGCATGCGCTTGGCGATGTAGAGCCGCAGGCGCTGGTAGGTGGCGGAGGGGGGCGAGGGCATGGGGCATCCTGGCGGGGTGTGACGGGGGGTGGCACTTGTAGGGGGAGACCCACCAAGGACCCCGATGTCAGCGCCAAATCCAGTTGATCGTCATGAGCCTCGGTGCCGCTTAGGCTGGAGAAGCCAGGGAACCGTCATGACAGACCAGCTTGGTCGCATCACCATTGATCCTGAGATCTGTCACGGGAAGCCAACGATCCGAGGGTTGCGTTATCCCGTGGAGATGATACTTGAATTGCTGTCTGCGGGAATGAGTGCGTCGGAAATTCTTGCCGATTACCCTGACCTTGAGTCTGCCGACATCACAGCAGTGCTGGAGTACGCAACTCAGCTTTCACGAGTTCAGCGCATTGAACTTCTCTCTGCATGAGAATCCTGCTGGATGCCCAGCTGCCTCGATCTCTTGTTCGGCCTCTTGAGGCATTGGGATGCGACGTTCTGCATACCCTTGATCTACCAGCAGGCAATCGCAGCTCCGATCAGGTGATTTCCGCCATCGCGGATCGTGATCAACGGGTTGTCTTCAGCAAGGATGCTGATTTTGTTCGCAGTCATCTGTTGCGCGGCACTCCAGCCAGGCTCCTGATTGTCGCCACGGGCAACATCGGCAACCCGGATCTCACTGCGTTGCTGCTTCGTGCTCTGCCGGAGCTGATCCACCTGTTCGAAAGCCACGTCCTCATTGAGTTGAGTTGGAAGGCATTGGTTGTCAGGCTCTGAACCTCAGCTCGTTCTCCAGCAGCACCCGGCCGCTGCCCTCCAGCGCGCAGACACACAGCCCGCCACGCGCCTGGCGTAGCTGACCTGCAGGCCGCGGAAGTCGGTGGTGCCCTCTTGCGTCGGCAAACAGCATCGCGCTTGCCGGCATTGCAGCGGAAGCAGAGCGCCTGCAGGTTGCTGAGGTCGTCTGTGCCGCCGTGGTTTTTGGGGATGATGCTCACCCGCGCCAGGGCCCGCTGGTGCTCGTGCGCCCCGCAGCACTCGCAGCGACCCCTGGC
>Ga0208229_1000337_pt1 | contig 12215 bp, 8 predicted proteins | sample LakMenEpi22Aug11_FD_150725 | JGI IMG/M metagenome (GOLD analysis project Ga0208229, IMG submission 150725) | Freshwater microbial communities from Lake Mendota, WI - 22AUG2011 deep hole epilimnion (SPAdes) | ecosystem: Environmental > Aquatic > Freshwater > Lake > Epilimnion/Euphotic zone ... | reverse complement strand
GCGATGCAGCCGAGTCTGCACTCACGCCAACCACGGAAACGCCCATTTCGCGCAATTTTTGCTCGCCGTTTTGAATGCTGCAGGCTTGAGCGGTGCAACCCGGTGTATCGTCTTTCGGGTAAAAATAGAGGGCCAATTTTTTACCCAAAAATACTGACAAGGAAAGCTCTTTATCCTCTTGGTTCTTAACGCTTAATTCCGGTAACTTATCGCCAATTTTTATCATAGTACAGTGTTTAAATATTAAACAAATATAGCGATTAAAATTACGGCAAGCGTGTTTTTAAAAAAATTAATAGCCAGAATCTTCGGAATCCATCATTAACGATAAGCCGTTGTACACTTTTTCCAAGGATGCTTTCTTATTTTTTAGAGATTGTATCTTGTTGATATCGCTGTTTTTACCAAGTTGCTGAAGCTCTTCGTCAATAACCTCTTGTTCTGATTGCAGGATTTCCATAAATCGCTCAACGATCATTTCAAAATACCAACCGGTGTATTGGTTTCCATTTTTCTTACTGTAAGTCAAGACCTCGATGGCGCGGTCCATGGACGCACTTCCGTTGCGTATAACATGGTATGCATAGGACAACAAGGCCCGCAGTTTATTGTAGTCTTTCATCTCTCCTCCAAGGATCAATTGTTCAATGTATGGAAGGTCTTGGGCATTTCCATATTCACCCATTATTTCAGCGGCACTCACTCTAATTTCGGCCTCTTTGGAAGAACTCAATTCCCGTGCGATGCTCAATGCTTGAACAGAATCTATTTCTTTCAAAACGCTAATTGCGGCTCCTAAAACGGCTATTGAGCTGTCGCGAAGCAAGACGCCACGGACGGTCTTAATGGCATCGGTTTTTTCAATTTTAGAAAGCAAAGCAACCGCTTCTTTGCGAACTAACGATTTTTTGTCTTTCTCTAAGATTTTTAAGACGGCTGTCTTCAGGCTTTTTTTATCATTTATTTCATCCATCTTATTTAAGTAATCCAAAGCAGATGCTCGAATTCCCCAAAATGGGGCATTTGTAGCCTCTAGGATGATGTTCAATTTATTGGGATGCGAAGATTTTGCGATTCGCTTAAGCGCTGTTGCTTTTGAACGGTAACGGTTAGCATTGTAATACTGATGGATGAGCTGTTCAATGGGTTTTTCTTCATATACCTTTGCAAGCAGCATCTGATCATCGTCCAAGTGAACATTTTCTAACTTACCGACAAATGGAAAACTAAACTCTTCCGTTTCATTTTCAATCGTAATTGGATAAACGTGTTTTCCGTCGGCATCCCATAGGGCAAGGTTCACCGGTATTTTAAAGTTTCCAAAGTTCTGTGCCTGATTCACTTTTACCGTAACCGTATTGTTTTCTTGGTCGATTACTTGTTCCGTGAATAAAACGGGGTGTCCTTTAGATAAGAACCATTGGTTGAAAAACCAATTTAAATCTTCCCCTGACACTTCTTCCATGGCTAACCGAAGGTCATGTATTTCTACAGACTTGTAGGCGTTAACGGTTAAATATCGGTTCAATCCCGCAAAGAAGGCCTCGTCTCCCAGGTAATTTCTCAACATGTGGAGAATCCTTCCCCCCTTGTTGTAAGAATGGTTGTCGAACATTTCTTCTTTGTCATTGTATTCAAAACGGATTAGGTTCTTATACTCTTGACCGGAGTAATAACCGTTCGCTTCTTCTTCCGCATTATAATCGGCTTCATCTATACCGTATTCGTACTCGTCCCAAAGATATTGGGAATAGTTCGCAAAGGACTCGTTCAAAGGTAGGTTCGCCCAAGATTCGCAGGTGACTAAGTCCCCAAACCAATGATGAAATAACTCATGGGCGATGGTGGATTCGTCATTCCCATCAATCAGTTCTTTTTTCGTTTTGTAAACAAAATCGCCAAAAACGACGGCTCCAGAATTTTCCATGGCACCCGAAACATAATCCCTTACCACGATCTGCGAATATTTGTCCCAAGGATACTCAACACCGAGTTTTTCAGAGAAAAATTTGATCATTTTCGGGGTCTTTCCAAAAATGGCTCTTGCGTCGTTTTCATATTCAGGTTCCACATAATAATTGACTTCCATTTTCTTACCATCCTTTCGGGTGTAGAAGTCTTTCACGACTTTGAATTCTCCAACGGCCATCATGAATAGGTATGGCGCATGAGGTAAATCCTGTTTCCAATGGTCCGTTCGCATTCCTTTGTTGTCTTTTTTTGAACTCACCAGCTTCCCGTTCGAAAGGGTAACGTATTTATCCTCTACGGTCAGGATGATTTCTTGCGAGGTTTTTGAATTCGGCGCATCAATGGTAGGAAACCATACTGAATTTGCCTCCGTTTCTCCCTGCGTCCATATTTGTGGCATTACGTCTTCGTTATCTCCCGTTGGATTAATAAAGAACAGTCCTTTATCAGAGGTGATGGCTGCTCCTCCCCCAGCTTCGCGTTCCTCTGGTTTGGCGATATACTCAACGACTACCGTAATCTTTTCATCTTTTTTGAAGTTTTGTCCGAAATGAACGGTTAACTTTTCTCCATCAGGATATTCGTATTGCAATTCGTTGCCGTTCATCCATACCGCCGTTATTTCCATTCCTTTAGCATCCAATACCACACTATCCGTTGCATAAAAATGAGGTTTCATGGTTAACGTAGCTTTTCCAATCATTTGAGATTCCTCCCAGTTGAAACTTGCCTCGATTTTTGTGTGCACCAAGTCCATGTACTTCCTGCGAGAGGCATTGTACGGTGGGTCAAAACCATCGTAGTCCTCATAAGGGCCCCAGTCCTCGAAATCCATTAATGAATCGTCTTCGTAAATTCCTTCATCTCCGGAACCTTCGTCGTCCATTACTATTTCAAAAGCTTCTCCGTCCGCTTCGTTTTTAGATGATCCACAGGCTGAAACAAACAACATTAAGCCAAGGACAATTAAAGTACATTTCATCATTGCATTATTTTTCACAAAACTGCTCAAATATTTTGTACTAAGATGTAGTTTTGCTAAGGATTTTCTAAATTATTTTGACATTTCTTTAAATTCGATTCCCAATGACTGACATTAGGTCCTATTCTTTTGATGGTAAACGCGCCATAATACGAGTAGATTTTAACGTGCCGTTGCACAAAGAAACCATGCAAGTGCAAGACGACAAACGCATTAAAGCGGCATTACCCACGCTGAATTGGGTGTTGAATCATGGTGGCAGTGTCGTGTTATTATCGCATTTTGGGCGGCCCAAAAACGGCCCTGAAGACCGTTTCTCCATGCGACATGTTTTACCAAGGCTTCAAGAGCTTCTTGGCGTTCATATTGGCTTTTCTTCTACCTTGGAAGAGGGAATTCTCAGATCAAAGGAGTTAAATGCCGGAGATGTGATGTTGATGGAAAATGTGCGGTTCTTTGAAGGGGAAACCGATAATGATTCGGTTTTATCGGAAGGGTTCTCTAAATTGGGTGACTGCTTCATCAACGATGCCTTTGGTTCAGCGCACCGAGCTCACTCCAGCACGGCCGGCATTGCGTCATATTTTCCAGAGGACCGTATGATGGGGTTATTAATGAAAGAGGAAATAAATAATGCACAACGTGTGCTATCCAACCCCGTAAAACCCTTTACAGCAATCATCGGAGGAGCCAAAGTTTCGGATAAAATATTGATCATAGAAAACCTTTTAAGCATCGCTTCGGATATCATTATCGGAGGGGGCATGGCGTATACTTTTGCTAAAGCAATGGGCGGTCAAATAGGTAATTCATTAGTGGAGGAAGATCGATTGGAGAATGTTAAAACGATTCTATCGAAGGCCAATCAATTGGGGGTAAGATTGCACTTGCCTCAGGATAGCGTAATTGCCGATAGTTTTTCGGGTCATGCATCAACTCAAATAACTTCAAGTCATCACATACTCGAGGGTTGGATGGGCTTGGATATTGGTCCCAATTCGATCGATGACTTCAAAAAAGTTATTTTGTCCAGTAAAACGATACTATGGAATGGACCCATGGGCGTTTTCGAGTGGGAGCCTTTTGCGGAAGGCACGAAGAACATTGCTTTGGCGGTTGCCGAAGCCACCTCTTCCGGAGCCTATTCACTGATTGGAGGAGGGGACAGCGCCTCTGCCATCGCTCAATTTGAATTAGCGGACAAAGTGAGTTATGTTAGCACTGGAGGAGGAGCACTTCTTGAGTTATTTGAAGGAAAGGAACTCCCAGGAATTCACGCTCTTGGTTAGTGATTTAAAAAGAAATCGACCAGTCTCGCAGAATACCCCATTTCGTTATCATACCAGCCTACTAATCGGATTAATTTTCCCGATACCACCGTCAATTGAGGGTCAAATAAACAGCTGTAGGTTGACCCAATAACATCGCATGATACTATGGGATCATGGGTAATGCCAAGTATTCCTTTCATGGCGCCTTCCGAAGCGCCCTTCATCGCGTCATTGATTTCTTGAACGCTCAGTTCTCTCTCGGTAATGAGGGTTAATTCGGTCAAGGATCCATTGATAACAGGCACTCGAACACTTGAGCCTGACAATTTACCCTCCAGATGCGGAAAAATTCTAACCAATGCTTTTGCTGCACCGGTACTTGTTGGGATGATAGCGTTTGTCGCAGCTCTTGCCCTTCTTAAATCCTTATGTGGTGCATCTTGAAGCCGTTGGTCGGAGGTATAACTATGAACCGTTGACAGGTGTCCTAATTCTATTTTACTCAACGATTCTATCACTTTAATCATCGGAGCAGCATTGTTCGTGGTGCACGAAGCGTTGGAGATTACTGGCCCTAAATCGCGCACGTTTTGCTCGCTCACCCCAAGAACGACGGTAGGTACATCCTTTTCACCCGGGGCAGATATCAACACCCTTTGGGCTCCTGCTACTAGGTGTAAACCCGCTAAATCTTTTGATAGAAACTTTCCGGAAGATTCCAGTACATCATGCACCCCATATGTCAACCAGGGGATGTCTTTTGGGTTAGCATGCTGCGTAAACACAATTTTCTTTCCATTCGAAAACACCAGCTGATTTCCGATGATTTCGAAATTCAAGGGAAGCCTTCCTTGGCTTGAATCGTACTTTAATAAATGAGCTAATTGTTGGACGCTGGCTAAATCGTTAACCACTGCAACGTTCAACTCGTCCATTTCAAGCGCCAAGCGCGTGAAACACCTGCCAATTCTCCCAAAACCATTTATGCCAATTGTTGCCATCTTTTTTTGTACAAAAGTACACTTAGCCCTCCATTAATAGAAATGTTTAGTGAACAACAAACACAAAACCGTGTTTTTCGATTTCAACTCCACCGTCGAAAGTGGCATTGATGCGGTAGAAATAGTTCCCTTCTTCTACCAATTTTCCATCGGTTGTTTTTCCGTCCCAAGTTCCTGCAGGATTCGTGAACTTGTATATGACATTTCCCCATCGGTTTAATATCACGCATTCAAATTCAGCAATTCCTTCAGGGTCACTAATGCCAAATAACTGGTTTCCGTTCATAGAACTCAGGGAAATGATGTTTGGAACATCAAAATCACATTGTTTAATGGTTATGATGGCCGTGTCGCTCGCAGTATGGCAAACGTTTGACGCGGTAATGAAATATTGTCCGGCATCCGAAACGACAATAAAGTTATCGGTTGATCCTGTACTCCATTGCAGTTGAATGGGCGAGTTGTAACCGGTTTGCTGAACGCCTGAATTAATAGACGCCGCAATTAGGTCAATGGTCGTTCCTTTACAAATCGCACTGTCCAAAATATCTACGTAAACATACGGTGGAAATTCGATTTGCGAATTGATGACGGTTCCACAAGCATTGTCGGTATAAACGATGCCGTATATCCCTGGAGTGGAGGTTGAAACTATGGGGTTTTCCACCGCCGGATTTGAGAAGGTAATGGCGGTGTCCGAAGCAGACCAAACCCCTCCCGCGTAGGATTGGGTATTGGCTACTTGCAAGAATAAATTACAGGCAACCGTGTCCGTAAAAATCACCGGAATAGGCAAGACTTCGAGTGCAACCGTAGTGTCGTAATTGCATCCAAAATCATCGGTAACATTGTAGGTGTAGTAACTTGTCCCTGGTGTATTCGGCTGAACCACTAAAGCGGTATCGTTTTGACCGGAGATGATGGTTGGATCGTTGCTCCAAAAATCGCTTACGATGATGTTCTGATATCCTTCTTGGTCCGGGTACAAACTCTGATTAAAATAAATACCCCACTGGAAAATATAACCATCGTCAATTCCTTGGTTATCTTGCACCGTAATGGTCCAATTACCATTCACAGGACAGCCAATGAAATTATTGAAATCTCCGTCGGGCAAATACACTCCATTGGGATTCATGGACGGGAATCCGTAATCATTGATGACGGTATTGCCGGCAGCATTTTCACTGCAAATGGTTCCCAAAGTTGCTTGAGTTGGAGAGAAGCAGTACGACCAAACAGGAGAACCAGGAGCCCCGCCGTCTAAATTCGTGTCATTGCCCAAAAAGGTACCAATTCCGTTGCCACAACCACCTGGAACAAGTTCATTCCACCCCCAAGGCGTTTGATTATAAGCATTCATAAGCGATACCGTCGTCCCGTTCGGACACGTTAAGGCAATTTCAAGATCACCAATGTAGGAGTGTTCTATATCGATGCACAATTGATCGAAATCTCCTGCGCCCGTTATCACGGTGCTGCTGTCGAATCCAGTAATTCCAATATTCGTTGCGTATTGAACACCGCTACCGTCCGGTAAAAAGGTAAGACCAGCAAAAATTCCCCCAATCTCAAACGTGCCATAGGGAATATCCACGCCCACGGTGTCTTGAGGGGTAACCCCACCAACAAGGGTCGTGTTCTGCCCTAAACAAACGGTATCCTCCAAAGGCCCGGTTCCTGCAAAACTTGGCAATTGTGAAACTCGAACTTTCGAGGTTATCCGTTTAATTTGAGGAAAAATATCCGTAATTCTCAAGTCGATGAAATATCCCGCTCTGGCCGGAGGCGTAAACCAAACGGAGTCGTTGTTAAATTGACCAATACCCCCGATAGTCCATTGGTAAGAACAATTATTAACATTTTGAGAATAGCCGGTATTGGTGACCTCCAACGCGTATGGGAATGTGGGATCTGCAACAAAGAGGATGCTGTCACCGAAACAAATATCTACATATCCCGTGTCCGCAGGGTTCAAGGCATCTGGCCCTGTTCCATTGATGTAGGCATGCATGTGAGGAGCAAAAGGTTGTTGAGGATTTCCACAAGCCACATTGGCGTCCCAACCCGTTCCCTCAGCACTTCCATTGGTTTTAAATCGTAAGGTAAGACATCCTGTTGGATTGTTTTGAAAGGAAGCTTGAACAAAAAAGCCGTTGGGGTTCGTTCCCGAATTGTAAGCGCCTAACAACGGGGATGCTGTGCTGGGACCATCGTAAACATAGAGCGTGTCGGTGGGGTCAATATTGAAGGTGAAACCAATGTTGGTGGCAAAAGCAATGGATACTTTAGAACCTTGGGCAAGATCCGGACAAAAGGTAATGACCTCGTTCATGTTGGGGGCGTAGTTGGTTGGACCGTCACTGAAATTAGTGCCACCCGCAGGAGGAATGATTGCGGAACAGTTCAAAGGATTTCCTTGAGGGTAGTCCGGCCCTGTAATCAGGATTTGTCCAAGTCCTGAAAACGCAGTAAAAGCAGAAACCAAGAGAATGTATAATCGTTTCATATGAAAGGGTTATTTTTTGGTGCCCGTGTAGGCTAATTGCAATTGATATAAGGATTTGACGGCCAGTAATTCACCTTGGGTTTCGGTCCTAAAATACTGCGTGTAAGGCATGATTTGTACGTTCAAATCCGTAAAATGGGTGGTCTTTTTTACCAATGGGTAATCATCCATGTTTTTATTTCCGTTGTTGAACACCACAGAAATCGCATTGTCGTATGCAAAGACAAGTAAATCTAAATTACCGTATTGCTCTTTGAACGACTTCAATTCTGTTTTAGAATAAACTCGGTTTAGGGCGCGAAGGCTTTTTTGACCCCACAAAGGGGACGCGATAAATAAAACTAGGCAAAATAAAAAGGCGGTTTTCATAATTTCAAGGATGATTTAGTTGCGCTTTGACAAGGACTTGTTTTCCAACGTATTGGTTGCAAGGCCCTCATTTTTTTTCAAATTTAACACAATTAAAGTTTAGCTTTGTAAAAAGATTTTCATGGAGCATTTAGTTCATTTAGCGTCCCAAGTTCGAAGGGATATTGTTCGAATGGTACACGCGGTTAGTTCGGGCCATCCAGGAGGCTCGTTGGGGTGTGCTGATTTTTTTGTGTTCATGTATTTTGAACGCATGATTTGTAATCCAAGTGACTTCTCAATGGATGGGGCGCATGAAGACGTTTTTTATTTGTCCAATGGCCATATTTCACCGGTTTGGTACAGCGTTCTTGCGCGAAAAGGTTTTTTTGAGGTTGCAGAGTTGGCTACTTTCCGAAAAATTTCAAGCCGACTTCAGGGGCACCCTTCCGTTGACAAAAAGCTTCCTGGTATTCGAGTAGCTTCGGGCTCGTTGGGACAAGGACTTTCGGTGGCTATTGGTACAGCCTTAGCCAAAAAGATGAATCAAGACCCTCGTTGGGTTTATTGCTTAATGGGAGATGGGGAAATACAAGAAGGCCAAGTGTGGGAGGCCGCCATGTATGCCGGAAATAAGGGAGTGGATAATTTGGTAGGAATCATCGATGCTAACAACCGTCAAATCGACGGAGATGTAAGCCAAGTAATGGGCGTTATGCCACTGGAAGAAAAATGGAAAGCCTTCGGGTGGGAAGTATTTTCCATGGATGGGCATGATTTTAGCAGCATGCGTTCGATTATGCATCAAATAGACCAGCACCAGGGTAATGGTAAACCTAAAATGATTGTCATGCGCACAGAAATGGGTCAGGGGGTAGATTTTATGATGGGAACGCACAAATGGCACGGTTCGGCACCTAATGATGAACAATTAAGCCGTGCGTTGAGCCAGTTAAAGGAAACCCAAGGAGATTATTAATTCGATGAGAACGATCCTTTTTTTATTCCTTTATTTAACTTTTGGACATAATGGTCTGAGCCAAGTAAATGTTAAATCTCGGATTCTTTTTATTCTTGATGCTTCCAATAGCATGAATTCCGAATGGGGTAAACAAACTAGAATTCAGGCAGCTAAAGAAATTTTAGTTCAAGAATTAGAGGCCTTGAGAGGAGTTCAAAATACAGAAATTGCCTTGCGAGTTTATGGCCATCAAACCCCTTTCAATAATTTGGCACAAGATTGCAATGACACCAAGTTGGAGGTTCCTTTCGGGGAAAACACCTTGGATGCCATTCAAGCACGCATTAAAAACTTAGAGGCCAAAGGAGCAACTCCGATTGCAAGAACCTTAGAAGCATCCGCAGGTGATTTTCCAGATACACTGGCCAAAAATTACATTATTCTCATTACGGATGGTCTGGAATCGTGCGATAATGATCCTTGTGTTATTGCTAAAAAATTGAAAGAAAAAGGGGTAAAAGTAACCCCCTTTGTCATAGGATTGGGAATGGACATGTCATACCTGGCAAACTTCAATTGCATTGGTACCTATTCCGATGCGGAAGATAAAGATTCTTTTAGGAAAGTATTTAACACGATTTTAAATTCAGTTTTGCTTAAAACAACGGTTCAAATCAACCTGAACGACCTCAATGCCAAACCAACTGAAACCAACGTGACCATGTTCTTGTACGAGTCAGGAACAAATCAATTAAAATACACCTTGGTTCATACGCTCAACCGCCTAGGTAACCCGGACACTTTGTATTTGGATCCAAGTTTAACTTACGATTTGGTGGTTAATACCCTTCCCGTAACCGTCAAAAAAAACATTCAACTGAAAAAGCACACCCACAACACCATAGAAGTTCCGGCTCCACAAGGGTTTGTTAAAATCACCTCCCCTAAAAGCAGTTTTAGCCCCCAATTCAACGTTCGGGTATCGGATAAAAGCGGAAAAACCCTGAATCACCAAATCTACGACCAAACGTGCAAATATCTCGTCGGCAAATACGATGTTGAAATTTTCACCATCCCAAGAATTTACCGCAGCATTGAGGTAAGTCAGTCCGCAATTTATTCGGTGGACATAGAGGCACCAGGTCAATTAGAATATTCTTTTGCAAAACCCATGGTGGCTCAGTTATTCCAGCAAAATAAAGAAGGTTTTTGGACTTGCCTCTATACTTTTTCAGATGTTTTAACCAAGGACAAACTTTTGGTTCAACCAGGAACGTATAAAATGGTTTACCGCCCCAAAGACATGAAATCAAGCGGCTATTCGAATGAAAAGACGCTTACCATCTACGCTAACAAAACAACGACAATTACCTTAAATTAACGATTATTATGGAGCTTGTAAATTTTGGAAACAAAGACACCCGGTCTGGTTTTGGTGAGGGACTGAGAAGGCTTGGAGCAATTAATCCTCAAGTTGTTGCATTGTGCGCAGATTTAACCGGGTCACTCAAAATGGATGCCTTTGAAAAAGCGCATCCAGAAAGGTTTTTTCAGATAGGAATTGCAGAGGCCAACATGATTGGAATTGCTGCTGGGATGACCGTTGGAGGTAAGATTCCTTTTACGGGTACTTTTGCCAATTTTTCAACCTCAAGGGTTTATGATCAAATACGTCAAAGCATCGCCTATTCTCAAAAGAACGTTAAAATTTGTGCCTCTCATGCCGGATTAACCTTGGGAGAGGACGGTGCAACTCATCAGGTTTTGGAGGATATTGGTATGATGAGGATGCTTCCTAATATGACCGTAGTAGTTCCAGCGGATTACCAACAAACCTTGCAAGCTACTTTGGCGATAGCGGATTGGCAGGGTCCAGTATATCTTAGATTTGGACGTCCATCGGTTCCGATTTTCACGCAAGAAGATGCTTCATTTACCATTGGAAAAGCCGATGTTTTGAAAGAAGGTACCGATGTTACCATCATTGCATGCGGCCATATGGTCTGGAAATCCTTGGAAGCAGCACAAATGCTCAACCGCCTTGGAATTCAAGCGGAGGTAATCAACATGCACACCATTAAACCCTTAGATGCCGAATCAATCCTTAAATCTGTGATGAAAACAAAGTGCGTTGTAACCGCTGAGGAACACATGCGTAACGGTGGACTGGGGGACGCTGTTGCACAAGTTTTATCCACTCAATTTCCGGTTCCACATGCTTATGTAGCCGTTAATGATACGTTTGGAGAGAGTGGAACCCCTGACGAGTTGATGAAAAAGTATGGATTGGAAAAAGAGAACATTGTTCAGTCGGTTCAGTCCGTTCTTCAGCGCAAATAAAAGGGGGCTTGAGTGCCGCAAATTTTGTTCTTGTTTTGAATGTGGTTAATTTCGCGCTTCTTAATAAGTTCAGCGGGTAAATGGTATTTTCAAGTTTAACGTTTCTTTATTTCTTTTTACCCCTTAGCCTGTTGTTTCATTACAGCTCTAGAAACGACCTTTACCGTAACATTTTTCTAACGATTTTCTCATTGGTTTTTTACGCTTGGGCAGAACCCATGTGGATATTTCTGATGGTTTTTACGGCATTGGCTAATTACGGCGCAGGAATTTACATCGAAAGGAATGCAGCAACAAAGAAGGCGAAAGCGGGCATGGTTGCTGCTGTTGTGCTCAATCTGACGTTATTGGTTTCATTCAAGTACGGGGGGTTTATTTATGACAACATCAATTATTGGCTACCCCTTCCTTTTTCTCGCCCTTCCAATACCCTTCCCGTAGGGATTTCATTTTATACCTTCATGGTAATATCCTATGTTGTAGATATTTATCGGGGAGAAATAAAGGCACAACGTAATCCCCTCAACTTTTTAATGTTTATAAGCCTGTTCCAACACCTTGTAGCCGGTCCGATAGTTCGTTACAGTCAAATTGAAACTCAAATTCAAAAACGAACGGTCGATTGGGCAAAAATCAGTGACGGAGTCACTCGTTTTTGCATAGGTCTATTCAAAAAAGTAGCCATCGCAAATGTCGCAGGGGTGCTGGTGGACAAGTATTTGAACACCCAATTATATGAGATTTCATCCTATGAGGCATGGTTCGGATTGGTCATGTTTTCCATTCAATTGTACTTTGATTTTTCGGGTTATTCGGACATGGCCATTGGATT
>Ga0208229_1000336_pt1 | contig 12225 bp, 8 predicted proteins | sample LakMenEpi22Aug11_FD_150725 | JGI IMG/M metagenome (GOLD analysis project Ga0208229, IMG submission 150725) | Freshwater microbial communities from Lake Mendota, WI - 22AUG2011 deep hole epilimnion (SPAdes) | ecosystem: Environmental > Aquatic > Freshwater > Lake > Epilimnion/Euphotic zone ... | reverse complement strand
AACATCTACGCCCTCTACGCCGGCAACGGCTCGCTGGTACCGCCACGCGGCAGCCTGGCGCAGGCCATGGCCGACCACCGGCCGATCGTGCTGGGCTTCTTCCTCGACGACAGCGCCGCCAGCAAGCAGTACGCGATTGTCTACAACGAGCTGCAGCGGCTGTGGGGCCGCACGGCCGAGCTCATCCTGCTGCCAACCGATCCGCTGCAGAATCGCGCCGGCCAGGGGCCCAGCGATCCCGCCTCCTACTGGAAGGGCGTGATTCCCCAGGTGGTGGTGTTCAACACCGACGGACAGCCGGTGCTTGATGAAAACGGCCCGGTGAGCATCGATGCGATCAACGCCGCCCTCACCAAGGTCACCGGCCTCAAGCCCCAGGGCGACGTGACCCTCAGCCTCAACCGCGAGGTGAACGAACTGAACAGCGAAATCGTCGCCAGCCGATGACCCATCGCCAGGAGAGCGACAGCATGGGCACCATCGCGGTGCCCGCAGCTCATTACTGGGGCGCCCAGACCCAGCGCTCGATCACCAACTTTCCTTTCGGCCAGCGCATGCCGCTGGCGATCGTGCACGCCTTCGGCCAGCTCAAGGCCTCCTGCGCTGAGGCCAACCGCGATCTCGGCAAGCTTGATCCCTCCCTCTGCGCTGCGATCGTGACGGCGTCGGAAGAGGTGGCCGCCGGCAGCCTCGATGCCGAGTTCCCGCTGAAGGTGTGGCAGACGGGCTCCGGCACCCAGAGCAACATGAACGCCAATGAGGTGATCGCCAACCGGGCGATCGAGGGCCTCGGCGGCGTGCTGGGCAGCAAGAGTCCGGTCCACCCCAACGATCACGTCAACCTCAGTCAGTCGAGCAACGACACCTTCCCGGCGGCGATGCACATCGCCGCGGTGCTCGAGCTGGAACGCACGCTGCTGCCGGCGGTGGAGGAGCTGGCCGCCGCGCTGCAGGCCCGCGCCACCGCCTGGGCCGGGCTGGTGAAGATCGGCCGCACCCATCTGCAGGATGCCGTTCCCCTCAGCCTCGGCCAGGAGTTCAGCGGCTATGTGGCCCAGCTGCAGCTGAGCCTGGAGGCGATCCGCGCCAGCCTGCCGCGGCTGCGGGAGCTGGCCATCGGCGGCACCGCCGTGGGCACTGGCCTGAATGCGCCCCGCGGTTTCGGCGAAGCGGTGGCAGCGCGGCTGAGCGAGCGCCTCGGCACCGCCTTTGCCAGCGCCCCCAACAAGTTTCAGGCCCTCGCCGGCCACGAGGCGATCGCCACCACCCACGGTGCTCTCACGGTGCTGGCCGGCTCCCTGATGAAGATCGCCAACGACATCCGCTGGCTGGGCAGTGGCCCCCGCTGCGGCCTGGGGGAGCTGGTTCTACCGGAGAACGAGCCGGGGTCCTCGATCATGCCGGGCAAGGTGAATCCCACCCAGTGCGAAAGCCTGACGATGGTCGCCGTGCAGGTGATGGGCAACAACACCGCCGTGCAACTGGCCGCCAGCCAGGGCAACTTCGAGTTGAACGTGTTCAAGCCGCTGATCGCCCACAACGTGCTGGAAAGCATCGAGCTGCTGGCCGGGGGCTGCCGCAGCTTCCGCGAGCACTGCATCGAGGGGCTGAAGGTGAATGAAGCACGGATCGAGCGGCTACTCAACCAGAGCCTGATGCTGGTCACCGCGCTCACACCCGCCATTGGCTACGACCGAGCCAGCGGCATCGCCAAGCATGCCCATCGGCATGGGCTGAGCCTGAAGGAAGCGGCGCTGGTGCTCGGCGAGATCAGCGGTGAAGAATTCGATCAGTTGGTGCGCCCCGAACGCATGGTGTAAACCGCACTGCGGTGCAGACACCGGCAGAAGAGCAGCAGCGTGGGGATATCAGGCGCCATCACCCTCAGGATCGGAGGACAGGCACAGCAGCCTCTCCACCGCAGGAACGTTCAGCATGGGGATCGACATCGGATCCAGCGCCTTCAGCGACGCCGGCATTCCCATGGCGTTCGTAAGCCCATGTCAGGAGCCCGGAGGGCTAGGCACGATCCTGCTGGCCAATGGGGCGATGGCCTGGTTCAGCGGCCGTTCGCTGGATTCACTGCCAGGGCTGCCGTTCGCAGACCTGCTCCATCCCGACGACATCGCCGTCAGCGACGACCTGATCGGCCGGCTGCGCAGCGGTGCGATGGACAGTTGCTCCTTCGAGAAGCGCTTCGAGCATGCCGATGGTCATCACACCTGGGGGCTGGTCACCGTCTCCGAATCCCAGGACCTGAGCGGCAGCCTCAAGGGCGCGCTGATCGTGCAGGTGCAGGACATCTCCCAGCGCAAGCATTTCGTCGGACAACTGGAGTATTTCGTCGACCACGACCCGCTGACCTGCCTGTACAACCGGCGCCGTTTCGTGATCGATGTGGACCGGCAGCTGGCCTACGACCGCCGCCATGGCGGCACAGGCGCCGTGCTGATGCTGGACCTCGATAACTTCAAGGAGATCAACGACCAATACGGGCATGCCGCCGGCGACGCGATGCTGATCGCCGTGGCGGAAGCCCTCAGCGGAGCATCACGTGAAACCGATCTCGTGGCGCGGATGGGTGGGGATGAATTCGCGATCCTGCTGCCGCAGGCTGGACGGGGAGAGGCAGAGCGACATGCCCGCAAGCTGCTGAACGCCATCGGTGCGGTGGAGGTGGGAGGCGGAGGTCGGGGCATCAAGGTGGCAGCCAGCTGCGGCGTCGCCGAGTTCAGCAGCGGGGACAACCAGTGCGCCGATGATGTGCTGATCAATGCCGATCTGGCCCTCTACCAGGCCAAGGAATCGGGCCGCGGTCGCGTGCGTGTGTTCCACATCGACAGCGGGCTGCATGAAAAGGTGCATGCCCGACTGCTGTGGTCGGAGCGACTCCGCGAAGCCCTCGATCACGACGGCTTCGTGCTGCACGCCAAACCGGTGATCGACCTGAAAACCGATGCTCTGGTGTACTACGAACTGCTAATCCGCCTGCGCAGTCCCGATGGCAGCCTGATTCACCCGTCGGTGTTTCTGTACACCGCCGAGCGCTTCGGCATGGCGGTCGGCATCGACGAATGGGTGACCGGCCGGGCCATCAGCCTGCTGGATCAGATGCCGGCAGACCAGAACACCGCCCTGGCGGTGAACATCAGCGCCGCCTCCCTGCAGGGCGATCAGTTCATCACCTTTCTGCAAAGCCGTCTCGCCAGCACCAGCTTTCCCCGGGAGCTGCTGATCTTTGAGTTGGCCGAATCGGTGGCCATGGCCAACCTGGAACGGGCACGTCACTTCGCACGCAGCATGAAGGAGCTCGGCTGCCGGCTGGCGCTCGACAACTTCGGTGCCGCCTTCGGCAGCTTCTACCACCTCAAGCATCTACCTGTGGATCTGCTCAAGATCGATGGCGAATATGTGCGCAGCCTTGGCAGTGAAAACGATCCCACCGATCGGCTGATCATCGAAGCGGTGGTCAAGCTGGCCCGCGGCCTGAACACGATGGTGATCGCTGAATTTGTAGGCGATCAGGAAACACGCCAGGAGCTACTGGCCATGGGGGTGCATCTCGGCCAGGGGTCCTTGCTCGGCAGCACGCAGGATGTGTCAGAGATCGAAGCGCTCCGGCCTGCGCTGCAGGCAGCAGGCCAGTCGTCCAAGCAGACCAGACCAGCGACTGTGAAGAGGGCGGCGCAGCACCGAGAGGCCTGTCAGCCCGACCCTGAACAGCGAGTGGGATCAGGACGATCCGGGGGTCATCAACACCCCATCAGCACGGTGAGTCCGTTGCCGCCGGTGTTGGCCTAGGGGAAGGGCGCGTCGAAGAACCGGTCAAGACCTCTGCGGACAAGTGCTGCTGGGGCTCGACCAGACTTGACCAGGCGCGATGATTCAGCTACGGACCTCGGACGACACAGATAGAGCCGCGGGCAGGACCACAGGTAGAGGAACAGCGACAACTGGCTATGTTGCGATATGCTAACGAGGGCTGACAGGCCTAGAAAACCGTGGCTTGACTTCGGAAAAAGCTCCGATGTCGAATGTCGCCGGCAAGGCCTCGGCTCTTACGGTAATAACGCCGCAACATTATGGCTGGCTTAAGCGGTGGATCTTCAACCTCACACGGCTGGCAGGGGAACTGAGGCCCCTGAAAGGCCTGCAGATGATTCATTTTGCGCAGTGGTACGTAGTACCAGCCGCAGCCTGGTCTCGCCAGAAGTCAGAACAACGAACCAAACAGGATCAACTGATCTTCCTGAGTCATTTCAATGGAACCTGGGATCAATACATTGACGCCTTCAGCGACGGGGTTCCATTCGGTGTCAACCTGCTCTGGCTTGCCAGTGGCAGCTTCCCAGGCTCCGTGCCACTGACACCGTTTAAACATTATATTCGCCACAACACCATTGACTGCGATTACTTTTATTCAGCAACACCCGGCGCCGCCCAGAGAGACATCAAATCCGCTCTAAAGCTTGCGAAACAGATCTGTGAGCTTAGTCGCTTTCATTCCACAATGAGTGAAACCGATTTCACGCTTGAATTCCGGCACAGACTCAAAGACGCTCATCTGTTGCTGGCAGCGTCCGGCAATTCACCACCACCAAGCAACGAAACTGAAACGGCACGGCGTGAACGCTGGAACTATGTTGAAAAGATCTACGCGCGCCTGAGCTCTCAGTTAGACGAAGCACGAAGCAGCACGTCGGGGAGGCTGTGAGATGGACAACTGCTTTGACGGAGCGACCTATGTACTCACATCGCTGATTCCGATTTCGAACAAAACGTTTGGAAGCACAAGAGAGCAGCCTGCCAACAAAGCGACAGCAAGCCAGTCAGAGATTGTCCCAACCGAACACGAGGAGGCCTGTATTGTTGATCACGAACAGCCCCTTTCCTCACTTCAATATCTCAGGGAAATCCTTACCGGTCTGCCGACAAGCAATGATTTTCCAGACAACATTAGCGATGCTGTGAAGCAGTGGAAAGCACCAGCAAGTCGGAATGGCCGTACCCACTTCATGCGCTGGGTAGTGATCAATGATCTCAACTACAACGGCAGACCAAGACAGTCAGCTTTGAAAGAGTGGATCGATAGTCTTCTCGGTCACGAACTGACGGATGCGCAGCAACAGGACAGATTGAGCAGGCCAATGCTGCTGTTCAATGTGATCTTTGATACGAAAGATGGCTCGGACCAGAGCGTTGACAACTATCTGCAGGGCCTGTGGAGCTGCATGAAGCCAGAGCTCAAGCACATCCTTCCGTGCCTCGCAGGATTTGAACCTGACAATGCCTGCTCCAGCTTCGTGAGCCTGATCAAGCGTCATCAGATCCAACCAGCATTCAGCTGGCAGGACTACCAATGGCAGGAGGACTCACCAACCAAGGGGCGCCTGGGTACAGCTGTCCTGAGCAGCGCTGCTGTTGCGGTGATTATTGTTCTGGTCGCGATGCACTGGGCAACAGGCCAGCGCGGCTGGACAGAGACTCTGATCAGCGCCACGATCGTCATAACGAGCTGGCAGTGGCTGAAGCAGCATGTCCAGAGTTTAATCAACATGCCTTATCCAGCTCCAGCCTCTCCCTTCAGCAAAGAGGAGCAGGTCGAGAGCCTACAGCTTAATCACATCAGGAAGGCCATCTTTCTCCGTGATCAAATGGTTGCATTTCTTGCGAACCTTCAATCAGTCAGTCCTGAAAAGTACTCCGAAAGACTCTACGCAGAGTTTGGAGAATTCATCGAGAGTTACAAGCCATTTGATACCAACGATGAAGACCTAATGCAGCCAGCAGGTCAAAGCAGACGTAGCAAGAAGCCCGGCCCGCAATACCATCACAATCACACGGAGATGTCAGGGCAATGAGACGAGAACTTGACCTGCACGACATCCAGAGTTTCGTGATGCGAGGCCATGGCAAGGACTACTGTGTTGGGCGACACTATCTGCTTGAAATAGCGTCGGCCAACGGCCTACAGATCGAACCGATTGCAGCAGAGAACAGCCAAGCCAGTCTTGTAGCCAACAACGACGATGCTGGCCAGCAAATCGACCGCAATGGCAGCAACAACCAGCAACATGGCACTCAGTCCGAAACGGGAAAGAGTTCGGAAGCATTGGTGGTTTTTCTTGAATGGTTGCGGGATCAGGTAACCACGGCAGCTCCGTGGAAGAAGGGCAAACCCGATTCAATCATCAATGTGGCTTTCACCTATGAGGGTTTGGCGGCATGTGGTGTACCGGTGATGACACTGTCCGGTTTTCCGAGTGAGTTCCGCGAAGGAATGAGGGAGCGGCGACAGCTGCTCGGTGACAGCCATGATTACGACAAGTGGGATGATGCCTGGAAACCTGGGATCAAGGGTGGAACCGTTCATCTCCTGCTGATCCATATGGCACGCTATGACGCAAGTCATGGTGATTACAATGCTGAACAGCAGCGGGTCCGCGATCGATTGGATGCGTTCCATCGGCAATTGCAAAGTAGAGGAAAGCGCGCAGGTCTGAAGATCCTTCAACATCCACACCAACATGAAGGAGAGGATCATCTTGATTGGTTGCCAGTAGGCCAGTGGCCCGAGCCACCGAGTGCTAACAACGCAGATCAGCCACTGATCAGTGGGCTTCAACGGGAGCACTTTGGCTTTGCAGACGGATTAAGCGATCCGATCTTCGATGGGCAGGATGGCGATCACATTGATCTGCACGTTGTTGGGCGTGGTAAGCGATCAAGAGATGGCAACTGGTTGCCACTCGCAACCGGGGAATTCCTGCTTGGCTATCCGGATGAGGCCCAAGAACAACCACCGGCACCACGCCCATATGATTTCAGCCGAAATTGCACATTTATGGTCTACCGCAAGCTCCATCAAAACATCGAGATATTTGAGCAGTACATCGACAAAGCAGCTCAACAGTATGTGAATTACCTCCAACAAGCACCTGACATAGGACAGCCAGCAGTCAGTGGCGAGCCGCTGAATCCCCAGAAACGGAATGATGCAGCGGAGTCAGAGCCAAAGATAATCAACAACTTGCAAGATCAGGCAATCACGCTGCTGCAGGCCAGGGAGACCTTGAAGGCCAAGATGATGGGTCGCTGGCCCGATGGAACTCCACTGGTGGTCGCTCCAGACTGGGCAAGTTGGCAGGAGCGCCAGCACAAGATCAAGAAGGCCAGGGAGACAGGGGATGCAACGGCATTGAACCGTTTCCGCCAGGAGCTGGTGGACTTCACCTACCTGGAAACGGACCGAGACGGACAGCGCTGCCCGCTCGGATCGCATATCCGCCGGACAAATCCCAGGGACTCCCTGGATCCCACACCACCGATCACAGCCGCTTCAGATCAGCAATCTGGCCAAGAAATTGGATCGAGGTCGCTTGCCTCAGCAGATCAAACGTCTTCTACGGTGATCAACAACCGACGACGTATTCTCCGCCGAGGCACCATCTATGGAACGCGAGAAACATCAGAACATGGCTTGATTTTCATCGCCTTGTGCGCAAGCCTGTTCAGGCAGTTTGAATTCGTCCAGCAGCAGTGGGTTCAATACGGGCGCGATTTTGAGGCCGGGAGTGACACCTGTCCAATCAGCGGCCAGAGACTTAAACCTGAACTGAATCCCGATGATTCGATTGGCGATAAATTTGTCCTCCCCACACAGCAAGGTGTAGAACGGGAACCATTTATCTGCACCAGACTGCAGCCTTTTGTTAACTGCCATGGCGGCGCTTACTTCTATGTTCCCAGCCTGACCTGCCTACGGCTGATCGCACAGAGGCTGACCGATGCCACTTGACACCGCCATGAAAGCCAGCATGACCAATGACGTATTGGGACAAATTCAGCAATTGCTGAGTTCACTGTCGACCCGCTCAGGACTACCAACCGCCCTGATCCTTTTCATAGCAACATTGCTCTTAGCGGTGGCCACATGGCGCTTGGTACGCAGTGCGCCTGAAGGTCTTCACGTTGTTGTTGTCTGGGCCGTGGGCCTAAAGGAGCTCATTCTACTCCTTCTGAGCATTCCAGCCGCACTCGCAATCAGCTTGCTGACAAGTCTGGCTCCGGGGTTCCAGACTGTCTCATTCGGGGAACTACTTGCACGTTGGTCGGGCGGATCAGCGGGTATCAGCAATCGAGTGTTCACTGTGATGCGGGCATATGTCCCCAATCTTTATATTCCAGCCTGGCTCCTGAAGCGATTGAACGTGAAACTCGAAGCCTATCACCATCAGGGTATTGCATCGATCACGCGCTGGGAGGATGTTCGTGAAGTTGCGGCCCGCGATGAAGTTTTTGAGGTGATGTATGAACCGCGCATGAGGGATGTGACGGGAGGAGAGAACTTCCTGTTGGGCATGGCAAACACGCCAAGATATACCCGTGACATTTCTAATATGAGGCTGGTCTTCCGAAGAGATGATCAGTCGTCCGTACGAGCAGACTGCGAAGAACAATCGCGCCAGAAGCTCACCCAACTGCTACAAGACGAGCGAGACGAAAGCAGCAATAGCCAAGCTCGTTTTGATGTTGCCGAAAGACTCGTCTGGCCAATTGTCGCCAAAGTGTCCCTAAAGTATTTCGGATTGACAGCGGCAGATCCAGGTGATTTATCCGATGTGATCAGCAGGCAGAGTGATCTATTTGAATATATATTCACTGATCTAACTTGCAAAGCAGATCTTGGCACTAGAGTGATCAAACATGCGGCACCCGAGAACCGAGACTGGCTGGACAAGTGCATCGGAGAGCGACATGCTGTTCATCAAAGCCATGCGGATCTAGCTTCCTGTGATTCGGTTCTGGATCGCTGCCTGAAGTTGCAAGCCAGCGGCACGCCTGGCATGACGGACCTCGACATCCGCAATAATCTCATTGGCTTTTTGGTTGGGGCTCTATCTCCTATTGCCAATGCAAGCCTTCAAGTGCTTGACGTACTTCTCAGCAACTCTGAGGCTCTGTCGCATGCGCAGCGTGCAGCGCGCGACGCCAACAACGCGCTACTGGAACGCTGTGTGATTGAGGCCTTGCGCTTCTTCCCCAACGATCCAGTGCTTTATCGACGGGCTGTTTGCGATGCCACCATTGCCAGAGGTACATGGAGAGCCTGCCATATTCCAAGGGATACGATGGTCTTTGCCTGGACATCTTCGGCCATGTTTGACAGCACTGCCGTCAGGAAGCCTTTTCAATTCAGACTGGACCGACCAGAAGATGAATACTTTCATTTTGGCTTCGGTCAGCACACCTGTGCTGGACTCTTTCTGACAAAAGCGATGATTCCTGGTCTGCTGAAGCCATTGCTCCAGCAACCCCAGCTCAGGCGTGCCCCAGGGAAGGATGGTCAACTAGACCGCGGCAAGACCCATTTCGTCCAGCACCTATGGATCGAAACAAGCTGCTGATGGACTCCCGACAGCCATGCAGCAAACCGAGCCGCTGCAGGCAGAGCCAAGCCTTCAATACGTCCGTGGCCTTGATTCGCAGAAACGCTGGGAATGGACTCTGCGCCGAACGCAAGGTTGCAGTGAGCGCCAGTGAATGCCACAATCAGAGTAGTCAGGTCCTTTGATCCTGATGTGATCCACTGATGCTTCCCGACAACCTCCAGACAAACGAAGCCAAGGGCACGACGCATCTGCCGATCCGCAAGGATGTCATTGACCTGCTCAAGAAATCTGGGGTTGAGTTTTTTCGAATTCCAATCTCGCCGGAAGGCGAGGCGATGAAAGAGTATTTCAGATCTCCAAACTATATCCATTGCCATTTCACTCCGGCCTACTTTTCTGAGATCGGATCCGCGATTCAATTGCTCTCAAACTTTATTTCGAAAGTCCACAGCGAGCATCGCGACTACATGACAGCAGTCGCGCAGAAACTCCTTGCCAGCGAAGGCGAATCTACCGAAATTACAAGTAATCGCTTCCGCGGCGTCTCGGAAACAGGACAGTGGTGCTGGTATGAAATTCGCATGAGTGTAAGGCCTGAAAATGGCTTGCAGATCTGTGAGGGGCTGATCATCACGGTTGAAGAGCAAGAACAGGCCCGTGAAAAGCTGGAACGTGTGGCGTATGAAGACAATCTGACGGGCTTGCCTAATACCTCCGGATTGTGTCAGCAAATGGAGCGACTGCTCAGGGATGGATATTCTGATCAACCTGAGGCATTGGCACTCATCTGGATTGACCTATCAGGATTCTCCCGGTTCAATTACCTCTTTGGCAGAGCCAACGGAGATGCACTGCTGACATGGACTGCCCAAGAACTCAGACACTGGTTGCAAGACGACGACATCCTGGCCAGGCCAAGTTCTGACGAATTCGCCATCGTTCTGCCAGGCCGCAACGCAGAGGCCGCTCTGGCAGCAACGCGGCACCTGCAGGAGGTGCTTGCCAGTAAGGAGCGCAGTGACCAACAACCAGGGCATCGACTGACGTTCAATGCAGGTATCTCCTCTTATCCTCAGGATGCGGAAACAGCTGAGGATCTCATCAGCCAGGCCACGACAGCCCTGGATCATGCTTGTCGATCCACTTCGCGTGATCAGATCATCTGTTACGGTCAAGAACTGACACTGAATTCCAGCGAGTCTCTACGACTCGAACAAGCACTACAGAAAGCAATAGAGCGCGATGAGCTACACCTGGCCTACCAACCGCAGGTGAACGAGAGAGGTGAATTGATTGGCCATGAGGCCCTCATCCGCTGGCAGAACGAAACATATGGTGAGATCAGTCCGGCCACCTTCATCCCACTGGCGGAAGAGACAGGTCTGATCCACAGCATCGGGCAGTGGGTCATCGTTGAAGCATGCCGGCAGCAGGCTGAATGGCAATGCGCTGCGCTCGACCCTCCTGCGATCGGCATCAACATATCTCCAGTGCAATTGGAGAGCGGTTATTGCCGGAAGGTGGAGGAGCAGTTATTCGAAAGCATCCGCAATCATCAGCTTGTTCCTGGTGTGGTGCAGATTGAAATCACGGAGTCAGCCGCAGTCAGCGGCAGTGGGCTTCAAACATTGTGGACTCTCCATGATGCGGGAATACCCGTGAAAGTCGACGACTTCGGCACAGGCTTTGCAAGCCTCAGCGCTCTTCTCAAGCTACCGATTCATACCATCAAGGTCGATCAAAGCTTCGTCAGTGAAATGAGCACGTCTGAGGTGGCCCGCGGCATTCTCAGATCTAGCATCAAGATCGCCCAAGAGATTGGCGCCGATGTCGTAGTTGAGGGCGTTGAGACAGCGGAGCAATTCGAGCAACTCAAAGAATACGGCTACAGAAACTTCCAAGGTTATTTCTATTCCGTACCCCTTAGCAAAGAGGAGGCGACCATTCAGCTGGAAGCACGAAAGCAGGCACGTACGAAGACCAATCCTAACGATAAAGACTAGGTCTTTTTTACAACAGATTCGCCGCCAGCTCCGCAAGCTCGCTGCGCTCGCCCCTGATCAGGGTCACATGGCCGGCCAGGTTCTGGCCCTTGAACCGCTCAACCAACCAGGTGAGGCCATTGCTTTCGGCATCCACGTAGGGATTGTCGATCTGATACGGATCACCGGTGAACACAATCTTGGTGCCCTCTCCAACGCGGGTCACGATCGTCTTCACCTCATGGGGGGTGAGGTTCTGGGCCTCATCCACCACCATGAACTGGCGGGGAATCGAGCGACCACGGATGTAGCTGATTGCTTCCACTTCCAGCAGGCCCATGCCTTTGAGGTCGGTCCAGTTGCTGCGCGCCGGACGATGACTGCCCGGGCGAGCACCAGCACCACCGCCCCCCGTACTGCGCGCGCCGCCGCGGCCTTCCTCCTCAGCACTGCCGCCCAGCAGGAAATCGAGGTTGTCGATGATCGGCTGCATCCAGGGGCCCATCTTTTCCTCAAGGCTTCCCGGCAGAAAGCCGATCTCCTTGCCCAGGGAGATCACCGGCCGCGTCACCAGCAGGCGCTCGTAGAGATGGTCGTCGGCCACCTGATGCAGGCCGGCCGCCAGCGCGAGCAGGGTCTTGCCGGTGCCCGCCTTGCCCACCAGCGTCAGCAGCTGCACCGCGGGATCGAGCAGCAGCTCGAGGGCAAACGTCTGCTCGCGGTTGCGGGCGCTGACCTTGCCGAGGCGCACCTTCCCTGCCCGCAGCAGCGGCACCAGGGCCTGGCGGGCGCCATCGAAGCGCGCCAGCAGCGTGTGGTTCGCCTGGGCCTCATCCACCAGCGTGATGCCC
>Ga0208229_1000329_pt1 | contig 12365 bp, 19 predicted proteins | sample LakMenEpi22Aug11_FD_150725 | JGI IMG/M metagenome (GOLD analysis project Ga0208229, IMG submission 150725) | Freshwater microbial communities from Lake Mendota, WI - 22AUG2011 deep hole epilimnion (SPAdes) | ecosystem: Environmental > Aquatic > Freshwater > Lake > Epilimnion/Euphotic zone ... | reverse complement strand
CCCCCGCCGCCAGGCGCCGGGCCAGGGCCTCCAGCAGGGCGGTTTTGCCGGAGCCGGGGGAGGAGAGCAGGTTCACCGCCAGCACGCCGGCGGCCGCAAAGCGCTGGCGCAGGGCGGCGGCGCCGGCGTCGTTGCGGTGCAGCAGGGCGCTGTGCAGCGGCAGCTCGCGGGTGACGCTGTCCGGTTCGGGGGTGGCCTCGGGTGCTGGCTGTCCGCAAGCGCAGTCGCGGCACATGGCAGCTCGAGAGGGGGCCACGTTCAAGCTAGGAACGGCGGCTGCCCCTGGCAGCCTGGCTCAGACAGGACGCTGCAGCCGTCGCAGCTGGAGCTCGCTCACAGCGGCGATCACCTCGAAGTCGTCGTCGAAACTCAACAGCACGGCGCTGTGGTGCAAGGCCACAGCTGCGAGCAGAAGATCGAGGCTGGACACCGTGCGCCCGGCGGCGCGACAGGCCTGCCCCAGGGCCGCGGCCCGCTGCCACAGGTCCGCTGGTGTGGGGAGACACGGCAGTGTGGCGAACTGGGCCTCCAGCAACCTGGCCTCCTGGGGGCTGGCGGAACGCAGCAGCTCGAAGCGCACCGGCTCCGCCAGATGGGCGGCGGGATCGAGCACGAACGGAGCGATGAACGCCTTCAAGGCGCGTGGGCTGCGCGTGCGGGTGAAGTCGATCCAGAGGCTGGTGTCGAGCAGCAGCCTCATGGTGCGAGGGCCGCATCCCGCTGGCGGTCGCGCTCCTGATCCGCCTCAAAGCCCTCCAGGTCCACGCCCCACTCGCCGCTGAGAAAGCGCTCGGCGATCCGGGCCCTGCGGCGCTGCTGCAGGGCCTCCGCCATCAGGCGACGAATGGCGGGCCCCTTCTTGCGCTCCCCGGTGAACTCCAGGACTTCCGCCATCTCCTGATCAGACAACTCAACCGTGACTTTCATCCTCCAGCCCCCACAGAGTCAGATTTTCCCATGGCCAGGGCTTCAGGACAACGCCGCTCACTCCACCTCCAGGGCCAGCAGGCGCAGGTCGCGGCCGCGCAGGAGCCGGCGGCTGATCGTGCCGCAGCGGGGGCAGTCGCAACAGCCGTGCGGGGCGGGGAAGGGGGCCTCGCACACGGCGCAGTGGCATTCGGCCGGCTCCAGCTCGATGCGCAGCTCGGCCGCGGCGGCGATCGTGCCCTCCATCACCACCGGAAAGGCAAAGCGGAGCGCCTCCACCTCCACCCCGGAGAGCTCCCCCACCCGCAGACTGATCGCCGCGATCCGCACCACCCCCTCGGCCCGGGCCGCCGCCAGGGCCTGGTCGCGCAGCGCCTCCATCAGGCTCAGCTCATGCATCGGCGTTCAGGGCATCGGCGTTCAGGCATCGGGGCTGAGCCAGGCCTGCAGCAGGGCCCGGGCGGCGGGCAGGGTGGCCTCCAGCTCCTGGGAGAGCTCCACGCCATGGGGAAAGGCGTGGGCGGGCACCTGCAGCAGGTGGGCCCGGGGCATCCGGCCGAACAGGGCCTGGCTCACGGCCAGCAGCTGGGCGGGCTCCAGCCCGTGACTGGTCGCGGCCCCCGCGGCAGGGCCGATCGCCAGGAGCTGCGGTGCTGCCTTGGCCGGCGCCAGCCAGGCGTCGATGAACAGCACGTCCTCCAGCTGGGCCAGCTCCTCGGCCAGCTCGGGCGTGAGCTGCTGCACGCTGCGCACCGCCACGGGCCCATCGGGTTCCGCCGCCGTGAGCACCGCCGCCTGCTCTGCCAGCCAGGTGCCCACGCCGTCGTCGCCGCGCAGGGGGTTGCCGATGCCAATCACCAGGCGCTTGCGGCGGGGGTGCCTATCCATCGGCCACGGACGGGTGGAACCAACAGTGTGATCAGCAAACCAGGGGCTGATCCAAGTGCCGCCGGGTGAAACCCGGGAGATTCAGCAGGTGCGGCGAGAGCTAGCGGCTGCCCACGGTGCGGACGCAGCTTGCCCCGTATCGACGGCGATCTTCCTGCGCACGGTGGCGGAGGCGGCATGGGATGAGATGGAAGCCGGGGTACCTGTCAGCGAGGTGGCTCCGTTCTGGCGGGTGATTGATCCGAAGTCGCCCCTGGCCAAGAAGCTGCGGGCAGGGGGCACGTGGATTGAGCAGCAGCGTGCCGCCGAGCCAGAGAGCTAAACGCGCAGAGCAGCGCCCCTTGCCCTGCCGAACGCTCACCCCCAGCGAGCTGTCGGCCCGGAAACACCCCGACGTCAGGCACCCCTACCTGCCATGGCAGGCACATCAATTTCCTTGATACAGGTTTGACGAGACAGGCTCAGAACGCAGTCGATGATGTTCAGGAGATCCTGAAGCGGAAAGGATCGTGAGCGCCATCACCGGGCCCTGATCAGCCCAGCCTGGCTGGGGTGGCCCGCGGTTGCCAGGGCGGCCCTGCGCAGCCTCAGAGCCGCCTCCAGCGGTGCAGGCTCACTCCCCCCAGGGCGATGGGCAGCAGCCCCAGCCCAACCACGAACCAGCTGGCCTCATCGGTCGCACTCAGCAGAGCCGCCAGACCCTGGAGCAGCACCAGCGCGCCACCCAGAACAGCCAGGAGTGCAGCCACCGCGATCCATCGCTGGCGCCTGCGGCCGGGGCGTGTTGGCACCAAGGCCAGCAGCCCCACACCAAGTGGGAGCACCAGCAACGCGTAGTGCAGCACCAGGGGAACGAGAAAGGAGAGAAAGGTCATCGCTTGGCTGGCATGGCTGGCAATGGGTTGCAGGAAGGGAGCGGACTTGCACCCGGAGGGTTGGCCAGCTTCGGCCCTCGCGGGGGGCAATAGCCACACAAAGAGCAACACTGATTCGGACTCTCCAGAACTTCAGCGGCGATTCGAGTTACACACGCTGCTGCAGACATCTCCAGCGGCACCGACAGCAAGCACTCCATGCCCGACAGCGGGAGAAGAAGCCGCAGGGATAGTGGTTAACGGCAGAACTGGGCGCCGTGGGCGGCCCAACATGCCCGTAGTGCCAACCGGCGTAGCCCGCCCCTATTCGCACCAGTGAGCTTGATCGGCGTTCTCAAAGCTGTGTGACACTCCACTGTGCCGAACCCGAGGCGCGTGGCAGTCGAATCTCCCACCGTGAACCGTTGGTGGTGACAGTCAGGATGTCGGTCTCTCCCTCAACTCGGGATACCGCTCCTGCTCGTGAGAGCTTCTCCGTGTAAGCGGGCCTCTCGGACAAGTCATAGGCGAAAGAACCCATGCCTGTGTTCAGGTCCAGATTGTTGCGCTCCACGATTGCTCTGGCGGAATCCGGCAACAACGGCGGTAGCCAGCCGCGCTCCAATGCTCCCTGCGACTTTGCCTCTGCCAGATCGGGAAATCGGGACGTGACCACATCACTGCACCCCGTGAGTGCAAGGATTGTGAGTATGGCGAAGACGGATCGCATGCTACGCCGAACGCTCCTATTGCCTGACCGCCAAGAGCGGGTGGGTGTGCCAGCTAGCCTTTGGTGACAGGCCTTGAAGAACCAAGCAGGAATCAGGCCGATGGTTCATAGAGATACCTCTGGAAACCGGCAAAGAGCTGGCTGATTTCTTCTGGTCTGCCCAGATCGGCCACGGCATCAGCGATGGAGTTCTGGTAGCGGAGCTGCAGCAATGGCGTGAGCTTGTCCAGGGCCAGCTCCTGCACACCCAGCGTCACGTAGTGCTGGAGAACAAAATTGAGGAAGAGCTGCTGCTTGCTCGTGCATTTGGAATGGATATAGAGGCGGGCATGGGCAGCGCGCTCCTCGCGGGGGATGGGCTGGAGGGCATAGGCCACATGGGCCAGCACGGCAATCGAGGTCTTGCCGGTGCCGGTGGCCAGGGTCAACAGGATGCGATTCCGGCCGGAGGCGATCGCCTCCAGCACCCGCTTCACGGCGATCTCCTGGTAGAAGCGGATCTGCCAGCTGCCGCCCTTGTCCGGGTAAGGGATGGCGGCGAAGCGATCACGCCAGGCGTTTTCTTCGGCGAAGGTGCGCGCCCATAGCTCCTGGGGCGTGGGGAAGCAGTCGGCCTCCCCCTCCTCGCCCGTTTCCCTGTCAATGGCGTAGATGCCCTTGCCATTGCTGGCATAGGTGAAGCGCAGCTGGAGCTTGGCGGCGTAGTCCTTGGCCTGGCCCACCCCCTCGGTGAGCGGCAGGGTATCGGCCTTGGCCTCCACCACCGCCAGGGCGGTGTTGCGGTAGCTGAGCACATAGTCGGCGCTGAGGGATTTGCCGCGGCGTCCGCCGCCCTCGATGCGCCCGGGGGCAATCGGAAACTCGCGGCGGATGCGGCTGCCTTCCACCACGCCCCAACCGGCGGCGGCGAGCAGCGGATCGATCAACTCAGCCCGGGTTTCGGCTTCGTTCATGGGATCAGCGTGGCCACCTGATCGAGCAGATCAGAGCAGAGCAGGTTCCAGGCGAAGCGATGAATGGGTCAATGTGAGCGTTGTGATCGCGCAGCATCTGAAACAACAGCCTGGCTTTGGCAGCGGTCAGATCGCGTTGCGCGATGCGCAGAAAACCGCCCGGGGTTTCAGCAGGGGCCATGCAGGGGCTCCGCTGGATCCAGCCGCCGGCCATAGCGGAAGGCTTCGGCGATCACATTGCAGCTGCCATGGCGGCGCTGTGCCACTTCGCTGGCGGAGAAGAGCAGCAACTCGATTGGCAGGCGGTGATAGGCCAGCTTCCAGCCCAGGGCATCGGTTTGCTCCAAGCGTGAACGGGTTGCCAGCCAGGCATCCGGCACCGTCACCAACAGGTCAAGATCCGAATCGGGCCGTGCGGTACCGCGGGCGCGGGAACCGAACAGCCGCACCTCAGCGCCGGGAATGGCCGCCTGGATCTCCGCCGCGATTGTGCGCAGCAGCGGCTCGTCCACCACGTCGTGATAGCTGGAGGGGCGAGAAGATCCGGCCATGGGGTCAGTCTGGCGCATCCGGCCGGCGATATAGGTCCACACCGGCCCGCTCGATGTGGGCCAGCAGAGCGGGGTGACGGATCGAGGCCAGACAGGAGAGATCGATCACCCAAGGCAGCAGCAGATCATCGAGATCGGCATCGATGCGGGCCAGGGCGGCAGCACCGATGGCGGGGCCGATGAGGGTGAGATCGATGTCGGAGGCGGGGCGATGGCGACCCAAAGCACGGGAGCCGTAGAGGATCGCGGCTTCCACCTCGGGGTAGCTGGCAAGCACCTGCTGGATGGCCACGATCGCCGCTTCCGGCAGGCCGATGGCCTGCGCCGTCGCCAGTGGCGGGCGGACGGTCATGACGGCTCGACGCACAGGGCGGTGAAGCGCTCCCGCAGGGCGCCGAACAGGGGCGCGAAGCGGTCGACCACATCGCGGGCGACCGTCTGGGCCTGCTCGAGGTTGTAAGTGTGAGACGACTGATTGCGAGCCTTGATCATCGCCATCCAACCCTCGCCATCGCTGATCAGATCGTTCTGGAACGCCAGGCGGGTGGCATCCCGAGAACCAATGATGCCCTCAATTCCCTGGTACTGCAGATAGTCCTTGAGCAGATTCCAGGCGAGTTCATGGGTGAACTCAAAACCCTGGATCAAGCCCTGTTGCTCCAGCTCACTCAGGGGCCGTTGCCGCGCCAGGTCCAGACCACGCTCCAGCACCTGGAGGGCCCGCTCGAAATTGTCGAACCGCTGGCGCCAGCGGATGTCTGCATCGGCCATGGAGTCAGGCTAGGGAGAAGCTGTTCAGGGCCCCAGTGCCCCCACCGGCACCACGGCGACACCATCGGCGCGCTGGTAGCCGTAACCACTGCCGCACACCACCGCCAGAAAGGCGGGCTCGCCGGTGCGACGGCTGTCGATCTGCTCGCGGAAGCGGAGCAGGTTGGCGGCGGCGGCGTCCACCTGTCCGGCCCCCAGCTTGATTTCGATCGCTCCCCAGCGACCGTCGCGCAGCTGCACGATCGCGTCCACCTCCAGGCCGTAGTTGTCGCGGTAGTGGAACACCTCGCCGTCCAGCGCCTGGGCCAGCACGCGCAGATCCCGCACCACCAGCGATTCGAACAGCAGCCCCAGCCACTCCAGGTCGTGGAGCAGACGCTGGGGGCTCGCACCCAGGGCCGCCACGGCCAGGGAGGGATCGCAGAAGTGGCGCCGGGGAGCCTGGCGCAGGGCAGCCTTGGAGCGCAGGTGAGGCCGCCAGGCGGGTTGGTGTTCGAGCACCATCAGCCGCTCCAGAGCCTGCAGATGGGCGGCCACGGTGCGTGGATCGAGGGGGCCATCGGCACCGCCGGCATCGGCCGCCAGGGTCGACACGCTCACCTCCGTGGCCACATTGCGGGCCAGGGAGCGCAGCAGGGCAGCGAGGCGCTGGGGATCGCGGCGGCGATCATCCACCCGCTGCACGTCCACCTGACGCACCTGCTCCAGGTAGTCGCGGGCGGCGCGGCAAGCAGCCGCCAACGGCCGATCCACCTGGGCGGGCCAGCCGCCTCGGCACACCAGCTCGGCGAGATCCGCCACCGCCAGCGCCGGATCAGCGCAGCTGGGAGGCTGCCCCTCCAGCAGCGCCGCCAGCGACACCCCGCCCTGGCCAGCACCGCTCTCGCCAAGGGTCATGGGCCGCAGGCGCAGAAAGGAGAAACGGCCGGCACCGGTATGGCGATCGGCCTCATCGGCCGGCACGGCCGAGCCGGTGAGCAGGAACTGGCCAGGTTGCGCAGCCGCATCCACAGCCCGGCGCACCTGGTTCCAGAGGGAGGGCGCCACCTGCCATTCATCCAGCAGACGCGGCCGGGGCCCCGCCAGCACAAGGGCCGGATCCACCGCCAGCGCCTGGCGGGCGGCGGTGTCCACATCCAGCAGCACGGTGGAGGCGGCCAGTTGCTGGGCCATGCGGGTCTTGCCGCAGGCCTTGGGCCCCTCGATCACCACCGCGCCGGCGGCAGCCAGGCACACCCGCAGCTCGGCATCAGCGATACGGGGGCGGTAGGCAGTGCCCGCGCTGGAGGCCATGGGAGGCGCCGCGCTCAGCGGCCTGATGCAGGAAATATCGGGATCCTAATGCCAAAAAAGTCGGCGCTCCAATGCAGGAAAAGTCGGCCGGCTGATGCAGGAAGAAACGAGCCGCGCTCAGGCTGTCCAGTCGCTCCAATCGGGCCCCTGCGGCACCACGATCAACCCCGAGCCCGCCTCGCCATCGGCCCGGCAAGGACGGCCGCTGGCCAGCTGGTGGGCGGCGAGGGCGCAGAGGGCGGCATCGATGAAGTCGATGCTGGTGAGGGGCGCCGGGTTGATGCCGGCCTGCCGCAGCAGTTCGGTGCGCTGGCTGCGCTTGTGGGCGGCAGGGCGGCAAGCAGCGGATGGCTGACCTCCAGCTCCCGGTAGAGCGCTTCGCCCTGCAGCATCCAGCCGTAGTAGTTGCTGGGGTGGCTGAGGGCCGCCTGGCGAGTGGGCGAGGCGAAGCAGCGGATGCCGGCAGCGTTGAGTTCCCGCTCGCAGGGCCGGGCCCCGCCATCGCTGCTCCAGCGGCAGGGCGCATCGATGGCGATCAGCTGGGCGCCGATCGCCGAGCGGCACCAGTGGGCCAGCTCCTGCACCTCAGCCGTAGCCAACCGGGCGGCGTAGGCACCACCGGTGAGCGCCACGGCATGGAAGCCCTTGCGGGAGCCGCCCACGTCGATGCCTATCACGGTGGGCACGCTCTCCATCCAGCCATGCTGGTGGACAGCTCGCTGCACATCGCCATGCAGGTGATCAGCTTTTCGGAGGCCCGGGAGAGCTTCAAGGCCGTGCTGGATCGGGTGGAGGCCGATGCGGACGTAACGCTGATCACCCGGCGGCACGCCAAGGGGGCGGTGGTGATGTCGCTCGATACGACCAACAGCCTGATGGAAACCGTGCACCTGGTGCGTTCCCCGGCCAATGCGGCCCATCTGCAGCGGTCGCTGGAGCAGGCCGGGCGCGGGGAGCTGCTCTCCCATGGGCTGATCGATCCGGATCCGGCCGATGCCGGCGATTGAGCGGCTGGCCTGGACCGCAGGCAGCTGCGACGCATCAACCAACTCATCCAGGCCTGCCTGCGCGATCCCTTGGATGGCATCGGCAAACCCGAGCCCCTGCGGGAAAACCTGGCTGGGTGCTGGTCGCGCCACATCGATGAGGAACATCGCCTGGTTTACCGGCTCGATGGCGATCTGCTGGTGATCCTGGCCTGCAGGGTTCACTACCGGTGAACCCATGCGCTGATCAGGCAAGACCCGAAGCCGCACCAGAGACCGTGCGGTTCACCGTATGTTGAGTGGAGTGGTCATTAGTGCGATGCAGGCCATCTCGGCGAACGACCTCAAGATCGGTGGCATCGGCGCCATCTCACGAGCGCTGGAGCACGAACGGGAGGTGGGACTGAGCGTGCGAGGCGAATTGCGGTTTGTGGTGATGGAAGCCGACGCCTATCAACGCCTGCGGGAGTGCGAGCTGGCAATTGCTCTGCAAGAAGCCCGCGCCGACCTCGCCGCCGGCCGCGTTGTACACGAATCGGTCGACGATCACCTCAAGCGTCTGGATGCCATGGCAAGAGGCTCCGCTGATTGATCAGCCCAATCTCTGCCGTATCCAGAGAGGATCTTGACGAGCATCGAGCACGGCCACAATGGTGAGAGTTTCGCCTTTGATGTCGTAGTAGATGCTGAACGGAAAGCGCTGCGACAAGGCACGGTGGTAGCCATTCACAATCTGGTGGATGCCGCCGAAGTAATTCGGTCCTTCAACATCTGACATCAAGCAAGGGATGAAATAAGCCCCAAGACCTTGTGATTGACCTTGATAAAAGTCAAATCCCTCCTCCAGATCAATCAGAGCATCGGAGGAAATCTCGATGATCATTCAGCCAGGTGCTGTAGCTGGGCTTTGGCCTCTTTCCAGGGAATGCGCGTGGCAGAACCGTCGAGGATTCGCTGGCGGCGCTCAACCAAGACATCAGCGTGCCAGTCTGGCGAGGTGAAAGTATGAGGTTGACCGCAGAGGCTCTGCCAAACTTGCTCAAGTAATCGCACCTTCTCCGCAACGGTAAGGGCGTCGAGTTGGTCACTGGAGAGTTCGATCGCCATACCGCTGGTAGCGTCCTTTCCAGTCTAGTCGGGCTTCAACGCAGCAGCCAGGCCGTGTAGTGCTGACGCAGCACTGCCAGCACCTCAACGCGATTTGAGCAGGGTGGCGCAAAGGAAGACGTCATGGTTGCGGCGGAGCTGGTGGTTCAACGTTAGTCGCCATCTTGAAGAAACCAAAGCCTGGGGCTCAGAGCTCGCCGTTGAACGCCTGGTGCAGGAGGGACTTCTTCAGTTCCTCCAGGGCGGCGAGCTTGCATTCGTAGAGGCGGGTGAGGCGTTGGGTTTCTTCCTGCAGTGATTCAACTCCACTGACAATCTTTGCCTGCTCCTCAACCAACTCTGGAATCGGTATTGGAATCGCGTTCAGTGCCCTCTGGTTGAGCTTTGGCTGTGCAGCGCCAGTGATGAAATCATCAAGCTTGATGCTCTCAAAATAGAACTCGACAAACCGCTGGGTCGCCATGCTCTCAAAGTGGAGAATGCGTGCGTGGTTATTGACCCAGTATCTGCCGGTTACCGAGAATGCGATGGGCATCGATCCCGCCAGCAGATTCGCTCCGTATTCAGAAACCGATAGATTGTCGCCCTCGGAAATGCAGCCTGCAACGTAATCAACGATGCCTGACGCACCGTAGTAGGGATACTCGCCACTGCTTCAGTCGTTCTTAGTTATTGGAACTCGCCTACAGTCGAGATTAGTCGAACGCTCAAGATCAGCGGCGGGCAGCAATCCTGTGGCCTTGAAGATCTTGTTCGGCCCCGGCCGCTGGATCTTGGTGTTAGATGGTAAATGAGGTTTTCGCTAGAGGTCTGTCGCAACTACGCGCATCGGAAACTCAAGCTGGTGCTCCCATGTGCAATAGTCAACAGGGCAAGCGTCAGTGACATCTCCTCGTACGCGAAAGATCGACACCTTCACAGGCTGCTCCCAGTAGGCACTGCCAGAATCCGGCGACAATCTTCGTCCTCTCGAGTTTCCTGTGCAGTCAACAGCATTCGCTGCCCATGTCTTTTCACCTGAATATTCGCTATACACAAGACAGTCTCCAGCAGGCACAAAGAATGAATACCTCTTTTCCCCGTCGCTTGTTCTCGTGCAACGCTGCTCAGATCCTGTGACAGAAACATCGCAGACTCTTTGGCCTGGCATAAAGTCGGAAGGATAGATTAGATTCCCGCTGATTCGAAAGGGCGCCTCTGCAATGCTCTTAGTGGTAACCACTGGAATGGTATCAATGACGGATGAAACCGGAACGCGCGAGTCGGACGTACAGAGGTCATTAACTATTTGACCCCAGCCCGTAGCCAATGAGTATTGAGACCACTGCAGCACCCCGGCATATCTTAGATTTCCTAGTGGACCATTGCTTCTTGCAAGCTTCCTAGACGAACAATCAACAAGAACTGTCATTCTGGTCGCACTGCCATCTGCATAAGAGACAAAGATATTTCTCCAAGCCTTGCCTGTAGGCTTAGCCCAATAAGCCCAAGGAACCAGGGCACCCGAATAGTTGCGCCACTCAGCAGCTGTATTGCCCCTATAGGTTCACGGCAACTCTTGAGGCTTAGCCTGAGCGTTAAAGGCAATCAAAGCAACAGCTGCCGCAGCCAATCCAGTGCCGCATTGGGAAAGACTAGTTGCTCTCATCTCAATGGCGACCTGCTGTGGCATTCATGTGTTTGTGATGTGGTTGGCTTGGGGGGCATAGGAAGATACAGTAGCCCGGCTACATCTTTTGCAGCAATCCATCTAACGCTAAATGGGCGGACCCACATAAGACCCTCCTCCCTACTCTCCCCAGCAGCATAAACTACCTCCCCTTTGTCGGCAACACGCTCAAACCCCCTGCATAGCAATGGCTTTCGCGTAGCCGCCAGCGAAGGCGGGGATCTTCACTGGACCCGCCTATAACCGTTCACCTGGATACCAAGCGCCACGAGCACAGCCCACTCTCCGAATATCGCCTGCGTCCTCTAATCCCTCACCCGCTCCGCCAGCAACCTGCCGCCGGCATCCAGGAGTGAGATGCGCAGCGGCATCTGGCCGGCGGCGTGGGTGCTGCAGCTCAGGCAGGGGTCGAAGCAGCGGATGCCCGCCTCCACCCGGTTGAGCAGGGGCTCGGGGATCTCGGCCCCCTCGGCCACCGGCTCGGTGATGAACTCCCGGGCGATCTGGGCCACCGTGCGGTTCATGGCCAGGTTGTTCTGGCCCGTGGCGATGATCAGGTTCACCCGGGTGATCAGGCCGTCGTCGTCCACCCGGTAGTGGTGAAACAACGTACCCCGTGGCGCCTCGCTCACCCCCACCGCTTCGTTGGCATTGAGACTGGCGCGGGCGCGGATGCGATCGCTCATTAAAGAGTCGTCGGCCACCAGCTGCTCGATGCCCTCCAGGCAGGCCACGATCTCCACCAACCGGGCGTGGTGGAACGCAAACGACGACGTCACAATCCGGCCGCCGCTCTCCGCCGTGCCGCTGCGCTGGCGGAACTCGGCCAGCTCCGCATCGGCCCACGCCGTGCCGATCCGCTCGCACACGTTCAGCCGCGCCAGCGGCCCTACCCGGTAGATGCCCTCCGGATAGCCCAGCGGCTTGTAATACGGGAACTTCAGGTAGCTCCAGCTCTCCACCGCCTCGCCCAGGTAGCTGGCGTAGTCGTCTTCGCTGAGGCCATCGGCCACGATCCGGCCGCTGCTGTCGATGAAGCGGATCGCCCCCTCGATGCACTCCCAGCCGCCATCGGCCGCCACCAGGCCCATGAACAACGAATCGAAATCGCCAAACGTGCGCTGCTCCCGCTGCAGCGGCCCATCCAGCAGCCCCTTGTAGAGCTCCAGCGCCGTGGCCACCGTGGCCTTTGCCTCCGGCAGCCGCGACCGGATCCACGCCCGTGCCTCCGCGCTCAGCGGCGTGCGCACCCCGCCGGGCACCGCCCAGGCTGAGTGGATCTTGCGGCCCCCCAGCAGCTCCAGCACCTGCTGGCCGAACTGGCGCAGGCGGATGCCGGCCCGGGCCAGATCCGGGTCGGCCGCCATCAGGCCGAACACATTCCGCTTGGCCGGATCGCTCTCCCAGCCCAGCAGGAAATCGGGGCTGCTCAGATGAAAAAACGAGAGCGCGTGGCTCTGGCACAGCTGGGCCAGATTCAGCATCCGCCGCAGCTTGCGCGCCGCCGGCGGCGGCTGCACCGCCAGCAGCTTGTCGCCCGTTTTCGCCGCCGCCAGCAGGTGGCTCACCGGGCAGATGCCGCAGATCCGCGCCGTGATCCCCGCCATCTCCGTGAACGGCCGCCCCTCGCAGAAGG
>Ga0208229_1000327_pt1 | contig 12372 bp, 9 predicted proteins | sample LakMenEpi22Aug11_FD_150725 | JGI IMG/M metagenome (GOLD analysis project Ga0208229, IMG submission 150725) | Freshwater microbial communities from Lake Mendota, WI - 22AUG2011 deep hole epilimnion (SPAdes) | ecosystem: Environmental > Aquatic > Freshwater > Lake > Epilimnion/Euphotic zone ... | reverse complement strand
CACCGTGTTCGACCCCAAGGGTCTGCGCGTGATTGCGAGCCTGCCGCAGTACAAACTGGCCGACCTCAAAAAAGCAGTTCGCGCCCGTATCGAATTTCCCGAAACCGGGCGCTGGATCGATGCTTCAAGGGTGGAAATATTGCCCACAGTGGACCCGCGCAGCCACACCGCGACGGCGCGTCTTTACCTGCCGGAAAACATGGAAGGTGTAGTGCCCGGAAGTTATGCCCGAGCCCATTTCACCATCGGTCAGACGCAGAAGCTCACTGTCCCGCCGGCCGCCGTACTGCGCCGTGGAGAGGTCACTGCGGTCTATGTCCTGGACGCAAAGAACGGTGTCCGCCTGCGTCAGGTCCGCCTCGGCGAAGCCGTGTCCGGCGGCGAACTCGAAGTGCTGGCGGGCCTCAATTCTGGCGAGCGCATCAGCCTTACGCCTTTGAAGACCGGCATTGAGCTCAAGGCGGTGCCTGCCGCCGCCGGCCGCTGAGTCGGGGGGGCCACGATGGGCATTTCCGGCCGCATTGCCGAGTATTTTCTCAGGAACTCGCTGACGCCCCTGATCGCGCTGATCGCGCTGTTGCTGGGAGTGGGCGCGACGCTCATTACCCCGCGCGAGGAAGAGCCGCAGATCAACGTCACCATGGCCAATGTCTTCGTGCCCTTTCCGGGTGCGTCGGCGCGGGATGTCGAGGCGCTGGTGACGCGCCCGGCCGAGCAGGTGCTGTCGCGCATCGCCGGCATCGAACACGTCTATTCGGTCTCGCGTCCCGGCATGGCGGTGATTACCGTGCAGTATCAGGTCGGCGAGGATCCGATCCAGGCACTGGTACGTCTTTACGATACCGTCAATTCGCATCGTGACTGGCTCTCGCCCAGCCTCGGCGTGATGGAGCCGATCATCAAGCCGAAGGGCATCGACGATGTGCCCATCGTGACACTGACTTTCCACAGCGCGGACAATCTGGACAATCCGGCAGCGAAGTCGGCCTTCGAGATGCAGCAGGTGGCACGCGCCATCGAGATCGACCTCAAACGCATCCCCGGCACGCGCGATGTGGCGACCATCGGCGGGCCCGGCCATGTGATCCGTGTCGTCATGGATGCCGACCGGATGAATGCGCACGGCATCACCGCGCAGGATCTGAAGGCGGCCTTGCAGGTGTCGAATGCTTCGCAGCCGGCCGGCAGCCTGGTGACCGGCAATCGCGAACTCCTGGTGCAAACCGGTACCTATATCGAGTCCGCTGCCGACGTGAAGCGTCTGGTAGTGGGCGTCTTCGAGCGCAAGCCGGTGTATCTGGCCGATGTCGCCCAGGTGGTCGATGGTGCCGATCAGCCTCTGCGCTATGTCTGGCATGGTGATCGCAAGGCCGAATTTCCTGCGGTTACTCTGTCCGTTTCCAAGAAGCCCGGCGTCAATGCCGCCGACGTCGCCGAAGCGGTGATCGCCCGCGCCGAGGCGCTGAAGGGCACGGTGATTCCCGACGGTGTCGAATTCAGCGTGACGCGCAACTACGGCGCGACGGCGACCGACAAGGCGCAGAAGCTGATCGGCAAGCTGGTGTTCGCCACGATGTTCGTCGTGCTGCTGGTGTTGTTTGCGCTGGGCAAGCGCGAAGCGGTGATCGTCGGCGCGGCAGTGACGCTGACGCTGGCGGCAACGCTGTTCGCTTCCTGGGCCTACGGCTTCACTCTGAACCGGGTTTCGCTGTTCGCCCTGATCTTTTCCATCGGCATCCTCGTCGATGACGCCATCGTGGTGGTGGAGAACATCCATCGCTGGTCGCTGCTGCATCCCGACAAACCACTGTGGCAGATCATTCCTCCCGCCGTTGATGAAGTGGGCGGTCCGACCATCCTCGCCACCTTCACGGTGATTGCCGCATTGCTGCCGATGGCCTTCGTCACCGGCCTGATGGGCCCTTACATGAGCCCGATTCCGATCAATGCGTCGATGGGCATGTTCATCTCCCTCGCCATTGCCTTCGTGATCACTCCGTGGCTGGCGCTGAAGCTGATGAAGCCGGCAGTACATGGCGGCGCTGGCGGGCACGGCGAAGACAAACTCACCGGCAGGCTGGACAGTTTTTTCCGCCGCATCATGACGCCGCTGCTTGATCCGGCTACCGGTGCGGCAGCGCGACGCAAGCTGTGGATCGGCATCCTGGCGGCGATTCTCGTCTCGGTCAGCCTTGGTTTCGTCAAGCTCGTCGTTCTGAAAATGCTGCCCTTCGACAACAAGAGCGAATTCCAGGTCGTGCTCGACATGCCGGTCGGCACGCCGCTGGAAGAAACGGCCAAGGTGCTGCGTGAAATCTCCGCCGAGATTGCCCAGGTCGAGGAGGTCGCCGATTACCAGGCCTATGCCGGAACCGCCAGCCCGATCAATTTCAACGGCCTGGTGCGCCAGTACTACCTGCGCAGCGCGCCGGAAATGGGCGACATCCAGGTCAATCTGGTGGACAAGAAGCATCGCAGCCGCCAGAGCCACGAGATCGCCGTTTCGATGCGCGACCGTATCGTCGCGGTGGCGCTGAAACATGGCGGCAATGCCAAGGTGGTCGAAGTGCCGCCCGGGCCGCCCGTCATGTCGCCTATCGTGGCCGAAATCTACGGCCCCGACCATGCCGGCCAGATCGCCGTGGCGAAGCAGGTGCGCGCGGCCTTCGAAGGCACGCCGGACATAGTCGGCGTGGACGATACGGTGGACGAAGATGCCGAGAAGCTGGTGCTGCGCGTGGCCCAGGCCAAGGCGGCGCTGCTCGGCGTGGCGCAAAAGGATATCGTCGATGTGGTGCGCATGGGGCTGTCCGGCGAGGACGTGACGCCGGTGCATGACGGCGACGCGAAGTACGAAATCCCGGTGCGCATCGTGCTGCCCGCCGAGCGCCAGAACAGCATCGACCAGTTGCTCAAGCTCAAGGTACGCGCCCGCGACGGCGCGCTGGTGCCGGTTTCCGAAGTGGTCGAGATCAAGCGCACGCTGCGCGAGAAGGTGATCTACCACAAGGACCTGCTGCCCGTGGTCTTCGTCACCGGCGACATGGGTGGAAAACTTGATTCACCTCTTTATGGCATGTTCGACATTCGCAGCAAGCTGGCCGGCATTTCACTGCCGCAGGGCGGCACGCTCGGCGAATACTTCTTCAAGCAGCCGAAGGACCCCTACGCCCAATACTCGCTCAAATGGGACGGCGAATGGCAGGTCACCTACGAGACCTTCCGCGACATGGGCGCCGCCTACGCCGTCGGCCTGGTCCTGATCTACCTGCTGGTGGTGGCGCAGTTCAAGAGCTACCTGGTGCCGCTGATCATCATGGCGCCGATCCCGCTCACCATCATCGGCGTGATGCCCGGCCACGCCCTGTTCGGCGCCCAGTACACGGCGACTTCGATGATCGGCATGATCGCGCTGGCCGGCATCATCGTGCGCAATTCGATCCTGCTGGTGGATTTCATCAACGAGCAGGTGGCGGACGGCATGGACTTCGCCGAGGCCGTGATCCAGGCCGCCGCGATCCGCGCCAAGCCGATCGTGCTGACCGGGATGGCCGCGATGCTCGGCGCATTGTTCATCGTCGATGACCCGATCTTCGCCGGCCTCGCGCTGTCGCTGATCTTCGGCATTTTCGTATCCACCGCGCTGACGCTGGTGGTGATTCCGGTTCTCTACTACGCGGTCATGAAAGACCGCATCGCCCAACCTCGATAAAGGAGCTTCACATGACCGTCAATCAATTCGTTCGCATCATCGCCGGATTTTTCATCATGGCCTCGCTCGCCCTGGCGCACTTCAACGGCCAGGTCGACATGAGCAAGCTGTCCTGGCTGTGGTTCACCGCTTTTGTCGGCGCCAACCTGTTCCAGAGTGGCTTCACCAAATTCTGTCCGCTGGACACGATCCTGAAGAAGCTGGGCGTCAAGGAGTCCACCGGCAACAGCTGCGCCTGACAGCGGGCAGCAACCCCCAACTGTCCGGGGTCGGGGGCATAATGTCCCCGTGTTGCCAGCGCCGACTCTTCAACCTGCGGACCCCCGCTTCATCCTGAGTGCCCGGATCTTTCCGGCGCTGGTGTTCCTTGTCTGTGTACTCGTCACTGCATTCGCAATTTCCCGAATGCGGGCAGCCGAGGCGGATGAGGCGTTTGCCGGTTTCAGCCAGAACTCGCGGCGCCTTGCCCGGGACGTCGAATTGCGTCTGGCCAATCTGACGCAACTGGCGAGCACGGGCGCGGGATTGCTGAATTCCGGCCGATTCCTCCGCCGTGAAGAGTGGGCGTCCTACCTTGCCGGCTTGCAGACGACGGGTCATGGTTCGGGGTTCCAGGGTCTGGGCGTGGCCTTTCGGGTCGCACCCGCCGCGGAGCCCGGTTTTGTCGCCCGCGCGAGGAAGGAGGGCAGCCCGGATTTTTACATCTGGACTCGCCGGCCGGGGGCGCAGCCGCTGGGCGATGATGCGTTTCCGGTGACCTATCTGGTGCCCGCTTCGGAGGCCAACGAGCGGGAAGTGGGATTTGACCTTGGTTCGGAACCCGTGCTTGCCTCGGCGATCATGCTTGCCCGCGATCGTGGCGAGCCAAGCTTTTCGGGCGCGCTGAGTCCGGGGCGCGATGCTTACGCAGACCGCGCGGGCCTGTTTCTGTTCGCGCCTTTTTATCGGCATGGCCGTCCCGACAGCATCAACCAGCGGCGCGAGGCATTTGCCGGCGTGGTGCTGATCGTGCTCAGTGCCGAGCGCCTGCTGCAGCCTTTGGTCGAGCAGGATGGCACCCACGGCATCGCCCTGCGGGTGACCGATCTGGAACAGGAAAAGGTGATTTTCGATTCGCGCCCCGGTCTCGATCATTCCGGTTCAAGTTTCGTCGTGCGGCACAAGGCGACGCTGGGCGGCCGCAACTGGCAGCTCGATTTCGCCGCCACGCCCGAATTGATGGCCGCCATCCCGCATCGACATTCCTTGCTGGTCGGTTTGGTGGGCGCATTGGGCGGCTTGTTGCTGACCGGGATCGTGTATCACCTCGGCACCTTGCGGCAGCGGGCCGAAAAACTCGCCCGCGATGCAACCGCGAGCTTGCGTACGAGCGAGGAACGCTTTCGCCGCCTGGCGGCACTGTCTTCGGACTGGTACTGGGAGCAGGGGGCCGACTTGCGCTTTCGCCCGGTGACGGGCGGCGAGCCGGGCAACACCATCCTGGGCGACATCGTCGGCAAGCACCGATGGGAGCTGCCGATAGAATTGACCGAGCAGCAATGGACGGAGCACCGCGCCGTGCTGGCCGCGCACAAGCCATTCTTCGACCTCCAGTATCGCGTGCTGCCGCCAGGGGCCGAGCCGCGCTGGGTTTCAATCAGCGGCGAGCCGATCATTGACGCGGCGGGCCGGTTTGCCGGCTATCGAGGCGTCGGCAAGGACATTACCGCGCGCAAGACCATCGAGGAGGAACTGAGCCGGCATCGGGATCACCTGGCGGATCTGGTGGCAGAGCGCACGGCAGACCTGCTGGCGGCAAAGAACGCCGCCGAGAAGGCCTACCGGGTCAAGTCGGAGTTCCTGGCAAACATGTCCCACGAACTGCGGACGCCCTTGCATGCCATTCTTTCATTTGCCCGCCTGGGGCAGGAGCGTACCCCCGCACAGACCGATGAAAAGACGCAACGCTACTTCTCCCGCATTGTCGAAGCGGGCGAGCGCCTGCTGGAACTGGTAAGCGATCTGCTCGACCTGTCCAAGCTCGAGGCAGGCAAGATGCTGATCGATCCGCAGCCTGGCGATCTGGTGCCCATCCTGCGCGAAGTGGCCGCCGAATTCGAGGCCATGGCCCATGAGAGAAAGCTGCGCTGGAATTTGCCAGCCGCCGATATTCATGCGCCGGCCAGGTTCGACGCCCTGCGTTTCAGCCAGGTATTGCGCAATGTATTCTCAAATGCGACAAAGTTCAGCCCGGACGGGGGAGAGATTCGCGTCCTGATCGAGGAATCGGAGATGACCCTGGGCCGTCGTACCGACGATCTGGCCGCCCCCGTCGCGGCATGGCGAATCTCGGTGATCGATGAGGGCATCGGGATTCCCGAGGGCGAACTGGAGGCGGTGTTCGACAGCTTTGTCCAGAGCAGCAAGACCCGCAGCGGGGCGGGCGGCACCGGACTGGGCCTCACCATTTGCCGCGAAATCATCGCCGCGCATCGTGGCAGCATTACTGCCCACCACGGTCCCGGGGGCGGTGCGGTGTTCGAAATCGTGGTTCCGCGCTAAGATCGTCCATGGCCCAATGGCGCGTCCTGGTCGTCGATGACGAACCACTGAATCTCGAAATCATCGGCGACGTGCTCGATGATCCCGCCTATGCGGTCACCAACGCGGCGAACGGAGAGATTGCCTGGCAGGCCATGCTTGCCGCCGATCCCCCGCCGCATCTGGTGGTGCTGGATCGCATGATGCCGGTGCTGGACGGTATCGAGCTGCTCAAGCGGATCAAGGCGGACCAGCGCTTTTCCGGCATTCCGGTGATCATGCAGTCGGCGGCGTCGTCGTCGCGGCAGATCGCCGAGGGCGTTGCCGCCGGCGCCTGGTACTACCTGCCCAAGCCCTATGCGCCACGCGACCTGCTGGCGATTGTCCACGCGGCGCTGGCGGAAGTCGAAGAGCGCGAAGCGGCGCGGCATGCCGTGCGCAACCGGCTCGCGGTGCTTGAGCTGCTCGACGTCGCGGAATTCGAATTTCACACCCTGCAGCAGGCGGCCGATCTGGCGCTCTCCCTGGCGGGCCTGTGCCCCGATCCGACTCGTGCCGCAATCGGGCTGTCCGAGTTGCTGGTCAACGCGGTCGAGCACGGCAATCTCGGCATCGGCTATGCCGAGAAATCGGAGATGCGGCGCAACGACACCTGGGAGAACGAGGTAGCGCTGCGTTCGGACGATGCGGTCCTGGGGGCGCGGCGCGCGCGCGTGGTGTTTCGCCGCCTCGGCGATCGCCTGACCTTCACCATTTCCGATCAGGGCGCCGGATTCGACTGGCGGCGCTACCTCGATTTCGATCCCGATCGGGCTTTCGATCCGAACGGCCGCGGCATCGCCCTGGCCAGGCAAACCAGCTTCTCCAGCATCGAATATCTCGGGAATGGCAACAGCGTCGTCGCAACCATCCCGTGCGTGCGGCAGGAGTGTCGCGAATGACCATGAACTGCCTGCGGCCGTGCTGAACGGAGATCGTGCATGACAACTGAAATTCCCGCCGGACAGAAGCCGCTCAAGGTTCTGGTGGTCGATGACACCGCGACCAATCGCCACATATTGGAGGTGTTTCTGCGCAAGCTCGGCCTCGACGTGGTGCTGGCCGAGGACGGCGCCAAGGGCGTTGCCGCCTACGAAAGCGAAGCGCCCGACATCGTCATCATGGACGTCATGATGCCGGTGATGGATGGCTTCGAGGCGACGCGTCGCATCAAGGCCCTGGCCGGCGAGCGCTGGATACCGGTGCTGTTTCTTTCGGCGCTGGACAATGACGACAGCCTGGTTGCCGGCCTGAATGCGGGCGGCGACGACTATCTGCCCAAGCCGGTCAATTTTGTCGTGCTTGACGCCAAGCTGCGTTCGCTCGCCCGGGCACTGCACATGCAACGCAGCCTGGACGACGAGCGTGATCGCGCAGCGGCGATTTCGGACAATCTGCTGGATGGCGTCATCACCATCAACGACGCGGGGTTGATGCAGTCGTGCAATCCGGCGGTGGAAAACATGTTCGGCTACGAACAGGGTGAAATGATCGGGAAGAATGTCAGCATCCTGATGCCCGAGCCCTACCGCGGCGAACACGATGGCTACCTTGCGCACTACGTCAAGGGTGGGCAACCGCGCATTCTCGGCGTTGGTCAGCGCGCACTTTTCGGCCAGCGCAAGAATGGCGAGGTTTTTCCGCTCGACCTGGGCGTCAGCGAAATGCGCGTTGCCGGCAACCGCCAGTTTGTCGGCATGCTGCACGACGCCAGCGAGCGGGTGGCGGCGGATACCCAGCTGCGCGAGAACGCGGAACGTTTGCAGCGCTATCACGACAATCAGGAAGCGGCGACCGCGCTGGCGCAAAGAATAGTCGCCAGCCAGATGCAGCGGGACGGCCTGAATGATCCCGGTGTCGGCTATTGGCTCAGTTCGGCGGAGAACTTCAGCGGCGACATCGTTGCGGCGACGCGCGGCCCCGAGGGCGACCTTTACGTGCTGCTGGCGGACGCGACGGGACACGGCCTCGGTGCGGCCATTTGCACCCTGCCGGTGTTGTCGGTGTTCTACAGCATGGGCGAGACCGGCGTGGCGTTGCCCTGGATCATTCACGAGATCAACCGTCAGTTGAAAGCGACGTTGCCGGTGGGCCACTTCGTCGCGGCAACCATGCTGTGCGTTGCCGCCAATGGCAAGCTGGCGGATGTATGGGTGGGCGGCACCCCCGACCTGCTGGTGCTGGACCGCGGCGGCAGGCCGCGACGCAGAGTGGCTTCGGCGAACCTGCCGCTCGGCATCGACACCATTGAAGCGGGCGAGGTTGCCTGCGAGAAGCTGGAGCTGGAGCCTGGCGATCAGTTCGTGCTGTTTTCAGACGGTCTGGTCGAGGCAGAAAATGCCGCAGGCGAGTCCTTTGGTTACGATCGGTTATTGACCGCCCTGGCCTCGACCGCCGCCGTCGAACGCTTGGAGTCGGTCAAGCTCGCGCTGGCTCACCACATGGACCAGACCCCGCCCCACGACGACGTCTCGCTTATGCTGGTCGGGCCTCTGGGCTGAACAGCCGCGCCAGCTCGGCTCCCGGCGAGGGCGCGCGCATGAAGGCCTCGCCGACGAGGAAGGCATTCACGCCGCGACCGCGCAACAGCGCCACGTCGTCCGGCGTCACGATGCCCGACTCGGTCACCACGATACGATCGGCGGGAATGCGATCGAGTTGCGACAGGGTCGTGTCGAGGCTCACTTCGAAGCTGCGCAGATTGCGGTTGTTGATGCCGATCAGCGGTGTCTTCAATTGCAGGGCGACATCCAGTTCGGCGGCATCGTGGGATTCGACCAGCACGGCCATGCCGAGGCTGTGCGCGATCGCTTCCATCTCCTGCATCTGCGCCAGCGACAAGGCGGCGACGATCAGCAGGATGGCATCGGCGCCCATGGCGCGGGCTTCGTACACCTGGTAGTTGTCGACCAGGAAATCCTTGCGCAGCACCGGCAGCGAACAGGCGGCGCGCGCTTCGCGCAGGTAGGCTTCCGAGCCCTGAAAGAACTGTCGGTCGGTCAATACCGACAGGCAGGTTGCGCCGTGCTTCTCATAATCCGCCGCGATTTCCGCCGGGTGAAAATCAGGCCGGATCACGCCTTTTGACGGGCTGGCTTTCTTGATCTCGGCGATGATCGCCGTCTCACCAGCGCCGACTCTTGCTTTCATGGCGCCGACGAAATCTCGCGTCGGCGCCAGTGCTTCCGCAATGGCACGAATGCCGGCCAGCGGCTTCGCGGCGGAAGCCGCCGCGACTTCCTCGCGCTTGACGGCGAGGATCCTGTTGAGAATGTCGGACATCAGGCGAACTTGCGGGTGAAGGCGACGAATTCGTCGAGCTTCTTGCGCGCCGCGCCGCTGGCGATGGCCTCGCGTGCCTTGGCGATGCCGGCGCCGATCGAGTCGGCCCGGTTGGCGGTGTACAACGCCGCGCCGGCGTTCAGCGTGACGATTTCGCGCGGCGTGCCGGGTGTGTTCTCCAGCGCTTCGATCAGCATGGCTTTCGATTCGGTGGCGTCGGCGACGCGCAGGCTGCGGTTGGACACCATGGCCAGGCCGAAGTCCTCGGGATGGATTTCGTACTCGGTGATCTTGCCGTCCTTCAATTCGCCCACCAGCGTCGCGGCGCCGAGCGAGATCTCGTCCATGCCGTCCTTGCCCCAGACCACCAGCACGTGATTGGCGCCGAGCTGCTGCATCACGCGCACCTGGATGCCGACCAGGTCGGGATGGAACACGCCCATCAGGGTGTTGGGCGCGCCGGCCGGATTGGTCAGCGGTCCGAGGATGTTGAAAATGGTGCGTACCGCCATTTCGCGCCGTACCGGAGCGACATTCTTCATCGCCGGATGATGGTTGGGCGCGAACATGAAACCGCAGCCGATGGTCTCGATGCTTTCGCCGACTTGTTGCGGCGTCAGGTCGATCTTCGCCCCGAGCGCCTCCAGCACGTCTGCCGAGCCGGACTTCGACGACACGCTGCGGTTGCCGTGCTTGGCGACGGTTGCGCCCGCCGCCGCGGCGACGAACATCGACGCGGTGGAGATGTTGAAAGTATGCGCGCCGTCGCCGCCGGTGCCGACGATGTCCACGAACTGTGCGCGCTTCTGTTCATCGTGCGGCCTGTCGACCTTGGTCGACAACTCGCGCATGACCATCGCCGCGGCGGAGATTTCGCCGATGGTCTCCTTCTTCACGCGCAGGCCGGTGAGGATGGCGGCCACCATCAGCGGCGTGATCTCGCCCTTCATGATCTGCCGCATCAGGTGCAGCATCTCGTCGTGGAAGATTTCGCGGTGCTCGATGGTGCGCTGGAGCGCTTCCTGGGGGGTGATCATGGCTCAGGCTCCTTGCAAGAAGTTCTTCAACAAATCGTGACCGCTCTCGGTCTGGATCGACTCGGGGTGGAACTGCACGCCTTCGACGTCAAATTCCTTGTGGCGCACGCCCATGATCTCGCCATCCTCCGTCCATGCGGTGATTTCAAGGCAGGCCGGCAGCGTCTCGCGGCGGATCGACAGCGAGTGATAGCGCACCACGGTGAGCGGATTCGGCAGGCCGGCGAAGACGCCCTTGCCGGAGTGAGTGACCGCCGAGGTCTTGCCGTGCATCAGTTGTTTGGCATGCACGATCTCGCCGCCGAAGGCCGCGCCGATGCTCTGGTGGCCGAGGCAGACGCCGAGCAGCGGGATTTTCCCGGCGAACTCCTTGATCGCCGCCACCGAGATGCCGGCTTCGGCCGGCGAGCAGGGGCCGGGCGAGATGACGATGCGCTCCGGCTTCATGGCGGCGATTTCCTTGAGCGTGATCGCATCGTTGCGAAACACCTTGACGTTCTCGCCGAGCTCGCCGAAGTACTGCACCAGGTTGTAGGTGAAGCTGTCGTAGTTGTCGATCATCAGTAGCATAGTAAGTTTATCCTTTTGATTCTTCTATGCGATACCGACAGCTACTAGGAAAATTATCCGGTTCCTTGTCCTGTTTTTTCGTCGCTTGAAGAGTGTGCAAACTGCGGGCACTGGAAAGTCAGCATTATCGCCCGTGGGAGGTGAGTGCTCAAGCGAGATATGTTCTGACCCCCATGCTTCCTTAACAACAGTGGATTGATGGGTGCCGGATTTCTTCCTGTGGGATGTTCCCCTCGTCTTGTCCTCTATTGCTTCGCACTAACTTCTCCGGTAGCCCGGATAGTCAGGGGGGCGGTTTGACCGGCCCGAGTGCATCAACCGCAGCTTCGAGTTGGCCGGCGACAGTATCCAGTTCCCGCAGCAACTGGACATCGACATCGAAGTTGCCTTCATATTCCGCCAGATTGCGTTTGGCGTGGCAGCGGTCCAGCACCCGCCATTGGGCAGGGGAAAACCCGACAGTGTGTGCCAGTGCCTGAAACACGAGAATCCGGTTCTCGGATCGGTAGCCATGCCAGCGCAGTGCCGCAAGGGCCAAGGCGTGCGCGGCGTTGTAGGCCAGATCGAAGCGGCTTTCGTCACCCAGCCCGGGGATGGCCGCGTCTTTGCGCTTGCGTTTGGCCGAACGTACCAGGCCGTCAAACTCGGACTGGCTGGGTGCCTCCTGCTTCAGCCCGCCCTTGCTGACTTTAAGCAGGTTGTCCAGCGGGGAGGTCATCCTCGGTTCCCTTCAGGAAGATCTTGGGTTGGGCCAGCACGCGCGTTACGAAGTGGTTGTCGTCGCGCACCTTGCGCTCGAATTCCGCCGTCCCATAGAGCGTCGGGCTGATCTTGCGGCCCAAGGTCTCTTCGGCTGTCGACAAGGCATTGAAAAGGTCGGCATAGGCCATGTCGTCGCTGACCACCAGAACGTCGATATCGCTGGCGGCGGTGTCGTTTCCTTTGGCCACCGAGCCGAAAATGAAAGCGAGGTGAATCTTGTCTGCCAGAGGGGCCAACACATCGCGCACGACATCGGCAAGCCCGAATGTCTTGAGTACGATGCCGCGCAATTCGCTGAAGATCGGGGCTGCTCGGTTGGCTTGGTAGTGCTTCTGGTTGCCAACAGTAGTCGCGCTGATGAGCCCGGATGTGACCAGTCGTGCCAACTCGCGCTGAAGCCCGCCACGGCCGGTTGCCGTCAGGCGCAATAGTTCATTGGTGTAGTAGGAG
>Ga0208229_1000325_pt1 | contig 12406 bp, 12 predicted proteins | sample LakMenEpi22Aug11_FD_150725 | JGI IMG/M metagenome (GOLD analysis project Ga0208229, IMG submission 150725) | Freshwater microbial communities from Lake Mendota, WI - 22AUG2011 deep hole epilimnion (SPAdes) | ecosystem: Environmental > Aquatic > Freshwater > Lake > Epilimnion/Euphotic zone ... | reverse complement strand
GTTGGATTTGAACCAACGTAGGCAGAGCCAGCGGATTTACAGTCCGCCCCCATTAACCACTCGGGCACCGACCCGAACCACACCCCAAGAACTTACCAGTCGGCCGGTCCGCTCCCCTGGCTGATCTGCTGGCTGATCGGTCGGCTGATCGGCTGGCCTGGCAGCCTCTGACTACCATCGGCCCAAGTGGTTCCCGGAGTGCCGGCGCCCCCCATGCGCATGCTGCTGCTCAACGGACCCAACCTCAACCTGCTGGGCCGGCGCGAGCCCGGGCTCTACGGGGCACAGACCCTTGAGGCGATCGAGGCGGATCTGGTGCGTCAGGCCGTGGCTCTCGGTGTGGCCCTGGAGTGCTTTCAGAGCAACCACGAAGGGGCCCTGGTGGACAGGATCCACGCCGCCAGCGGCCAGGTCGACGGCATCCTGATCAACGCCGGCGCCTACACCCACACCTCGATCGCCCTGCGCGATGCCCTGCTGGGGGTGGCGATTCCCTTCGTGGAGCTGCACCTGAGCAACGTGCACGCCCGAGAGCCTTTTCGCCACCACTCCCACCTGGCCGACCGGGCTGTGGGCGTGATCTGCGGCTTCGGATCCGCCAGCTACGGGTTGGCACTGCAGGGCCTTGTGCGGCATCTGCGCCCGGTTGCCGGGGCATGACGGCCATTCTCGAGAACCCCACCGCCCGGGTGAAGTGGCTGGCCGCTCCCAGCAGCGCCACCTGGCTGGCGGCGGCGATCGAGCGGTCTGATCTGGTGCTGATCGATCACGCCCACTGCGAGCGCAAGGCGGCTGGTGTGGCTCTGCAGCTGATGTTCCGGTACCCCTCAGATGAGCTTCTCGGGGCGGCGCTGAGTGCGCTGGCGCGTGAGGAGCTGGAGCATTTTGAGCAGGTGCTGCGGCTGCTTCAGGCCCGTGCCATTCCCCTGCGGCCCCTGCCTGCCCCCGCCTACGGCGCCACCCTCACGGCGGCGGTGCGCCGGGGCGAGCCGGAGCGGATGCTGGACGCCTTCCTGGTGGCGGGGCTGATCGAGGCGCGCAGCCACGAGCGCATGGCCCTGCTGGCGGCCCACAGCCCTGAGCCTGAGCTGCAGGATCTGTATGGCGCGTTACTGGCCAGCGAGGCGCGCCATTTCGGCCTTTACTGGCTGCTGGCCGAGGATCGCTACGGGCGCGAGGCCACCGTGGCGCGGCTGGATCAGCTGGCGGCCGTGGAGGTGCAGGCGCTCACGGGCGAATTGGCCAATCCTGAGGATGTGCGCATGCATTCAGTGGGAGTGATTCCCGAAGACTGAATGTGATCGACGGGCCTGCAAGAACAGCAGGCGGTTGTGCCGCTGCGGCGGCGGGATGGTGACGCTCTCAACCCGCCTGTTCGTTAGGGTCGCGACTCACGTTCGATTCCCCACGAGCTCTTTCCCATGCGGCAGCTGCGTTGATCCGACCCGTCTCGCTGTCCTCCCGGTCGATCGCGCCGGCCCCCTGCCCTGATCTCCTGGCTACGCCGGACAACCTTTCTCCCCAGCGGATTTCTTACCCCAGTAAGGCCGAGCTGCTGGCCTGCCTGCCGCCGGAGCTGTTCCGAATCAATGGGCTTCAGGCATGGGGCATGCCTGACGCTCTCGCTTGGTCTGTCCCTGCTGGCGTTCGGCCTCGGCAGCCTGATTCCCCTTCGGCTCTGGGCTGCACCTTTGTGGCTTCTCTATGCCCTGATCACAGGCACCGTGGCAACCGGCTGCTGGGTGATCGCCCACGAGTGCGGTCACGGCGCCTTCCATCCGAACCGGCGCGTTGAGGCTGCTGTGGGCTTTGTGCTGCACAGCCTGCTGCTGGTGCCGTACTTCACGTGGCAGCGCAGCCATGCGGTGCATCACGCCAATTGCAACCACCTCGAGGGTGGCGAAACCCATGTGCCGCCGCGGGCGGAGTCCTGGATGGGTCGCGTCGTGGCGGGCACCCGCCGGCGCCTCGGGCCCTGGCCCTTCGGGATCGTCTCTCTCTTCACCCATCTGGTGCTGGGGTGGCCCCTCTACCTGCTCCTGGGTGTGGCCGGCGGGGAGGACTATGGCGCGCCCACGTCGCATTTCTGGAACGGGCCGCCGTTCCGCAACGGTGAGCGCGCGTTGTTCCCGGCTTCGTTCCAGCGCCAGATGCTGCACTCCAATCTCGGAGTGCTGCTGATGCTGCTTGCCCTGGGATTGGCCGCTGTTCACTTCTCCCTGGCGCGGGTTCTCTGCGTCTACGGCTTGCCCTGGCTTGTCATCAATGCCTGGCTGGTTGGTTACACCTGGCTCCAGCACACCGATACCGATATCCCTCACTTCTCATCGCCGGAGTGGACCTGGGCCAAGGGCGCCCTGCAGACGGTGGATCGCCCCTACGGCCCGCTGCTGAACCTGCTGCACCACGGCATCGGTTCCACCCACGTGTGCCACCACATCAATCCCTGCATTCCCCACTACAACGCCTGGCGGGCCACCGCCGTGCTGCGGCAGCGTTTCCCCGATCTGGTGCGGCACGATCCCACCCCCATCCACCGCGCCCTGTGGCGGGTCGCCACCCGCTGTTCGGTGGTGCGTCAGCTGACTCCGGGGGGCGGCTTCTTCTATCTGGAGCCGCTGGCCCCGTAGCTGCCAGGATCAATCCAGCAGGGGGTAGTGCTCGGCGATCGGGTCGCCGCTGAACTGAGCCACCCAGCCTGCCGGGTTGTCGAAGAAGCGGATGGCGCAGAAGAGGGGCGCACTGCCCATGTCGAACCAGTGCTTCGTGCCCGCGGGCACCCGCAGGAAGTCATCTGCTTCGCAGAGCACCTGCAGCACCTCGTCGCCGATGTGGAGGCAGAACAGGCCGCGGCCCTCCACGAAGAAGCGCACCTCGTCTTCGCTGTGGGTGTGCTCCGCCAGGAATTTCTGGCGCAGGGCCTGGCGATCGGGGTGATCCGGGGTGAGCCGGATGGCATCCACCGTGGGGTAGGTGCCGCTCGCCTGCACGCGTGCAATCTCCGGCGCATAGGCCGCCAGGATCTGCTCCGGAGCGGCACCAGCCGGCAGCTCCGCCCGCGCAGGCCAGCGCTCGTAACCGATGCCCCGTTCGGCCAGCTCTGCGGCGATCTGGGCGGCATCGGTGCAGGCCAGCGCCGGAAGGGGCTGGCGGCCGCTGGCGGCCGTGAAGATCTCGAGTCGACTCACCGGCGTTCAGCGCCATGGTGGGTTCAGCCTAGAAAGGGTGCTGCAGCGCCACCAGTGGGGGGCAGCCGTGCCTGAGGCCGATCGATTGCTGGCGCCTGCCATGACCCCGCCTGCTGTGACCATGCCTGCCGTGACTGTGGTGGGCGTCGGTCCCGGCGATCCCGATCTGCTCACCGTGGCAGCCGTGCGCGCTATCGCCGCGGCGGCGGTGGTGGCCTATCCGGTGGCTCAGCCGGAGGCGGAGGGCATGGCTGCCCGCATCGCTGCTCCCTGGATTGCCCCTGCTCAGCGACGTCTGCCGCTGCTGTTCCCGATGGTGGAGGAGCCCGAACCGCGCATCGCTGCCTGGCATGCCGCCGCCGATGCCCTGGCCGCCGAAGTGGCGGCCGGACGCTCTGTGGTGCTGCTGTGTGAAGGGGATGCCTCCCTGTATGCCAGCTGCTCCTATGCCCTGCTGGCTCTGCGTCGGCGCCACCCCGGCTGTGCCCTCACGGTGGTGCCCGGCATCACGGCGGTGGCGGCAGCGGCTGCTGCCGCCTCGTCGCTGGGTTTGCCCTGGCCCCTGGCCCTGCAGCAGGAGAGCCTGCTGATCCGCCCCACGCCCGAGACCCCGGCGGAGCTGGAGGCGTTGCTGGAGCGCTCGGCCGCCGAGGGCACGGTGCTGGCGCTGCTCAAGCTGGGGCGCCGCTGGGCCTGGCTGCGGCCGCTGCTGGAGCGGCGCGGGCTGCTGGGGCAATGCCTGTTCGCCCGGCGGGTGGGCTGGCCCGATCAGTTGCTGGCGTCGGCGGATCAGGTGCCGGCCGAGGAACAGCCCTACTTTTCGCTGCTGTTGATCCGCCAGGCCTGGCCGGCGGTGCTGCCTTGAGCCAAGGTCGGGGACGGTTGCCTTTCCGTTGATGACCCCCATCGACTGGTTCGCTCTGCTCCATCCGGTGCTGGTGATCCTGTTTGTGTACCCGGTGGTGGGGGCCACGATCCGGCTGGGGATTCTGGTGCGGGAGCGGCGCCTCGGCATCACCAAGCAGCTGCCCGCCGTGTCGCGGGAGCACAGCGACCATGGCCTCTGGGTCACCGCCGGGGTGGTGGTGGCGGTGCTGATCGCCCTGGCTTACTCATTTCTGAGCAAGGCGTTCGACCCAGCTGCGGTGTTCCCAGGCGGCACGGCGCGGCTGGCCCTGCTGCTGCTGGTGGCCGCCGGCACCCTGGTGGCCCTGCTGGCGCTGCTGCGGGTGAAGCGGGCGTCTCTGCGGGCCAGCTTCGCCCTGCTCACCTGGGCGGGACTGCTGGGGCTCGGCAGCCAGCCGGAGATCTGGCGGCTGTCCGACAACCCCTTCACCCCAGCGTTCTGGAGCTCGCACTACTGGAGCGGCGTGCTGCTCACCGGCCTGCTGCTGTTCACCCTGGCGATCCGGCCGGAGATCAGTCGCCAGCTGCGCTGGCGACGCCTGCACGTGGCGGCCAACATCCTGGTGATGGTGCTGCTGGCGGTGCAGGCGATCACCGGCAGCCGCGATCTGCTGGAGATCCCGCTCAGCTGGCAGAAGCCCGCGATCTATCGCTGTGATTTCCAGGCCCGCACCTGTCCGGAGCCAGCTGCTGCGGCACCAGGCTCAGACGGTCCGGCTGCAGTGCCGGCCCAGGCCTGAGCAGGTTCGCCAGCAGCGCCAGCAAGGCCCGCCACTCGGGAGGGGCCTGTCGCATTGGCCAGGCATCGGGGCGTCCGTAGAGCCAGCGCTGCAGAGCCTGCAGCGCTGGCAGCGCCGTGGGCTCTCCGCTGGCCCAGCGCACGCGGGTGGCGCCGGTGGCGGATGCGCTCAGGGGCAGCGGCGGCAGGGAGGCGCCGGTGTGGGCCTCACTGAGCTGCAGGGTCTGCAGCCGGCTGCCGGCCGGCAGGGCCGCCAGTCCGTTCAAGGCGGCGCCGCTTTCGCTGAGGGCGGTGATCTGAACCTGCAGGCTGATCGGCTGACCCGCGGGGCCGCTGGCCTGCAGTGTTGCCGGCAGGGCGATGCTCAGCCAGGGGGTGGGATCGTTACGGGGCGGATCCCAGCAGGCCCGGAGCGCCACCAGCAGCCCCAGCAGGGTCAGGCTGCCCCAGAGCAACCCCAGCCAGATCGCTGGCGTTCCCCCTCCTCTGATCAGCGTCCGGACGATCAGAAGCAGATTCAGTCCGTTCAGCGACAGCAGCACCAGCAGGGGGGCGGCCAGCACCGGGGCGATGCCGCCCCTGCTCCGCGGGCGGTGCTTGGGGGTGATCCGAAACGGCTGCACCCGGCCCCAAAGGCTGGCCACCACCGTGGACGTCAGGGGCACCGTCAGGGCCCAGCTGGGTAGATCGGCCAGCAGGGCATGGCGGCTGCTGCGGTTGAGCCAGCCCATGCTGAGCAACAGAGCCAGCCACAGGGGCAGCAGCTGTTCGACGATGCCGGCGGAGGTGAACTGGATCGGCGTCACCCCGAGGAGTCCGATGCCGAGGGGCATCATCAGCAGCAGCAGGCGGGGGATCGTGCTGAACCAGTGCAGCGCCCCTTCGCAGTAAGCCAGCCGTTGGCTTCCGCTCAGCCCCCGCAGCCGCAGGGGGCCCTGGCGCAGCCGCAGGGCCTGCAGGGTGCCGCCGGCCCAGCGCTGGCGCTGGCGCACGAAATCGAGCATCGTTTCGGCCGCGAGGCCGGCGCTGAGCTTCTCGCCCAGGTAGCGCAGCTGCCAGCCGCCCGCCGCCAGGGCCATGCCGGTCACCATGTCTTCGGAGATGGCTTCCTCCACAAAGCCGCCGATCTGCTCGAGCGCCGCCCGGCGCGCCACGAAGCTGGTGCCGGCGCACACCACGGCGTGCCAGGCGCTGTGCACCGGTTCGATCCAGCGGTAGAAGCTCTCTTCATCCGGCAGCAGCCAGGCCTCCATGCCCAAGTTGCGCATCACCGGATCGGCGTTGAGGAAGTGCTGCGGCGTTTGCACCAGAGCCACCTGCGGGTCGAGAAGCTGGCCGATGGTGCGCTCGAGGAAGTGCTGCTGCGGCACAAAATCGGCATCGAACACGGCCACCAGTTCGCCATCGCCCAGGGCCAGGCCGGTGTTGAGGTTGCCGGCCTTGGCATGGCGGCGCTCCGGCCGGTGGTGATAGCGGCAGCCATGGCGAGCGGCCAGGGCGGCCACCTCCGGGCGACCGGCATCGTCGAGCAGCCAGAGGGTGCGCCGGGGGTAGTGGAGGCTGGCGCAGCCCAGCAGGCAGCGCTCCAGCACCGGCAGCGGCTCACCGCAGGTGGGGATCAGCACATCCACCCAGGGGCGCCAGTCGCTGGCCCGCCAGCGGGCCTCGGCGGCATCGGCCTCGGGCCGCCCATCGCTGAAGCGTCGCCAGGCGAGCAGCAGCGGCAGCAGCCCGCTCAGCAGCAGCCAGCCTTCCGCCAGCAGCAGCAGCAGGCTAAGGGCGGCAGCCGGGGGGGTGCTCAGGTTCAGGCTGCTGGTCGCACGCCAGTGCAGATAGCGCAGGCTGAGCAGTGCCAGCAGCAGCAGCAGGCTGCGCCGCATCCAGATGGGGCAGCTCGCTTCCGGCCGGCGACGCAGCCACAGGGGCCAGAGCAACGCCAGCCAGGGGAGCACCAGCTCCGGGTTCATGGCAGCTGGGCCGAGGCTTGTTCCAGTAAAGCCAGCGCCTCGGCCGGTGTGGGGGCGCGCATCAGGGCGTGGCGGAGCTGGGGGGCGCCGACGAAGTCGGTGCAGGTCCAGCTGAGGTGCTTGCGGGCGATCAGCAGGCCGTGGTCGCCCCTGGCGGCCACCAGGGCCTGCAGCTGCTCGCTCGCCAGCCGGATCCGCTCGAGAGCACCGGGGGTTGGAGGGATCGGCCGACCGCTGAGGGCGGCATCGATCTGGCCCACCAGCCAGGGGGCGCCCATGGTGCCCCGCCCCACCATCACCCCATCGGCGCCGGTGGCCGCCAGGCAGCGCTGGGCATCCTCGGGGTTGTTCACATCGCCGTTGGCGATCAGCGGGATCGTGAGCTCCCGCTTCACTGCGGCGATGGTGGCCCAGTCGGCCTGGCCCTTGAACCCCTGCTCCCGGGTGCGGCCGTGCAGGGTGAGCAGCTGGGCGCCGGCCTCCTGCAGCTGCCGGCACCAGGCCGCGGCGCTGGCCGACGTCTCCGCTGCGTCGGTGGCGCCGCACCAGCCCAGGCGGGTCTTCACCGTCACCGGGATGGTCACGGCCGCGGCCACGGCCGTCACGATGCGGGCCGCTAGCGCGGGGTCGCGGATCAGGCCGCTGCCGCCGCCCTTGCGGGCGATCTTCTTCACCGGGCAGCCCATGTTGATGTCGATCAGGAAGGCGCCGGCGGCCTCGGCCCGGCGGGCTGCCTCGGCCATGGCGGCCGGGCGGTAATCAAACAGCTGCACGCCGATCGGGCCGCTCTCCTCGGCCAGCTCCTCCACCTTCTGGCGGCCGTGGCCCAGCTCCAGGCTGGTGGCGTTCACCATCTCGGTGAACAGCAGGGCATCGGCGGCCCAGCGGCGCACCAGCCCCCGGAAGATGCGGTCGCTCACCCCCGCCAGCGGTGACTGCAGCACGCGGCAGCGCAGGCTGCGCTGGGTGCCATTGCCCGGCAGCTCCAGGTGGTGACCGCTGGCGGGGGCAGCGAATGGGGCCGGAGCGTTGGTGGTGATGGGCAGGGGCGACATGCCGCAGGTGGTGAGGGGCAGGTCTGGGGTGGGCTCAAGGACAGCCTCTCCCTAGGGTGCCAGCATCGAGTGCAGCGCGGATGACCTTCGACAGCGTCTTCCACGAGCTGGCCGCGATCTTGATGCTGGCCGGCGTGATCGGCGTGCTGGCGTTGAAGCTGCGCCAGCCGTTGATCATCGGCTACATCGCGGCCGGCATCCTGGTGGGTCCGGCAGCCCTCAACTGGGTGTCGGGCGGCAGCGAGCTGAAGCTGCTCTCCAGCGTGGGAATCTCGGTGCTGCTGTTCGTGGTGGGGCTCAAGCTCGACGTGGGCCTGATCCGTTCGGTGGGGCCGGTGGCCCTGGCCACGGGCCTGGGCCAGATCGCCTTCACCTCGCTCTTCGGTTTCCTGATTGCCCTGGCGCTGGGCTACGCGGCGGTGCCGGCGCTCTACATCGCCGTGTGCCTCACCTTCTCCAGCACGATCATCATCGTGAAGCTGCTCTCCGATAAGCGGGAGATCGATTCACTGCATGGCCGCATTGCCGTGGGCTTCCTGGTGGTGCAGGACATTGCCGTGATCCTGGCGATGATCCTGCTCACCTCGTTCAATCTGCAAGGAGGCGGCGGCATCGCCGGCCAGGCGATCCGGCTGCTGCTGGTGGGCAGTGCCTTTGTGCTGGGTACTGCCGCCACGATGCGCTGGGTGATGCCGCCGCTGCTGGGCCGCCTGGCCCAGAACCAGGAGCTGCTGGTGCTGTTCGCCGTGGCCTGGGCGGTGGGTCTGGCGGCCCTGGCCGATGTGGTGGGCTTCAGCAAGGAGGTGGGTGCCTTCCTCGGGGGGGTGTCGATCGCTTCCACCGCCTACCGGGAAGCGATCGCCTCGCGGCTCACCGGCCTGCGCGACTTCCTGCTGCTGTTCTTTTTCATTGATCTGGGCTCCGGGCTGAACGTGTCGGCCGCCGGCCTGCAGCTGGGGCCCGCCCTGGTGCTCTCGGCCTTCGTGCTCGTGGGCAACCCGTTGATCGTGGTGGCGATCATGGGGGCGATGGGCTACCGGCGCCGCACGGGCCTGATGGCGGGCCTCACCGTGGCCCAGATCTCGGAGTTTTCTCCTTGATCCTGGCGGCTCTGGGGGTGCAGCTGGGCCAGCTGGGGGAGGGGGAACTGAGCCTGATCACCCTGGTGGGGGTGATCACCATTGCCCTCTCCACCTACATGATCCTGGGCTCAGACCGGCTCTACACCTGGCTGCAGGGGCCGCTGCGGCTGCTTGAGCGGGCCACCCCCTTCAGCGAACTGGGAACCAGCACCAGCGGCCCTGCGCGGGTGGATGTGGTGCTGCTGGGGCTGGGCCGGTTCGGTGGCGCCATTCACCGCCAGCTGCAACCCCACAACCTCTCGATCCTCGGCATCGACTTCGACCCCCAGGCCCTGCGGCTGGCCGCGGCCCAGGGGCTGCCGGTGCAATACGGCGACTCGGAGGATCCGGAGTTCACCGCTTCCCTGCCGCTCTCCTCGGCCACGGTGGTGGTGAGCACCCTGCCGGCGCTGGAGTCGAACGCCGCCATCCACCACGGCCTGCAGGCGGCCGGTTTCCAGGGCCACTTCATCGCCACCGCCCACGACGAAGCCGAGGTGGCCAAGCTGGAATTCCTGGGGGCCCAGCGCACCCTGCTGCCCTTTCTTGATGCCGCCGAGCGGGCGGCGGAACTGATCGTGGAGGATCTGCTGGAGCTGCGGGCTCACCCCCCAGGCTGAAGGGGTACGGCCACCAGGGGAGTGGCTGCGGTGGCCACGGCGATCACCTCGCCATCCGCCGTTGGCGCGATCCACAGGGGGCCGATGGGGGCGCGGTGTTCGCCCCGCGCCAACGCCCGCTCCAGCAGCCGCCCCAGGGTTTCGGCGGCCGCAGCTGGCGGTAGCGGCTCGGCGAGGGCAAAGAAGCGCTGGAGCTGGGCCCGTGTGGTGTAGGCGGGAAACAGCAGTTGGATGCCGGCCGGCAGGGGCGGCAGGGCCTCCGCCGGGGCGAACAGCCGGTGCACCAGCGGTTTCACCTGACCCCGCAGGGCCACGAACACGTGGTCGCCCGGTTCCAGGGCCGTGGCGCCCCGGGGCATGATCACCTTCTCGTCCCGCACCACCAGGGTCACCACCAGGCCGTCGGGGCGGGCCAGTTCCCGCAGCATCAGGCCGGCGATCGCGGCCCCCGGTGGCACGGTGTAGTCGACGATCTCGCCATCGAGGTGGCGAAGGGCGTTGATCTCCACCGAAAGCGGCGGGGTGGGATCGGCGGGCCGGCTCAGCCGCAGCCAGCGGGCCACCAGTGGCAGTGACCAGCCCTGGCTGATTGCCGAGATCAGCACCACGAAGAACACGGCGTTGAAGATCACCTGGCTGTTGGGCACGCCGGCCAGCAGCGGGAAGGTGGCCAGGGTGATCGGCACCGCCCCCTTCAGACCCACCCAGGAGAGCAGGGCCAGCTCTCGGGGCCGGAAGCCCAGGCCGGAGGCGGCCAGCAGCACGGCGATCGGCCGGGCTACCAGGATCAGCACCAGGGCGATCAGCAGCCCCTCGCCGGCCACACTGCCGAGGCGGCTGGGGAAGCTGAGCAGCCCCAGCATCACGAACAGCACGATCTGGCTCAGCCAGGCAGCGGCGTCGTGAAACAGGAAAATGCCGCGGCGGAACACGATCGGACTGCTGCCCAGCACGATGCCGGCGATGTACACCGCCAGAAAGCCACTGCCCCCGAGCACGGCCGCCAGGCCGAAACTCACCAGGCCGAAGGCCATCACCAGCAGCGGGTAGAGCCCCGGGGCGTCGAGGTTGATCCGGTTCACGGCCAAGGAGGCCAGCCGGCCGGTGCCGAGGCCCACCAGGGTGCCGACCCCGAACTGGCCCACGAACAGCAGCGGCAGCTCCCAGGCGCCACCCGCCTCGCCGCCCGCCTGGCCCTGGATCAGGCCGATCAACCCAACGGTGAGGAAGATCGCCATCGGGTCGTTGGAGCCGCTCTCCACTTCGAGGGTGGCGCTGAGGCGCTCCGGCAGCTGGATGCCGCCGGTGCGCAGCACGGCAAACACAGCAGCCGCGTCGGTGGAGCCCACGATGCTGCCCAGCAGCAGCCCCTGCAGCAGGGGCAGCCCCAGCACCCAGCTGGCCGCCAGGCCGGTGAGCAGGGAGGTGAGCAGCACCCCCAGGGTGGCCAGGGACAGGGCCGGCCGCCAGCACATCCGCACCGCATCGAGGGAGGTGCGCAGGCCGCCGTCGAACAGGATCAGGGCCAGGGCCACACTGGCGGCGCTGTTGGCCAGGGCGTAGTTCTCGAAGGGGATGCGGCCGATGCCCTCGGAGCCCGCCAGCATGCCCACGGCCAGGAACAGCACCAGCACGGGGATGCCCAGCCGGGCCGAGAACTTGCTGGAGGTGATGCCGATCAGCAGCAGCACGCCGGCCAGCAGCATGGCCACCTGCAGCGACGGCATCCGGCTCGCTCCTCCTCACCTGGCCCTGAGGATGCCGCATGGGACGCTGATCCGCCGTTGCGGGCCAACATGGCGCGGTGTTTGTCGTGCTCCAGGCCGATGGCTCCCGCGCAGGCCGCCGCCACCCCGGTTCCCTACCCCCTCAGCCGGCCGCTGCTGGAGGCGGTGCTGGCTGATCGCCTCAGTGATCGCTTCGTGTGTGAACTGATCTGGCCGCGCCTGGGCTATGGGCCCGATGGCGCCGGCACCTGGAGCGCGGGCCCGGCCACCGGCGCTGCCTGGCGGGAGTCGTTCCCGATCGAGCCCCAGTTCATCGCCGAGCGGCCGCCCGCGGTGGCCCTCACCCGCTCCATTGCCAAGGAGCACAAGCAGCTGCTCAAGCAGCAGCTGGACTTTGCCGGCTACCGGATCGGCGAGCTCTACCCGCGCCGCACCCGCCGTGCCACCGCCGTGAACTGGCTGCTGGCCCACCTGGCCGAGCGGGGCGAGCCCCTGCCGGAATCGGGGCCGCTGCCGCCGCTGCTGGCGGTGCCGGCCGATCCGGTGGCCGGACACCCGGGCGATCTGCCGGTGCAGTAGCCGCAGATTCGGGCACCTGCATCACCCACCAGTTCACTCCTTCAACCCCCTGATGCCCACTCTCTGCTGCAACGGCGTTGAACTCCATGTGGAGCGGGCCGGCCAGGGGCCACGGTTGCTCTATTGCAATGGCTCCAGGGCCACGCTGGCCGCCGTTCCCTGGCTGCTGAACCGCCTGGCTGAACGGTTCGACGTGGTGGCCTTCGACTATCGGGGCATGGGGGCCAGTGCCCCGATCAGCGAACCGTATTCCATGGCCGATGCGGCCGCCGATGTGGCCGGGCTGCTCGATCAGCTCGGCTGGGAGCGCACGGCGATGCTGGGCTGGAGCTTCGGCGGCATGGTGGCCCAGGAGTTTGCCGTGACCTTCCCGGAGCGGTTGGAGCGGCTGGCCCTGCTCTCCACCTCACCCGGTGGCGCCTTCCCCTCGTTTCGGCTCGACACCCTGGCGGCGCACCCCGCCGATGCGGCCCTGGCCAAGCGCATCGGTGGCGGGGAATCCGC